>Ga0207110_10056_pt2 | contig 25839 bp, 23 predicted proteins | sample Alteio_BWMinHeat_74_FD_153582 | JGI IMG/M metagenome (GOLD analysis project Ga0207110, IMG submission 153582) | Enriched cells from forest soil in Barre Woods Harvard Forest LTER site, Petersham, Massachusetts, United States -... | ecosystem: Environmental > Terrestrial > Soil > Temperate forest >...
TTGCCGAGGACCATCAGATGCTCGAGCGGTTTCGACGGGAGGCACAGGCAGCTTCTGCTGGAAAATGTGTTGACAATCGCATCCGATTACTTCAGTTGGTATGTTACTGCTCACCTGGCGCTGATTTCGCACTCCGCTCGGGAGCGACTCGCACGCGTATTGTTCCACCTCGCAAGCGACATTGGCCGTCCGGTAGAAGATGGCATTGCACTCGACATCACAAATGAGGAATTGGCGGACGCAGCCAACATCACGCGCTTCAGTACCAGCCGCCTGTTAGGTGAGTGGCAACGCAAGGGCATCTTAACCAAACGCCGCGGCAAACTCGTGCTTATCTCTTCAGAACGTCTCTTCGCCTACGGCTCTCAGGGACGCGCCGCAGCCATTTAGCGATCACAAGCCCGCAACGTATTCCCAAATTACAACAGTGCCCTTGGGCAACGACCGCGCTGCCTTTGCCCTTTATCTTTAGTTGAATGCTTACATTGCAGCCGACTGTGCACGTCACAGATTGGAATCACCGGCTGCTTCGAGACTCGACAGAGGTTGGTGCAGGTTGTCGGCGACTACGATTTTTGCAATCTATGGAGAGTACGTGGAAACGCAATCGAAGCGAATCCTCGTAGTTGACGACTTTGCTCCCTGGCGACGTTTTCTCAAGACGCTCCTCGCTGTGACTCCGGAATGGCAGCTCAGTGGCGAGGCCATAAATGGAGCCGACGCACTCAGGAAGGCTCAGGAATTACAGCCTGATCTCGTGCTACTTGATCTCGACCTGCCTGACGTGAGTGGTATCGACCTCGCTCGCCAGTTACAAATTGTTGTCCCAAATGCCAAGATCGTTTTCCTGACAGCGGAGTCGTCCTCCGACATTGCAAATGCCGCTCTGAGCACAGGAGCTTTGGGATACCTTCTCAAGTCCAAGGTGGTAAGTGAGCTGTTGCCGGCGCTGAAGTCAGTGTTTTCGGATAACAGGTTCGTCAGCCAAGGAATTAAGTTGTAGAGTCCCTTTTTGTAATCATCATCTACCAATCATCTGCAGTAACCTCGGTTGAGTTCCCCCCCAAACCGGAGTTACTGCATGAAGCGGTTGATTGCTCTTCTTATACTTAGGTCCAGTTATATGGGGTTAAGCCATATGACCTGCAGAGTGTTCTGCACAGATTCTTTCCAGGATTTGCTGCTCATCGTGGGCAAAAGCACTAGACACATATCCACATAGAATATCTATTTCATGGCGCTTTGCGAGATCGTTCCAGAGGCGTTCGAGCTGGATTGCCGCCTCGGCTTTACCTTCCGCCAGCAAAGTAGGAGCGCATTCGCCGCATGCTGCAACACGAAGAGATTCTCCTTGCGCCGCTTCGGCTGTACGTGTAATTAGATCAGTCGTGATTCTCGTGAACCGAACGGGATTAGGCATACCGTTCACCATGAACCCCGACATCGCATCGACGGGATCGAGCGTAATGTATCTGCCTTGCTCGATCGCCTTTTCAATTTCCACACCATCCGCTCTCAATTTCTGAAGAATATCGGCTCGATGAGTTTCAGTCGCGATAACTATGACCGGAGTTCCAGTCTTGAGGGCAGACTTCGCAAAAAGAGCAAAGCCAACTATGAGAGATGAGTCATTTGGGTAGAACACTACTTTGTGTCGATGGTTGCTGTGATTGTTGTCTGATATGGCGTTTACTCGAGCAGTTTTGGAGCCAGAGTGATCAACGACCGGCTCACTTATAGCATCGAAGAAGAATTGATCACCGAGCTCCGAGCTGGCAAACTGTTTGCCTTGAATAACCGCTGACACGGCCGGCAACAAGTCTTTTCCCGCGCTCGACTTAATAACATAACCGCATCCGCCGGCACGTATGGCTTCCTTTGCTATGTCGATCGAGCGATGCTCGCTGACGAAGAGAATTTTGGACTTCGGGGAAAGCTTTCGGATGCCGCGCGCGGCTTCGATTCCATTTAGTGCTGGAAGTCCGATATCGAGCAGGATCAAGTCCGGTTGCAGTTCCTTAGCTCTCTGAACGGCCTCTACTCCGTCAGACGCTTCTGCGATGACTCGCCATTTGGGATGGTTCGAGAGCGTCGAACAGATGAATCGACGCCAAGGCTCGAAGTCATCTACAACAAAGATCCGGATCCGTGATTCGCCCAAGGCACCCCTCTACATTCACAACCCACGTCTGGGTAGTTCGTTGCGACAGCTCAAAAACTCAGGGGGATGATCTGCTCCGTCACGCTGCAACTCTTGATCGAATTGGCGCCCGACGAAACCACTCCTGCTCGGCCAGTTGGAAATTCGGCACAGCTAGAGAGAACTTGCAGGTCTCAGTTTGAAGGGGGGATACCTGCTGTTTCGGTAAAGCATGAGCCTTAAACGTTACGCCTGTCAATTACACAATAAAGTTGCAACTGCGCCACGCGATGAAGCGGGTTGTGTGTAATCCATCTCACGGGGCGCTTCTCAAAGCAAGCGCAAAACAATGCCAAACATTGCGAGTCGTAAGTCTTTGGGTAACCGGTTACCTGTTACTTCAGCTTCGTAACCACAGCAGAAGAATCATACAAACGAAAATCGCGAGCACCGTGGTAATGCACAGCTTACCCCAGGGGAATTGCCCATCGTCCAATGTCACGAATTCACTCTTCGAAAGCCAGAACGGCTGCCCTGACGGGCGCAAGCACTCGCGGTAGTTGGTGGAAGAGTCCAAATAGCGCACCGCGCTCCACACGACAGCGTCGATCTGCGAATCTTCCGCTTCCGCTCGCCTGGGTTGAATTCGGTCGGCCATTGAAGTTTTGCTGCCCCAGGCTTTGTTTTATTGCACCCATGCGCGTATCCCACTGGCAATTGTGACAGTAGCGGACGATGGCGGTGGGAATCGGGGTCGAAATGCCGGAAGTGCTGCATCAGCAGGTACGAGAATTCGTGCCGGAGAAGCCAGCCTAGCAGAACTAGCAGTTGTGATCAGCCCCGCTCTGCCTGTATTCCAGACTGTTAGATGCAACTGCCACAGCGCCTACCAGGGATTTCTGCAATTACCTTCTCCATCCCTTTTGAACGGTTGGCTGGGTGAGTGCTTCACAGTACCGTTGGTGATTGCGAGATAAGTCGTGACTCCTCACTCGAACGAGACATCTTGCCGACAAGATATGACCAGGAGCAAGTCATGAAAATATGGAAACTGTTTGTCTTACTCATAGGGATCTCAGTTCCGGCTCTCGCGCAAACTGCAGAAGTTCGGGCAAAGCCAATCACTGATGCCGACATCCAACTTCTGCGTCAGAACCTCCAGGCAGAAAAGAACCAGATCATCACCGATACCATGACGTTTACCGAGTCGGAAGCAGCCGCGTTCTGGCCAGTCTATAAGGAATACGCTTCCGAACAGCGAGCCATCGCCGCAAAACGTTTGGATCTGATCATCGACTATGCGCAGAGTCTCGATAAGATGGACGACACCAAAGCCAGAGACCTCAATCAGCGAATGTTTGCCATCGAGGACGAAACACAGGCCCTGAGAAAAAAATATTATCCTCGCTTTGAGAAAGCATTGGCAGCCAAGCGCGCCGCCAAGTTCTATCAGGTTGACAATCGTTTAAACCTACTCATCGCTGTTCAGTTGACTTCGGAGATACCACTGATTCCCTAACTGAACAGCCGTAACACGCTAGCTCTGGCTAAGCCCTTAACATTCAATGAATCTGAATTCGGTGCATCGTCATAAGCAGAATTGGCCGCTGTGATGAGGGTGGTTTGTATCACTGATCGCCATATGCAGAGTGCGACATCGCCTGCTCGGGTGATTCATTTCATTAGCAGCCCTTTTGTTCGCTTTGCAAGAATGGAAGCTGCCGGTGGCATAGTCCTGTTGGGCTGCACTCTGGTCGCGCTCGTTTGGGCTAACTCTCCGTGGAAAGACAGTTATGTACAAATCCTGACAACCAAGGTTTCCATCGGCTTTGGCAAGTTCCTCCTCACTCAGAATCGCCACCACTGGATAAACGATGGCCTGATGTCGCTCTTCTTCTTTCTGGTGGGACTGGAGATCAAGCGTGAAATTCTAGTGGGGGAGCTCTCTTCGCTGCGGCGTGCCGCGCTCCCAATTGTGGCCGCCGTCGGGGGCATAATTGTCCCCGCCCTCTGTTACTTCTTTCTTGCTAGAGGAGGTGACTCTGGGAAAGGTTGGGCGATACCGATATCCACCGACATCGCATTTGCCCTCGGGGTTCTAACGGTTCTAGGAGCACGCGTGCCGATTGCACTGAAGGTTTTCGTGACGGCGCTTGCGATTGTGGACGATATCTTAGCTGTCATCGTGATCGCGGTCCTATACACATCCGAAATCAATCATCTGAGTTTGATGATCGGTCTCGCGTGTATCAGCCTTTCCCTGATAGCGAACATGCTCGGAATACGCAAGCCAGCGATATATGCAATTATCGGCATTTCTGCCTGGTGGGGAGTTTTCAATTCTGGTGTACACGCTACTATCGCCGGCATTCTACTTGCTTTTACAATTCCAGCACGTACCGGGCTCGACAAACCGCAGTTCCTGGAGCAAGGCCGGGTTCTTCTCGATCAACTGCAAGTGGCTTCTCCCAACTCTTCCGACGAGCACGCGATTATTCACACCTTGCAGGAAAAATTGGTGCAAGCTGATTCTCCGCTACACAGAATTGAGCACGGGCTTCAGCCCTGGATCAGCTTTCTCGTAGTACCACTCTTCGCTCTGGCCAACGCCGGTGTGAACGTCTCAGCCTACTTCGCTCCGGCAATCAAGCACCCCGTGAGCTTGGGTATCGCGTTGGGGTTAGTTATTGGGAAGCCGGTAGGCATTTGGTTGTGCAGTGTCCTGGCGGTCAAAAGCCGGCTCGCTCTCCCCCTCGCGGGCGTTTCATCGCAACAGATGCTCGGGTGCGGCTGTCTTTGCGGGATCGGCTTCACGATGTCGCTGTTCGTGGCCGGCTTGGCATTCGGCGAAGGGGAGTTGCTCGCGATATCGAAGATTGCCATCTTGTGTGCATCTTTTGTCTCGGCAGTCTTGGGCAGCGTTCTCCTGTCCAGCAAGTCAGCCGTAAACGAAGCACAGTAACAGGCATCGCGGGTAGGCTCTTGAGCGCCTTACTCCTACACTTGCTTTTGTCGAGCTACGAGGATTCTGGGCCGACCGCAGAAACACTGAGAAGCACTGGGTCTGTGTACGTTAAGCGTCAGGGTCGCATTCTATTGGCACGGTGAGAGGCGGTGATACAAAAAAGTGCCCCATACGTGCTGCCCTTATCGCCGGAAGCAGATCACTGTTCATGCGCGACTTGATCACGTAAGCCGAGGCTCCGGCTGCAAGTGCGGCTTGCAAATAGTCGAGACTTTGATGGACAGTTAAGAACAGAATCTTTGCTCTGCAGCCGCTCTCTCGCAGCCTGCGGGCTACCTCGATCCCATTCGGGTCTCCCATCGAAATATCGAGAACTATGAGGTCTGGATGAAGGCTTGAGACTACCTCAAGAACGCTCATCCCATCCCTTACGGAGGCGGCTACTGTGAATTCTGTGCTTAAGACTCGGCGGGCTAGATGAAGAATCGTGGAATTATCGTCAGCTAGCAGAATACAAGGGCGATTCATAAGTTCGTCCCTTCCGCTCAGCGGCTCGAATATCCAGCTTAGCGGAGCGAAACAAAAGTGAATACTGTTAGGAGAAGAAGTCCGCGTCCGGACATACGTCGTGCGTCAATGTCGCGTGCGCTGTCAATACTCCTGGTATCAAATGAGTTACCGATTGGTTTTCGCGGTAGAGATTGGAACACTGAGAGTTTTTCGGCCAGAGAAATCAGGACGGATTTCGAATGACTTGAAGATGGCTGGGCGGGTGCCCGTACGGTCACAGAGTCGGGGAATTCTCCCTTCAAACACCGCGACCACTCGCGTGCTTCTCCTATCTCCCGCTCAGCATAGGACAAAGATCACGAATATCCGTAGCTCCTGGAACTGTCAATTTCAACAAGACGAGAATCAACTCTCCGATTTTGTCGCAACCAACCCCTGTGATTTGTTGCAGCTTCGTCTTGGCTGTAACGATTGACAGGCTGGAACTCTTGACAGCACCGCAAAGAGTACTGGTGTGTGATCCTTAGCCTGAAATACGAGCGTCACTGGAGGCATACCATGATTGGCGCCGAGATAACGCCAGTTTCCGAACCTGTTGCGCGAGAGTTCTGCACGCTGTGGCGATGCTCGTTATGCGACTCATTAATCTGGATCAATTCGAACATCTGCTTCAGCTCCGCGGCTTGTCCGTTGTGCCGGTCAATCGATCTCCTCTTCTGTGGTGGTTCCCAGAGAGCTGCCGGGAATGCCTGCGAGAACGCCTGATAGACCAAAGTATCCGTGGTCAATCGGGTAGGTGTCAACCATGAAAGTGTTGACCGCTCCAGTGCTGTAAATACTGACAGTTCATCCACGCAAGATCCTGATTTCTAATGGGATTGTATCCACGCCTCGAGCGACTCGCGGCGCCAGCGAGTTTCCCAACGCCTTATCAATGGACTTCGTCTGCCTGCGAGCCAGCTTGTTCCCTGGACAGGAAATGTTTCGATGAATCCCATGCAGAAAATGCCTATTGAATACGCCGAAACGACCGAGCAGAGACGACTGAATCAGGCACGCGAGATCGGACTTCCCTGGAAAAAATGGGGACCGTACCTGAGTGAACGTCAGTGGGGCACCGTACGTGAGGATTACAGTAGGGACGGAAACGCCTGGAACCACTTTAGTCATGACCAGGCACGCTCGCGCGCTTACCGGTGGGGGGAAGACGGCATCGCCGGGATCTCCGATGATCAGCAGCAGTTGTGTTTTGCAATTGCTCTCTGGAATGGACGAGATCCCATTTTAAAAGAACGGTTGTTTGGTCTCACTAATAGTGAAGGCAACCATGGCGAGGACGTAAAGGAATACTACTTTTACTTGGACAGCACGCCGACGCATTCCTACATGAAGTACCTCTACAAGTACCCACAGCAGGAATTTCCCTACCGCGACCTCATCGAAACAAACGCGCGCCGCTCTCGAGAAGAGTTGGAGTATGAGCTGCTCGACACAGGAATCTTTGATGAGGACCGTTACTTCGACGTTTTCGTTGAATACGCGAAGGAAAACCCTGAAGACCTGCTTATCCGCATTTCAGTTCACAACCGAGGACCAGAAGCTGCAGATGTTTATCTACTGCCAACGCTATGGTTTCGCAACACTTGGTCGTGGGAAGAGGGCACGAACAAACCTACGCTGCGACAGTTAAATGGCGGGGGAAGAATCCTGGCTTCGCATCCCAAGCTTGGCGATCGAACCTTGCACTGCGATGGCAATCCCGAGCTGTTGTTCACAGAGAATGAATCCAACGTCGCGCGGTTGTGGGGAGGGTCGAATGCCTCATCGTACGTCAAAGATGCATTTCATGAATACTTGATCTCAGGCAAAACGGAAGCTGTGAATCCGGGCAGGATCGGCACCAAGGCAGCTGGACTCTACGCTTTGCGTGTGCCAAAAGGGGAAAGTAAAATCGTCCAGCTGAGATTGACTGCCAAAGTGGGCCTCGATGCCTTTGACAGATTTGATCAGGTCTTTGCAGCCCGCATCGCTGACGCGGATGAATTCTACCATCGAATTACCCCACGTTCTCTTACCGAGGACGAACGCCGCGTCCACCGCCAGGCGCTGGCGGGAATGTTGTGGAGCAAGCAGTATTACCACTTCGATCTCGACAAATGGTTGTACGAACACGAAGCTCATCCACTGATGGGCGAGAATCACCGTAACATCAGAAATCGCGAGTGGTTCCACATGCTGAACCGCGACATCATTTCTATGCCCGACAAGTGGGAGTATCCCTGGTATGCGGCGTGGGATCTGGCTTTCCACACGCTCGCTCTCGCCATGGTAGATTTCGACTTTGCCAAAGAGCAGCTACTGTTGATGATGCGGACTCTGTACGCGCATCCGAACGGCCAGCTTCCGGCCTACGAATGGAACTTCAGCGACGTGAATCCTCCCGTACATGCATGGGCAACCGTTTTTCTTTTCAACGTTGAAAAAAACCTCGGCAGAGCTGACGTGAAATTCCTGGAGCGTTCCTTTCAAGGTCTGATGTTGAATTTCAACTGGTGGATTAATCGGAAAGATCCGGAAGGAAAGAACGTCTTCGCGGGAGGCTTTCTCGGCCTGGATAACATCGGGGTTTTCGACCGCAGTGCCGAACTTCCAACCGGCGGGCACCTCGACCAGGCGGATGGAACGGCGTGGATGGCATTTTATTGTCAGAACATGCTGGAGATCGCTCTCATTCTGATGGATTACGACCCTATGTATGAAGATATAGCCTTCAGGTTCCTGGAGCACTTTCTTTGGATTACATATGCGATGGACCGAATCGGAGCAGATCATGACAAGATGTGGGATGCCGAGGATGGTTTTTTTTACGATGTGCTCCAGTTGCCGAATGGGAGTTCCATGCGGCTGAAAGTTCGCTCCATGGTCGGACTGCTGCCTTTATGCGCTTCAACAGTGCTTGAACCAACAGGCGTCCTGGCGAATCATCCGCGGTTGGTTGAATTGATCGAGTTGTTCAAAAAGCGTCATCCCGAACTGCTCAAGCATGTTGCCCCTGCCGATGACAAGTTCGTGGGTTACGCAAACCGCCGCTTACTTTCGGTTTGCAACAAGGAAAAGATAGAGCGCGTGTTGGCTTACCTTCTCGATGAAAACGAGTTTTTCGGTCCGTACGGCGTACGGTCCCTCTCACGGTACCATCTCGAGCACCCGTTTGTGTTCTACCTTGGTGGACGTGAATACAAAGTCCAATATCTGCCGGCAGAATCGAACACGGGAATGTTTGGCGGCAACTCTAATTGGCGGGGCCCGGTATGGATGCCGGTGAATATGTTATTAATCCGAGCGCTGCTGAATCTCTATCAATTCTACGGCGACGAGTTTAAGGTCGAATGTCCCACCGGTTCGGGAAAATGCGTGACGTTGTTTGAGGTTGCCAAGGAGATTTCCCGCAGACTTGAAAGTATTTTTCTCCGCGACGCGACAGGTAAGCGCCCCGTCTATGGTGGAGCAAAGAAGTTTCAGGAAGACCCGCACTGGAGAGATTACATATTGTTTTACGAATACTTCCACGCTGATAACGGGGCGGGCCTTGGCGCGAGTCACCAGACCGGCTGGACCGGGATCGTCGTTCGGTTGGTCGATGTCTTTGCCCGCATGAGCGCGGCCGATCTACTTCAAGTCTCCAAGGACCAGCTCATTGCTCGGATGACTCGTGAGCAGGTTGCTGGATGAAGGAAGTTTCGGCTCCAACGACAGTTCAGAAAACTACAGCTTCCCCCAAGAATCAGCAACGCCGTTCGTCCCATCTTGGAACAAGCCTAACTACTCACGGCGAGCACACTACGCTCTTTAAGCTTGGGTCGCGAGCCGCCTTTTATCGAGAAATCGGTTGACCGCAGAACTGAGCCCCGAAAAAAACGGTCCTCCCCTACACTTTTCAGAAGTCCACTGCGATTAAAGAGATCCAGCACGGGGTCGGCAACCCGCACAAAGTGAAGTTCTATTCCCGACCCGCTTAGTTCATTATTCAGCTGCGTCAGCATTTCGAGACTGGTAACGTCCGTTTCAGGGCAGGCTTCGAGGTTGAGTAGAACAACCCGTGGAGGACTTAGAGCTTGTTTTAGTAAGGAGCGCAGCCGGTTGCGAACCCGATTTGCATTCGCGAAGAACAGGATTCCGTTAGGGCGAAAAATCAGAAGGCCAGGAATCTGTTGTGCATCGGGATAGCGCTCGACGTCGACGAAAGTCTCTGTTCCCGGAAGCCTGCCCAGTACGGAGTCGTGAGGTGAACTTAGCTTGTGCATCAGTAGGATCAGAGTCAAGCCGACCGCAAAAATGAGTCCCTTGAGAATACCCATCTGGAGGACGCCAACTAACGCAATGAGCGCAACCCAAAGACTTCCCGTACCGAGTTCCGCATAATATCGGAGAGTGCGAATGTCGATCAGGTGAACTACTGCATGGACAACAATCCCTCCGAGAACGGCTTCGGGCAGATTACGAATCAAAGGCAGTAAGAAAGCAAGAGTAAGTCCCACAGACACTGATGCCGTAACGCTAGAGAGTTGGGTGCGAGCACCGCCAGCATTGTTAGCCGCCGTGCCCGACATTCCACCGCCCACGATCATCCCCCCTAAAAGGCCAGAAGCGATGTTTGCGGCGCCGATGGCGCACAATTCCTGGCTGGGAGCAATCTCATAGTTGTGTTTGACAGCAAAAGTACGAGCGGCTGTGAGTGACTCGGCCATAAGAACCAGAACAATTCCGATAGCTCCCACGAACAATGCGCTGAGGTCGTCTTCGCCAATCCTGGGCAGACTGAGGGACGGCATCCCTGCCTGAATCGTACCAACCACCTCCACGTCATGCCGATCCAGGCCGAACCACGATACGCACGAAATTCCCAAAACCAGCACCACCAAGGCTGATGGAATGCGCGGAGCTACTGCTCCTAAAACAAACATTATCGCAATCGTTGCTGTCCCGACCGCCATCGTCCATGGATTCACCTCTTTGAGCGTGCTGATCACGTTCCATAATTGGTGAAAGAAATTTCCGTGACCGGCAGGAACTCCGATGAGCTTGTGGGCTTGTTTCACCATGATGGTGAGTCCAAGTCCAAATACGAACCCTTTCAGGACCGGCTTGGAAATGAACTCCGATACGGCGCCAAGCTTGAGCACGCCACCGACTAAGAAAATCAAACCGGCCATGAGCGTGGCAGCGGAGACAAGTGCCGCATATTTTGTCGAATCATCTAAAGCAATAGGAGAAACTAGCGCTGCCAGCATGGCTGCGGAAGAAGAGGTTGGCGTCACCGCGAGTTGACGAGATGTACCGAAGATCGCGTAGACGAACATACCCAGCATCGCGGCATACAAACCCATCTGAGGGGGGACTCCAGCGATTCCCCCGTATGCCATTCCCTCGGGGATAAGCAATCCCGCTACCGCGATTCCGGCGATAACGTCGATTCGTGCAGCTTTCGGCGAAGACCTGGGCAGCCAACCGACGATCGGGAAGAAACCCGATATCTTCCCCTTTAAGGCCATGATTCCTCGCAGTGAAGTTTCATTCAGTCCACTTCGGTCGATTGATTTCAAGGTAGCCCGAGTGAGTACTTACTTTGCACTGTATCTATTGCTAGTCCCAAGAATCGGAGAATCGAAATCGTGAGAATCGGGGACAACGAGGGCTAGTGCGGACGAAGAGAGTCGGCGAGGCTTTCCAGATTTCGCGCATGAACGCGGATGATCCCACTGCGTGGACTGTCGATGTCCGCGATGAGAAAGAACGAAATAGCAAGTGCGACAGGCAAGACCGAGAGCAAAGGAGAGGGCTTCCCATGTGCGTGATAGCCGAGCAGGACGTTGCAAAATGTGGCGGTCAAGAGCAGCAGGATCCAGGCGGCGATCGGAATGCGATTGCGCCAAGCGGCCTCCGAATATCCCTCCGAGTTCAGAACGTCATTCATGCCGGACATAACGAGTGCCGAGACAGCGTCAGGCTTTGCAATTACCGGAGGAATCATCGCAGACCAAAGACCGGATTGCAGTTGGAGAGTCCTTGCTCTAGTTTGGCGAAGAAGTTCTGCGTTGGGACTCGTGTAATAAACAATGCGCTGATCCAGATAGTCGCGAAGCGACGCGCGTATTTTGGCAGCTTGGGACGCAGCTAGGACATCGACGCGGACATATTCTGTCCCTATCGCATTGGCTTCCTGCTCTTCGTAATTCTTCCGCTGGTCGTAGCGGTTCACAGCCATTGAAAACGTGAAGCCGATGATCAGGCCTAGAAGTGTCAGAATGGCACCGAGAACGAGATTGAAATCCGTTTCATCAAGACTTAATGGCTCGGAGCCGAGGCTGCGCAAGTACACGCCGAGCCGGCTCACAGTACAGAGGATCACGAGACTGACCACGAAAAGCACAATAGGATGGTCCAGCAGAAAGGTCATTATGAGAGGGGCCCTGATGGGCGAAACAAGTCGCTTTGACCTCTCCCTATCGCGTGGCTTTGAGCTTAGAAACAGTCAAAACAGACTGTCGACAGCATCCCTTAACGTGTCCGCGGGAGAGAGCAGGCGGGAACCAAGAAATGTGGACTCGAGAATTGCGGGAGTTAGTACCCTCCTAACCAAAATGGCCACAGCCACAGGGCAAGCCCAGGCACAACAACGGATAGTATTCCCACAATGAGAAGCACCGCACTTGCCGCAATCTTCGATCCGTTCATTCCAGCAAGCAATCTAACTTCACGGGTCTCTGGGATCGCACTGGCTTTCGACATCAACATTCAATATCTCTCCGGAATGAATCGATAAGACCAATCCAGCGGCTCATAGCCGTTTGGCTTTTGTCGATTTGGGAGTCTGACTTTGGTATGCGGGATCTGTTTCCACGGCACTACGCTGAGGAGGTGATTAATACAATTCAATCGAGCACGCCGTTTATTGTCGCTTTGGACGACATACCAAGGCGACTCCGGGGTATCGCTGCCAGCGAACAGTGCATCCCGCGCACGCGAATAGTCGTACCAGCGACGATGAGACTCAAGGTCCATTGGACTGAGTTTCCACTGTCTCATCGGATCTTCGATTCGCCTGAGAAATCTCTTGTGCTGTTCTTTCTCGCCGACCTCAAACCAGTATTTGATGAGGATTATGCCGTTGTTCTTGAGAAGCGCCTCAAATGGCGGGCACATTCGTAAGAAATCGTCGTATTGCTTCTTGGTGCAAAAACCCATTACGTGTTCGACTAAGGCGCGGTTGTACCAGCTGCGATCGAAAAGTACGACCTCGCCGGCAGCCGGCATCTCTTTGATGTAGCGCTGCGCATAGATCTGCGATTTCTCGCGTTCGGTGGGGGCAGGCAATGCTACCTGTCGGAATACCCGAGGGCTGACGCGTTCCATGATGCGATGAATGGCTCCTCCTTTTCCCGCAGCATCGCGACCCTCAAAGACGACTACGATCTTCGCCCCGGTAGACTTCACCCATTCCTGCATCTCGACTAGTTTGGTTTGGAGCCTCCGAAGTTCCTGCTCGTATTTTTTTCCCTTTAGCTTAGGCGCCTCATGGATGCGCTTTTTCCCATTTTTCCTGTCCTCGATCGGGATAAGTACCGCAGTCTCTGAATAGTCAAGATTCATAGGCCCTAGTGTTGCAACTCGCGTCGTCTCCAGAAACTGGCACTTCTGGCAGTTAGTTGCGAACTTGATACCTCGAAAAGTTCGTCGAACGTGAGCCGGACAACTGGAAAGAACCTGGTGGGCGCTTGGTAGGTAAGAGCTCGAGTGTTTAATTGAGCGTCCCAAGATCCCCGCGATCAGGCCCCCGCCGCAAGGACAGAGCGGGGGCCTATGGGGCTTGCGCAGGCTGCTGGTTGACAGGCGCAAGTAAATCGTGCGGTCAGCTTATCGAAGAGAACCGGCTGTTGCTGGCTTCCTTGCCTTCTTCGTTACCTCGGTTGCTTCAGTTGCGCTTCGTCGATCGCTGAGGTATTTTCACCGGTAAAGCTAGCGCCTGCCGGCACCCAGTACAACACTGCGTTCTGTCCCTCTCCCTCACCTTTGCGAATCTCAATTCGGGATGCGTCGATTCCTTGCCCCCCTTCGCCACCGGTGAGGTAAGTCTTGGCATTCAGTGCACGTAACCCACCAAGCTGTGGGACCTTTGCTTCTTCGCTGGCGACGGCGAAGCCCACAATAATGAGCTTACCGTCGGGTTCGCGCTTCAGTCTCATGCCAGCATCGTCCAGAGCGGCCTTGCATGCGTTGTCCACGCGCGCAGGCTTTTTTCCGTTGCTGAAGTCGCACTGGCCAACCTGCGTCTGAGCCACAGGGGGAGGTGCCGGAGGCGCAGGTGGCGCCTCAACCGCTACCGACGCCAGACAGCTCGAACTCAAGCCGCGCGAGTCGGTGACACCGACATTCACGTCAAGCTTGCCGGGTTGAACTCCGCTTGTGTTCAGCGAAGCGATGGTGGCCCATTCGCCCGGTGCCGCCCCGACGCTGGTCTGTCCTTCCTGTACCGAACCTGCGCTTGCGGAGAACTTTCTTGACTGAATCGGGCGACCGTCGGGAATACTGCCCTGCACGTTGATCGTGACTGGTGTTGCCGCACCGGCAACGATCGTCCCTGGAGATGCGGAGCAGCTCACCACTGGAGGACGCGGCTGTTTAACAGTGAACCCTACATTGCACCCTGCAACATTATTCTTTTTCTGTTTTGGGTCACTCACCCGCGAGCTCACTTGATATGTACCCGGCTCCACGCCTGTAACGTCCACCTTGGCTGACGATCCGTCGCCTGTGACCTTTCCGCCCGTGCTCTCCCACTGATAGCTGAGCGCGCGCTTTGGGTTAAAGCCGGTTGTTTGCACATCCACAGAAATCGGAGGATCGTCCGGGAGAGCCTCCAAGTCACGTCCGACGCAAGAAGCGGTGGGCACGGCCGGGGAAGGGATGCCGAAGTTGAAATTGACCCCTCCTGTATAACGAAAGCTGTTCTGATTATGGTTGGCTTGCGTAAAGAAGTTTCCGAATCGGGTCAACACATAATCGAGCTCAGCGGCTCGGATCGACACTCTGTGATTGATCGGGAAATCAAGGCCGCCACCGATCATTACCGCCCAGCCATTGTTCGAAGGTGAAGCGGAGGCGCCGGAGCAACCTCCAGCGATTGGTTGGCAGATTGTCTTAAAGGCATTGCCGTAAACATTACTGTGTGCGGCGCCCGCCAAGGCGTCCAGTAAGACCTGCACGTGCTGACCACGAAACTTGAGTTGAGGTCCGAACAGATATGTAAACAAGTTGCCTGACGCTGAGCCATGTGCTCCTGACGGAAGCGATGAACTGGCAGGAATAGTGAATGTACTGGTAGTGCTGGCGTATCCTTGGAGGTCCATCTTGATGCCAAGATGGTCGGCAAAGTTATAAACGAATGCTCCACCGCCGCCATTCAGACTGTGATTTGAGGTATATTGCTGGGCTGGCGCGAAATGAACATAGGAGTAGTCGAGCGCCAGCTCTGCCTTTGGATACTCTTGCGCTATGCCGAAGACGCTTATGAGAAGCATAGCTCCGACTGCAAAGAGGCTTTTCTTGATGGCAGTTGTTGTTGTGAGTCTCAGCATAGAACACTCTCCTAGAGCTGACATTACGGAGGTCGGGAAGAATGTCAGTTTTTGTTTGCAACAGGAGTCTCAGCCAGTTTGACTGGAATGAATACTGACAACAGTAACAGGGATTAAGAAATAGAGCTCCGACAGAGTGCAGAACGGCGCTATACTAATTTACAAAATAATGTATATGATACATAATACTGTATGATTTAGAGCGCTAGATTATTGCTGAGTCGGCCCTCATCGACTGGCATGTCTAAATCAGATTATAAGTACCTGTTACTTGTGACACCGTGTCATTGCTTACAGTTATCACTGGACGCGGGCGTTGTATCTAGCCGAGACCCACACACGGGGGTCGTCTATAAAAGATGAGCTAGTGAGTCGATTAGTGCAATCTGCCCGTCCGGCGTGACGAGCGCTTGTGCTCACGAGCAAACCCCGAGGAATCACACGGACAAGAGGCTGGTCGTTCCATGTAGTTCAGCCAACGCTGTAAGTTGTCCTAGTCGTTATGTCTAATGACCTCCCCTACAGTAATCGAACGGCTGTAACAATAGTGCTCAGCGGCATATTGTTCAGCTACGGCGGGGTCGCGGCAACGCGGCCTTGCCGGCGGATCAACACTCATATATTGGTGTTTATTTAGGTAGAAGGTAAGAAGGGAATCCGAAGAACAACTCGGCCTTTGTGGGTTCACAAGCGTGAACCGCATAAGGACGTCGGCAGCACGCGGGAATCGTTCAGAAGATGAAGTATACGAGACCGGAGTTCAACGGGTTGTCTCAGCTACTTGAGTTCCAGCAGCAGAGTCGGGCCAATGATCGTTTGTCGGACGCCAAGATTTGTCGGGGTTGTATAGTTCCATCTGCTTAGCGATCTGAAGCGAATTGGGCCCGAGATCCTTTTGATAGACAGTTCCGTTCTGGTTAACGATGAATGTCTGAACGCCGGTGACGCGATATTCAGCTGGCGTTGCGACTAATGCAAACCCGCCGATCATCACGCCTTGAATAACATAGTCGAGCTGGCCTAACGGTGCTTCTGGGCCTTGTCCCTTTAGAATTTTGAAGTAATAACCGTGATACGGCCCCTTAGACGTATACCCCTCCTGGATGGCGCGCGCTACTGCTTCCCCGATCGGGCCTCCGGAACTGCCGTCATCGTTTTTCCAGTACAGACCATCCTGTTTACCGGGAGAGCTGATAATCTTCTGAGCGTACTGATTGATGTCGTCATGGGCCTGAGCAGCGTACGCGTGTTGAGCCTCGACGTAACCCCGACAAACTTGGATCGCGTCCAACTCGTTCGCACCGATACGCCGGCGAAGCACCTCATCGTGACCCGCTTTGGAATCGAAGTACCATTTTCCATCTTTCTTAACCAAGGGGATTGGCAGGGGCCAATTGTCGCTGCCCACCGAAACGATGGCGCGATTTCGGTCTTTCTTGTCTATAGTTGCGGCATTTTTTTCTTTCGCCTTGGCAGCAAATGTGCTCGCAGCATTCTTATCGCGAACGGGATCGGCCGAAGAAACCAGGTCCTCGCCATCTGGACCTAGGATCGCCAACAACGTGGGGACGTCATAGGATCCTGCCGCCGAGATGAGGGCATCCACAGCACTCTGAGGCGTGGCAAACGACTTCTGTTGGATGGTTGCAGTACCTTGTTCCTGCTGTTCACCACGGAGAGGAGCAGCGCCCAGGTAAAACAGAGAGAACGTTAATAACGCACATGTGAGGACTTTCGGTATTTTCAGTTTCATTGCGTCACCTCGATCAACATACTGTTCACCTGCGTCGTCCCCCACCGCCTCTGCCGCCTCTGCCGCCTCCACCTCCGCTCCGGCCGCCACCGCCGCCCATGCTCGATGCACCTCGCTGGCTGCTGGCGCGTGCCGAACTACCGCTCGTCCCTCCGCCTGAGCCCCCGAATGCACTCGAACCGCGAGAATTCGCAGATGGAGAAACGCTTCGATTACCGACACGATCACCACCCGAAGCCCCGCTGGAACCTCCGCGGTCCATCGTTCCCGCCGAGGGTCGCCCGCCACCACCATCTCTGAAACTATTCTGTGCGCCGGTTCCGCCGCGGTTCGTTGTGCCTCCCTGAGTACGTCCGCCTGATTGCTGTATGTTCTGGCGGGCGCTGGCCTGACGCGCCGATGTAGAAGCTCCTCGAGTAGTACCCCCATATTTAGAACCAAGTTGATTATTCGAATACGGGGTGCCTCCGCGATGCTGCGGGTTGTGCTGCCAGGTGTTGCCGTTGCCCCGGTTAACGGTCTGTCTGTTGTTGATGTTTTGCCTGTTGTAATTCGAGTTCTTTACGAAATTGTTGTTGTTGTTGACATAAACATTATTGTTTCCTCCCCATCCAGCATTCCAACCGCAACACCCTCCCCAAGCTGCGCCCATTGCAACGCCGACGCCGAATGAGAGCGCCATGCCGGCGGCATAATAGCCGGGCGGGGGGTAAGCGATCGGCGGATACGGATAGGCAGGCGCACCATATACAACGGTGGGATTGTAACTAGGCACGTAAACTACTTCCGGACTCGCTGGCTCAATTACAACAACGCTCTTGCTCTCGATAACCTTAGTTTCCACTTTTTGCTGTTCGGTGGATTTCAAATTCCCACTATCTTTGGCTTTTGCGCGCATGCGCTGAACCGCATCCATAACGTCACTTTGTTGCGCCAGGAACGCGTTACCTAAATCGGTCGTCCACTTGACATTGTCAGCCAACTGTTTGACCAGATCGGGAAAGGCCGCCAGAGCTTGAACGCTCGCATCCCAATCCTGTTTTTTCACAGCATCAGCAAGAGCGTTGTCTTTGAGTGTTTTGTTCTTTTCCAACCATTGCTGAAGCTGGATGATCTCCAGAGGATAAGTAGAGGCCGCCAGCGTCTGGGCCAGCAGTGGGTCAGGATAGAGGGCGATAGGAGCAACTAGCGAATCGAGTTGTTCGTTCGGGATTTTAGCTTGTTGCTGGCCGGACTCCTGCGCAAATACTAAAGCCTCTCCGGGAAGTACTAACAAAGCGCAGACCAAGGCCATCAGCTTACGGACCATTTGTGCTCTCATTTGATTTCTCCTCTTCCTGCGTTCCTCTCTGATAGCTGGCCGCCTCAAATCCCACCGAGCCTAAGCTCTCTTAAGCGTGAGCGAATGCGTTAACCGGAAACTCAAAGCTGCTTCCGCGGGTAGATCGATGTCTCTCTTGCCAGTGGTCCCGGCGCCGATTGTGCCGGCAGCAGCGCCGGCGAGAGCCCCAATTGCAGCCCCAGTGCCACCGCCGGCAATTCCTCCAATTGCAGCACCCACGCCAGTTCCTCCTACGACTAGTCCGGCTGTTCGCTTTCCCTTGCCGGTCGATGTCTGGGTCACTTCGTCCGCTTGAAGGTTATAGGTATGGCCACTGATCGTTACCGAGTGGAGCGCCAGCCTCAACACCGCTGCCCCTTTGAAGCGCCCGGCTTTCTTGGCTTCTTTGACGATCCCCGACACTTCGGATCCAGCAGGAATGACAACCTCTCCCTCGATGCTTATGGGAGTCAAAATGGTCCCGGTGAATACATGGCCAGTTTGGCTCGTCTTGCTTCCGAGAGCTTGATTCGTGCGGATGGTCAATGTTGTTCCCGCCGGCACAACGATCGGTTTAGGTGGAGGTGGAGGTGGAGGTGGCGGCGGCGGCGGTGGCGCGACTGATCGCGCAGATACTGCATTTTCGGAGGGCGACAGCGGAGGTTCAGCGCCTATGACAGAGGCTTGTTCAATAGTCGTGTCGTCCTGAACGTCGAGAACGCCAGGTTCTTGCTTCGCGATGGTCTCTATTTGCTCTCGAGCAGCCTGAGTTTTTGCCTTGCCACTAAGAGTCACCTTTCCCTTTTTCGAGTCAACATACACTTCCGAGCCTTGCGCAATTGGATCGGCTGAGGCTCTGGTCTGAATATCCTGCGTAATCCTGGCGTCATTCGGCTTACTGGAGCACGCTAGAAGGAAGCCCGCAATCACGAACAAGTAAGATAACTTAAGGCAAGCTCGCACCGAGACTCCTCCTCGTGATGTCGGTCCATATCTGACTTTGCGCGTGTAAGCTACCGGGCGATTTCATCTGATCGGACAGTGTGGGGGAACTGGCAGAAATGGCAGAGAGGAGTAGCACGGCCTGCAGGAAACATTCGGGAAGCCGTCCTTGTCGTGTAAGACTATTATCCGGGAATAATAAAGTTTCGAATCGCGTACTGTACAAGCTCGGAGTTTGTGTTAAGGCCTAAGGTGGCCATGATCCTGTATTTGTGAAATGCGACGGTGCGGGTTGTAAGATTGAGCACGCTCGCCGCCTCTTTCATGGAACGACCTTCGGCGAGAAGCTGCAATACTTCGCGCTGTCGTGGCGTGAGGGATTTGCTTCCATGATCATGCTGATGGTTTCTCAGGAATTCCGATAGGGCGTCTTTTGTCACTTGAGGCGAAATGTATACCCGGCCATTCAGTGCTTCTTTGACTGCAGTGATCAGTTCGGGAATCGCCGAAGTCTTGAGCAGATAAGCAGAAGCTCCACGCCGGAACGCCTCAGCCGCCAGTTCGGGATCCGGAATCATGGTTAGATAAACAAGTTTTGCATCAGGATTTCCAAACTTGATTTGCTCTCCAGCGTCGAGTCCATTGAGCGACTGCATGGCAATGTCAGTGACGATCACGTCGGGCTTCAGCACTGCATTCGCGCGAAGCAGCGCGCGGCCATCCGCAACAATTCCTACGACGTCGAATTCAGTTTCCAACAAGTTCTTGCAGGCTTCGGCGACAAGTGTGTGATCGTCGGCGAGCAGTACGCGCGGACGCCTTTGGGGGGGAGCGGGCTGGGCTGCACTTGCTGTCGAACGGTCCTCGCCCTCATAGGGAGCGTTGTGGGGCAGGTGCTGCGACCCTTGCGCAGACGCTTTTGCAAGTGAAGTCTTCACTGTGGTGGCGCGCAACTCATCAAGTGTTACCTACCGCCCGAGCATTGTTGCGAGCGATAAGCAAGTCGACTTAGGAATGCGCTAAGCGACCGTAAGTGCAGTGCAAGGCGAGCGAAACTGGCAATCGTGCCAGTTCCTCGTGTCACTTACCGAAGTCCATTTACTGTTAAATTGGAGTCTGGCGTTTTGGATCAAAAACGCGGACAATTGGAGTAACACGAAGCAAACGATCGCGAGCTTATGTTTGCATTTGCCTTGAACGATGCACGGGTGCGCGGTCGATCACGATAGCAGTCGAGTCGTCCCGTCGCTGTACGGCGCCTGCAAACCCAGAGCAGCTCGGGAAAGTTCCGCGATAAAGTCATCCGGTCCAAATCCGGGCAAAAGAACCTCACAAGAACAGCAATGATTTATGCGCTTCGTTGTCTTGAATAGACGCTGCCCGGAACTGCAGAACGCGGCGCGAGTTTACTGACTGACAGTGGATCATGAGTGAGGATATTGTTTTTGAGAGCGAACTGTACTAACTCAGCGTTGCTTCTGAAATTCAACACATCCATAATGCGGTACTTGTGAAATGCAACCGTTCGCGCCGTAAGCGACAACACAGCCCCAACCTCCTTCATTGTCTTTCCTTCAGCCAGGAGCTGCAGAACTTCGATCTGACGCGGAGTCAATTTTTTCTCGGCTGTCTTAGGCTTATTGGAACGGATGAACGAGTCTTCAATGAGGAGTTTGATTTTCGGCGTCACGTAGCTGCCGCCCCGCAACACTTCGTGAATGCTTCTTAGCAATTCTGAAGCTGCGGAGCTTTTCAACAGGTATGCCGATGCTCCTGTGCGAAGCGCTTCGGCAGCAACGTCAGGATCTTCGTTCATCGTGACGTAGACTAGTTTTGTCTTGCGCATTTTCTGTTTCAGCTGCTGGCCTGCAGATAACCCGTTTAGCAAGGGCATGCCGACGTCCACAACAACTACATCAGGCTTCAGCTCCAATGCTGTCTCAAGCAAAGCCCGGCCGTCGTTTACGGTGGCAATAACCTGATAGTGAGGCTCAAGCAGGTGCCGAAATGCTTCAGCGATCATCATATGGTCATCAGCGAGCAACACAGTCGGCTTATTCATGGTCTCTACCTCCGAAGGGGTTTTCGGGCCGGAGGCTGGGAAGCGTAACACGAAACGGCTGCCACAGCGAAAGAATTGTCTGTTAATAAGAGCAGCGTAATTCTAACAGTTGGTCGCTAGAAATAACGACTGTTAGTTCTGCCAGCGAGAAGCGCGTTCGATCGTGTTTATTCCCGGCCCGGAACTCGATAATGGATTGTAGCATCCGGACTATGTTTAAAGTGGCGATTCCTTATTGGGAACCGTGTACCTTCCAAATACCCCCTGGGCAGTCGCCTACCGAGGTCATCTGGTTGAGTACTGCTTCCTGTACTGCAGGTGCAGCACCGCTGAATCTCGAGACTTCGCCATTCGCACTTTAATCTTGTGCTGTTTCCCATTACGGGAAAGCTCGTTCGGATGATATCCAAGTACGTACTGATTCCTCAGTTCCGTACTAATGGCTGCGGCGGCGCCGGGGATATTGTCGTCATATCCGAGGGAAACTGTGCGTCCGCCAGTTGCTTCAGTGATACCAGACAGAAGCCGATTGCCCAGTTTCTCTTCGATGGTCTTAAACATAGGGAAAGCGTCGACAGGGCGAATGGCATAGACCGTAACGTCGGATTCCTCTGCAATTGCTTTGATCTCTCGAAAGTTGAACCGGCTGTCGTTCTCTCCACCGTCGGAGATGATCAAGATGACTCTGCGCGAGTAGCGCGCGGATCGCAGTTTGTTCAAAGCGAAATATATCGAATCGAGCAGAGCGGTATAACCCGCAGGTCGTGCAAGAGCGAGTTGGGCCTGGATATCGCCGATCGCTTGTGTGGAGTCTGCAAGCAGGATCGGTGCACTGGAGACGCCGATCGCGAAGTATTCATCGTCAGGATCCGCGTTCTGGAAAAACTTCGCCAACGCCTCTCGTTCGATACTGACCCTATTCACCATGCTGTTGCTGATGTCCAGCACCAAAGCCACGGAAAGAGGGCCGTCTTCCATAGAGAAAAAGTGGATTTTCTGCTTCTGCCCATCGTCGAGCAGCTCAAAGCTGTCTTTGCTAAGACCTGTCACCGGTCGGTTGAACGTATCTGTGACGACCACCGGGATGAGAACCAGATCAACGTCAACTCGAAGACGCTCTGAACGAAGTTTTCCGTCCGAAGGACCGGTACCATCTCTTGCTATGTGTTGTTTGGCTTCGGGCGGCGGAACCACGTGAACCTGGTCTTCAGACTGTGCGTGCGTCGAAGCGCTGAACACGAGAGCAATACTCAGCCAGACTGACAAAACATACAGGCGGGTTTCCAGGAGATTGCGAAGACACGGACCGACTTCGATCATAGGCGCTCCAGCGTCGATAATCTCAGCGGCGTCTGTACCTTACCAGATATTGAACGGCAAAATCAAAGCGAATCTGGTAACGCGACAATTTCGACTTTACTCACCGTTTGATGACGGAATATTGACAGGTGGAGATCTGATCGGAGAATTGACCGTTCTTGGCGTTTTCGGCCCGCCTTCCAACGCCTTCCAACGAGGTGGACTAACAGTCGTCGAGAAGCCGACTCCCTGCCTTTGAAAACCTCTGATGTCGCTGTCAGCTTTGACAGTTCTACTGAGATTCTCGTTTTCCTACATTGCAAGTGGGATGAAACCACTTTTTTGGCTGGACCGATCGCTGTTGATTGTCGGCGCCGTCTGCTTGGCCGCTTATGTCGGCATACGCGTGGATGGTTCTCTTCATTCGCGGGCAGATCTTCGGGCCTTTCGGGCTCACGCCCGTGGCGACCGGACTGAGCTTGGGAAGAACCAACTGTCGAGTGGCTCCGCCATCGACTTCAGCCTTTGGTCGCCTAAACGAATCGAGGACTATCAGCACGCTTTATTGGTCGATTCCCGACTGCCTGTAGCTGTTCTGCGGATCCCGAAGATCGGGTTGGAAGTGCCAGTTTTGGAAGGAACAGACGAGGTGAGCTTGAACCGTGGAGTTGGTCGAATCGTGGGAACGGCGCGTCCCCTGGAGTCTGGCAACATCGGGATCGCCGGACATCGCGACGGATTCTTTCGTGGGCTGAAAGAGATAACGACGGGCGATGTTGTCGAACTTGAAAGTAACGGCGCACGCGCGAGCTACGCTGTTGACGAGATTGAAATCGTTGAACCGAAAGACGGTGGAGTGCTTCGGCCGCGCAGTAAGCCCGCTGTAACCCTGGTCACGTGCTATCCCTTTTATTTCGTCGGGAGCGCACCAAGTCGCTTCATCGTGCATGCTTCGCTCACACAGGTCATTCAGGGCAATACTGCGCAGGTCGCATCGGACCATACAACCGCTAAGAACGAGAACAACTAGGAGGCAACCAATGGAATCGTCAGGAAGAACCTTTCTGGGCCGTCTAAGCGTTGCGATTGCCACATTCCTGGCATTCGCGATTGCCGCCACCGCTCAAGTAAAAACAACCACTAGTACAACTGAAGGAACGCCGACCCAGGAGGTCAAAGTCGACCGCGCGGTAGTCGAGCGTGTGTCTGGCAACGACGTTTGGGTGAAGATGCAGGATGGGCAAGTTCGCCACATCTCACATATCTCATCGAACGCCAAAGTTTCCGTCGATGGTAGAGAAATCGGCATTCATGAGCTGCAACCTGGAATGAAGCTCGAGCACACAATCACGACTACGACGACACCGCGGACGGTTACTACTGTGGAGACCGTGACAGGCAAGGTGTGGCACGTGAGTCCACCGAAGAATGTCATTTTGACGATGGAAAACGGTGAGAATCAGCAGTTCACCGTACCAGATGGGCAGAAATTCAACATCGACGGACAAGAAAAAGACGTTTGGCACCTCAAGAAAGGCATGAGGGTCACAGCAACGAGGGTCACTGAAGCGCCCGAAACCGTTATTGAACATCAGAGACAGCTAACCGGAACCATGCCGCCTCCGCCGCCACTACCAATACCAAGCGATGCGCCAGTATTGATTGCGCGCGTAGTAGTGGTTCACGGTCCCAGCACAGCAAGCGTACCGCCGGCCGCCGAGTTGCCCAAAACGGGAAGCCCCGTGCCATTGATCGGCCTGCTTGGTCTGTTCTTCTCTGGCGCTTCTCTCTGCATACGATTCACGCGACGCTGACTGTGGGTCCCTCCTACTTGGTTCGGCACGTCGTGTTCAGAGACCTCTGCCGAACCACTTTTTTAAAGCGTTGTCTATGAAGGAGTCTCCACAACGCAGGCTTAACTGTGGAGGAAATCATGCTTTTGAGCCGGCTCCCAACTGGTTGCCAGACTAATTTCTGCAAGTCCGTGACAAGTGCACGCCAAACTCCCAACCAGAATTGCCGGTAGCTTCCACCCCTTCTTTTGCAACGTGCACTGTCGAACTGAACACTCTGGAAGATTTACTAGTTACGTTCTGTTTGTTTGAACCGCAGAATCCTTACTCGGAGTGAAGCCACGGGCTTGTGTTTTAGCGTGTGCTTCATGGCAGAGCTTCTCTAATCAGAAAGAAAATCTGATGCGGACTTCATCCATGTTCCAATCCTTTTTCTTCACGCACGCACGCGCTATGAAAGTCATTCTGGTAGGACTTGTGGGCCTGCTGCTTGCAGGCTGTGGTGAAAAGCAGGCAGCCGCTCCACCTCCACCCCCGGATGTTGAGGTTGCTGAAGTGGAGCAGCGGGATGTGCCCGTTTACGGCGAGTCGGTTGCGCAACTGAACGGCCCTGTGAACTCCGACATCACGCCCAAGGTGCAAGGATATCTGCTAAGCCAGGATTATGTGAACGGATCGTTAGTCACGAAGGGAAAACTGCTGTTCCAAATCGATCCACGGCCATTCGAAGCAGCACTGGACCAGGCTAAAGCCGACGTAGAAAAGGCCTCATCAGCACTCACGCGGGCGAACAACGATGTGCAGCGGGACACACCTTTGGCGGCGCAGACCGCGATTCCGCAAAAACAGCTTGATGATGATATGTCGAATGTAGCCTCGGCCAAGGCGGAATTGGCAGCTATGAAGGCGGCGCAGGAGCAGGCTGAACTAAATCTTGGATGGACCAAGGTGTACTCGCCTGTGAACGGTATCGCCGGAGTTGCGAACTCACAAGTCGGGGATTTGGTCGGAACCACCACCAAGATGGCCACAGTCTCACAAATGGACCCGATTTGGGCCTACTTCAACATTAGCGAGAGTCTTTACCTCAGCTTCGCACCGAAAATCTCGAAAGGTTTAACCCGGGGACCGACTTCAAGCCCGCTTCCAGTTGAATATCTCCAAGCCAACGACGTTCCCTATCCGTTCAAGGGAAAGATCATTTTCGTAAACCGCGAGATTACTGCTGGTACCGGCACTATTCAGTTGGCCGCTGCATTTCCGAACAAAGACGCCATCCTTCGCCCGGGTGGATTTGGGCGAGTGCGCGTGCAAACTGGCACCGCCAGAGACGCATTGCTGGTTCCCCAGGCAGCCGTTATTGAAGTGCAGTCGCAGTATCAGGTCATTGTGGTCGGCGCTGACAACAAGGCGACGATC
>Ga0207110_10037_pt3 | contig 25791 bp, 23 predicted proteins | sample Alteio_BWMinHeat_74_FD_153582 | JGI IMG/M metagenome (GOLD analysis project Ga0207110, IMG submission 153582) | Enriched cells from forest soil in Barre Woods Harvard Forest LTER site, Petersham, Massachusetts, United States -... | ecosystem: Environmental > Terrestrial > Soil > Temperate forest >...
ATGTAGTTGTTTTCGGCCAGGTATTGGCGCAGGATGCCCAAACCGTTCCGGCCGCGGTCGAATAGATCCGGCTCGTCGTAACCCTGCGTGAAATACACTGTGGGCTTCTTTTTGCCACCCTCCAGGTAATACAGTTCCTGGATCAGGCGAACTTCGCCCATGTATTGCAAGGGCCCCTGCGACTGTGCGGCGAAATCGGTCTCCCGGCGCATCAGGTCGTTTGCCGAAATAAAGCTGTAATTCTCTTTCTTGTCGCCGTATTTGACGATGAGGCCGCCAACCTCGCCGGTGAACGCCGGGTATTCGCGAGTCAGTTGGATAATGTAGGTCTGGTTGTACGTAGGCGAGACTTCTTCATAGGTGAAATACTTCGGATTCAGGTCGTGCAGTTCCACGAGCATGCCTGCGGTCTTGCGATACGACTCGCTGCCTTCCGGTAGGATCATGATGACGCGCACAGGCTTGTCCAGTTCCGCCACGTAGCGCTTGGTCACGTCGCTGAGTGTGTGCAAGCCGCCCTCGGTGGTGTCCAGGAAACGGGGAAACCAGATGTAAACGGCAGCATTGATGACCAAGAGCAACACCAGCAGCAACACGCCGGTGAGGACGCTGTTGTAGCCGTAGATCAGCAAGCGCAGCGTGCGGTCGGTGCGTTCGAACTTGCGGGCCGACTGCAGGCCAAGGAACATGACCATCAGGCCTATGAACGTGCTGGCGACGGCCAGGGCCGGCCTCCAGACGTTCTCGCGCTTGCCGTCTTGCAAATAGGCGATCAGGGGCGTCCAGCCCTCGAAAAATATGAGGATGACGGGGCCGGTGATGACCAGCAGCAGGCCCACGAACCCGCAGACGATGAGCATGATCGAAACTTCGGACAGGTCCTGTCGTGGGCGTTCCGGCACGCTGGCCATGGCAGTCACTCGCAAAGGTGGATGGGCGCACCGCCAGCAAAGCCGCCAGCGGCACAACACTACTCTTCCACTTTACGAATGCAGAAACCGATGGGTCTAGTCAAGACCTGCCACAAAGCCCAAAGAAGTGTAAATGCGCCCAGAGCCCCGGCGATCCAGAGCAATCGCTGCGGGCCGACTTCATCCTGCAAATAGCGCTCGTACCAGTAAAAACGCCGCTGCTGTCCGCTGCCGGTGGCCACGATCCCGCGGCCCGCCCAGTACAACATGCCCAGGAGCAATGCCGAGAGAATAGGGGCGCCCAATGTTCTGAAGATGGAGAACCTGATTGGCGCGATGCGGAAATGGTCGCCCAGTGTTTTCCGCATGATGCCATGAATTTCTTCCAGGTCCTGGCTGTAGGCAAACGTGATGCGGTCGCGGGCTGTCCCGAGGCCGGTGACGTAGGTCACTTCCAGCGTGTTATTGCGAGTATTGAGCTCAGCATGGGTTAGGGAAATAAGGGGGAATTCCCGAGTGCCGTCGCCCAGCACGGCTTCCGGTGCCGCGCCGGCGGAAAGCTGCTTCATCGCCCCGTCGATCTCCGAGCGCGGAATCGTGGCCGTGTACATGGTCCCGCGCAAGAGTACGACGAAATTGGGCGAACCCCGCGGGTTCGTCCAGATGCGCAAACCGTCTCCCGTCAAAAACGTGCGAGGGGGGTGGAACGGGTGCATGATTATCTCCCGGCCGCTTGCGGCTAAGCGGGCATAAATCAAGCATAGCACGGATTTTTGGTGGAGAAGAAATAACCACAGAGGCACAGAGGCACAGAGAAGACAAGGAGACGAGAACTAGAGAACAAGGCGTTTGAGGCCATTCTTGAGGACTGGTACGTTGAAATTCACGAGCAAGCCGACGGGTGTCTTCGTTAGCCGCATGTACGTCAGCGATTGGGCATCATGAACGGGAATCAATTTCTCCACGGCCTTTAGTTCCACGACAAGCTGGCCGGGAAAGAAAAGATCGAGAACAAACATGTCTTCCAAGGAAATGCCCTTGTAGACCAAAGGCAACCGAGCTTGCGCATGAAACGTCACGCCACGCAGCTTGAGTTCTTCTTGCATGCATCTCTGATAAACGGATTCCAACAACCCCGGCCCCATTTCCCGATGAACTTCGATAGCTGCCCCCAATGACCAAATGGGTCAACGGATCTTTCTCCTCCATCTCTTTTCTCCCTTTTCTTTTCTTCTCTGTGCCTCTGTGTCTCTGTGGTTAAGATCTCTAAATACGGCCGAATTGCTTATCCAAATCCCTGCGGCTGAAGAGCAGCGATGTGGGCCGGCCGTGGGGACAGTGGTGGGTGTCGTTGACCAGGTGGCGCTGTTCGAGCAGGGCCGAAATCTGCGCCGGCGTCAGGCGGTCGCCCGCCTTCACGGCGGCCTTGCAGGCCATCATGCTCATCAGGCCGTTGAGCATCTGCTCCCGGTTCGGCGTGCGGTCCTGCGTGACCAGGAAATCGACTACCTCTCGCAAAATCGTCGCCGGGACTTTCTTGCCCAGCAGGGCCGGGTAGCTCGAAAGCAACACGGTCCCGTTGCCGAAGTCCTCGACTTCCAGGCCCAGTTCCGCGAGTTCTGTTTTCGCTTCCAGAACTCGCGCCGCCTGTTCCGCCGTTAGTTCGACGGGCTCGGGAATGAGCAGCCGTTGTTTCTCCATTGTTCCACCCCGCCAGCGGTTCTTGAATTGCTCGAAGAGAATGCGCTCGTGCAAGGCGTGCTGATCGATCACCAGCATTCCGTCGGGCGTCTCAATCACGATGTAAGAATCATGCAATTGCAGAACCTTGTGGGAATTCGGAATTCGGAATTCGGAATTCGGAATGGAAGAATTGCCATCGGGGCTGCTGGTCTCGGAGGAGGTGTGAAAGACTTCGGGGTTGTATGGCCGGACCGGCGCTTGGGGGAAATTCAGGCCCTGGCCGCCACTGGGAGGGACCAATTCGTCTGCTTCCGATTCCGATTCCACATTCCGCATTCCGATTTCCGCATCGGATGTTTCCACATTCCGAGTTCCGAATTCCGCATTGGGATCTGGGGCTTGCAGCTGTGGCACCAGGTTCGCTTCGGTAAGCCGGCTGCGGATGGTGGTTAGCACCAGGTGAAAAAGTGTTTGCGCGTCGCGGAAGCGGACCTCGGACTTGGTGGGATGTACATTCACGTCCACCAGTTCCGGCGGCAATTCCAGAAACAGGAACGACACGGCATAGCGGCCCGTCATCAGCAGGCCCCGGTAACCTTCTTGCACGGCATGGCCCAGCGACCGGTCGCGAATCCAGCGGCCATTCAGGAACAGGTACTGCAGCTTGGCGTTGCCGCGATCGCAGGCGGGATTGGCGATGTACCCTGCGAGCCGGGCCGGGCCGCGCTCGGCGTGAACTTCGTGCATGGCCTTGCGCACCTCGGCGCCGAAGAACAGGCCAATGCGGTCGAGCAAGCCCGCCGTGGCCGGGATTTCGTGCATCAGCTTGCCGTTGTGCTTGAGGGTGAAATGGAGCGAAGGATACGCCAGGGCCAACCGCGTGAGCGACTCGGTGATGTGGCCAAGTTCCGTGGACGTGGTGCGCAGGAATTTGCGCCGCACCGGCGTGTTGAAGAACAGGTGTTTGACTTCGAGCCGCGTACCGGGCGAGCCGTTCCACGGTTTGATCGGCGACATTTCGCCGCCGTGGCAGTAAATCTCGGCGCCGCAGGGCAAATCCGCAGGCCGGGATTGCAGCGTCACCTGGGCCACGCCGCCGATGCTGGCCAGCGCTTCGCCCCGGAAGCCGAGCGTGCCGATGCGGAACAGGTCGTCGGCATTTGACAACTTGCTGGTGGCGTGGCTGGCGAGGGCTAATTGCAAATCATCGGGCTGAATGCCGTGGCCATTGTCCACGACCACGATCTTGTCCACGCCGCCGTTCTCGACTTCCAGGTCAATGCGTGTGCTGCCGGCGTCGATGGAGTTTTCCAGCAGTTCCTTGACCACGCTGGCCGGCCGCTCGATCACCTCGCCGGCGGAGATCTTGGATATGACCAGTTGTGAAAGCTGATGAATGCGATTCACGATCCAATTCCTAACGCGATCTTCGCAGCAACCCCAAAAACTCGAAATACGAAATCCGAAATCCGAAACAAATTCAAATATCCAAGAACGAAATTCAAAACCGAAGTCATGAAGGTTTGGGTCATTTGGATTTCGTATTTCGGATTTGTTTCGGATTTCGAGATTCGGACTTCGGATTTATTGCGTACCCTATACATGTTCTGCACCAGAAGCCTTTACAGTCTCAATTTCTTCATCTTCCGTTCCAACGCGGAAGGTTTGATCTTCAGGTGCGCGGCAGCAGCGGCGAGGTCGCCGTTCGTCTCTGCCAAGGCGTGCTTGATCTTGTCCTGTAGTCTCCAGTCCTGGATCATCCGGTACAACGTCCGCTCGCCGATGCCCAGGAGCTTGGCGGCTTCATTGCGATTGTGATTCGTAAGTTCCAGGGTCTTTTCCACGTAGTAGCGCTCGACCTCGCTCAGGGGCCGGCCGAGCAACTGGTCCGCCCCGCCGCCGTTTTTGCCGATCACGCCTTCTTTCAGCCGCCGCAGCGGTTCGCTTTCATCCATGTCGTTGAAGCCGAGAATGCCGTCGCGGTCCTGCACGACCATGCTCTCGATCAGGTTTCGCAGTTCGCGCACGTTGCCGGGCCAATGGTTGGCCTGAAACGCCTTCAACACGTCCTTGCTGAATTCTCTCACGTTTTTGCCGTGCTTGCCGTTGAATTCCTTGCGGAAATGTTCGGCCAAGAGCGGGATGTCCATGCTGCGGTCGCGCAACGGCGGCAGGCGGATGGTACCGACCCGCAGCCGGTAATAGAGATCGCGGCGGAACTTGCCCTCGGCCACCATCGCTTCCAGGTCCTGGTTGGTGGCCGAGATCAGGCGGACATCGACCCGGATGGGATCGTTGGAGCCGATGCGGGTGATCTCGCCATTTTCCAGTACGCGCAGGAGCTTGGCCTGCAGCGTCAGCGGCATGTCGCCGACTTCGTCGAGGAACAAGGTGCCGCCATGGGCATGCTCGAAACGGCCCTGGCGAACCTTGTCGGCCCCGGTGTAGGCCCCCGGCACATGGCCGAAGAGTTCATCGTCGAGCAGCGTCTCGTTCATGGCCGTAACGTTCATCGGCACGAACGGCTTGTTCTTGCGCGGGCTGTTGAAGTGCAAGGCGCGGGCAGCCAGTTCCTTGCCGGTGCCGTTTTCGCCCAGGATCAGTACCGTGGTGGGTGTGGGGGCCAGTTGCTTGAGGCGGTTGATTACTTCCTGCATCTTCGGGCTATTGCCGATAACGCCCTCGAAGCCGAACTTCTCGTCTAGCTGCCGGCGGAGTTCGCGCAAAGCGCGCGCTTGAAGAAGCCGTTCCGCCGACTTGTTCACGATGGTGCGCAGCACATCGAGGTTGACCGGCTTCGGCAAATAGTGCGACGCCCCCAGCTTGATCGCTTCTCCGGCATCATCCTCGAAGCCCGTAATGACGATCACTTCCGCTTCGGGCTGCGTCTGCTTCGCCTTGCGGACGATGGTCAGCCCATCGACGCCGGACATGCGCAGATCGGTGACGATCACGTCGAATTCTTCGTCCTCAATCCGCTTCGCGCCGGCCCGGCCACTCGTGGCGATGCTGCACACGTAGCCGACGCGCTGCAGCCCCTCGGCCACCACCTCGGCATGGGCCGGGTTGTCGTCGATGACCAGCACGCGCAGGGGTTCGTGGTTGTCGTTGGGCATGGCAGTTGCGTCCATTTTACGGGGCGACTGCCAATTTGACAGGCACGAAGCAGGTTGGCTTGATGTCCAAGGCGGGACGGTTTTCGTTTTGCTTGCAGCCCCCCACCGCCCATCATTTGGGAGTCATTTCGGCGCTGCAAAACGGTCGCTGAGCATGCAAAACGGAGATTTGAGCATGCAAAATGAAGATTTGAACATGCAAAACGAAGTCGATCCGCTGCCGTTTTGCACGCTGGTGCAAAGCGAAAAGTCCGCCTTTGCTCGGGGACGGGGCTGGAGCTCTGCCTTTAGGCGGCGCGTCCGCACCGGTCCGCCTAAAGGCGGAACTCCAACCCACGCCGGATACTTGGGGGAGATGGGAGAAGTGTTCTCGGGTTGCGAAGACATTGACGGATAGCTGTGCAGCGCCATCAAGGGACCGGGGAAACGGGTGCGAACGGATTGCTGTTGGCGTCAGCGATGAATTTCACACTTCGGCAATGCTTTTTGCAATTCCTTCACGCCTGCATCTGTGACCTTTGTGTCTCCGAGGCCAAGCTCGGTGAGTTGTTTGAATTCCTTTAGAATTCGAAGGCCAGCATCGGTCACTTTGGTGTCATACAGGTAAAGCGTCGTGAGCCGTGTGAGGTCCTGCAGGTTCAACAGTCCCGCATCTGTGATTTTGGTGGAGCGCAGATGAAGCCAAGTTAGTCGCTTGAGTTCCTTAAGTTCATTCAACCCCGCATCCGTCACGGCCGTGTCGTAAAGCCCAAGGTCAGTGATCTGCTTGAGTCCTTTCAACTCCTTTAGTCCATCATCCGTGACTTTTGTAAAACCGATGTGAAGGTCAGCGAGCTGCTTGAATTCCTTAATCTGCTTCAGCCCCGCGTCCGTCACCTGGGTGTTACTGAGGTCAAGTCTGGTGAGTTGCTTTAGTTCCTTCAGTTCCTGGAGGCCCGCATCCGTCACTCCAGTATCGCCGAGGTCAAGTTCAGTGAGTTGTTTGAGTTGCTTCAGTTCCTTCGCACCGGCATCTGTCACTTTGGTCGAACCGAGGTGAAGGACGGTGAGGTATTTAAGTTTCTGAATGTTTTTCATGCCTACGTCCGTGACACTCGTCCCGAGGAGATAAAGCCCGGTGAGTCGTTCGAGTCGTGTAAGGTGCTTCAGGCCTGCATCCGTCACCTTGGAATAGCTGAGAAAAAGTATGCACGGGAACTGAACGGTTGGCAGTTTCTTCAAATCGGCATCCGTGGTTGATCCTGGCAATTGGAACACGTATCGAAATGTTTTTGATTGCGGGTCGTCGAACTGAAAATAATGACCGCCCAAATTCGTGAATGCTTCCTCAATCACCTTTACCTGCTCCGGAGTTGGTTTCATGGGCTTCCGGTCCTCCGCAAGTAGTTGGCCGACGAACATCGCGCCGCAAGCCATGGCCAGGGAGTCGGCGATGCGAAGGTGCTTGCCCATGAGTTCCCCCCGAAAGAAGTTCCCCCGAAAGAATGTGCCCGGATGCCCGTTCATCACGATCCGCGGCGTGGGTTGTTCTACACCGCAGCGCAGCGACGGGTAGCCTCCTTGGCGAGCGTCGAGGCGCAAGCGAGCCTCCCACGTAAGTGGGGGGAGCTTTGCAGAACTCCCCCCACTTACGTGGGAGGCTCGCCATGATTACGCCTCGACGCTCGCCGGGCCAACAAATGGCCACGTTTTCGTCGCATTCGCCCAGAGCAAAAACGCACCGATGCCGAGCGTCAGCGTCGCCAGCCCCAGCAGGATGAAGACGATTCCCGACGTGACGTACAGGAACAGCCAGCCCGCCAACGCCAACAGGCACGGCAGCGGATAGAGCCAGATGCGGTACGGCCGGGGCCGGTCGGGTTGGGTCCGCCGCAGAATCATCACGCCGATGATCTGAGCCACGAATTGTTCGAGGATTCGCGTCACGATCAGTGCGGTGATGACGTTTTGCAGGTCAAAGAAACTCCAGAACAACGTCAATGCTCCGACGAGGAACAGCCCGACATGCGGAATCCGGTGCCGGGGATGGACCGCGCCGAACACGGAAAAGAAATGGCCTTGTCTGGCGGCGCCGAACGGAATTCGCGAATATCCCAGCATGCCGGCAAACACGGAGCCGAAACAGCTGCCGATCAGCAGCAGCGTGATCAGCGTGGCGGCCCGGCTGCCGTCGCCGTAAATGCGTTGCATGAATTCTGCCGACAGGCTGAAGCTCTTCAGCTTTTCATCATCCGTGGGAATCTCGCGCCAGGGGACCACGCTGACCAGGGCCAGGTGCAAGCCCACGAACATGATGCCGACAATCAGCACGCTCAGAAAAATGGAGCGCGGGATGGTTTTCCCCGGCGCGCGCACTTCGTCGCCGATGTAGCAGACGCTGTAGTAACCGAAGTACGAATACATGGCCAGGAACATGGTCGCGCTCAGCTTGTGCGCGAAGTTGCCGGGCCCCGTGGCCGGCGCTCCGGAGAAGGAGAATACAACCTTCGGATCAAAACGCACGGCCCCTTCCATCAAGATCCACCCCATGGCTGCCAGCACGCCGAGCCAAAGTAGCACGGTCAATCGCCCCAGAGTGGTGATCCGCCGGTAGAGCAGGAAAATGACGAGAATTCCCAGGCCAAAGCTCAGCCACTGGGCGGGGCTGGTCCCCACGCCGATGACATCCATCGGCTCAATGTCTATGCCGAAGACGTGACGCGGTTCGCTAATGGCCAGCGTCTTGTTAAAGGAAAGTCGCTCGTCGAACTTCTGGAAGCCGGGCGTCAGGTTTCGTGCAAATGTGGCCAAAGCAATCAGCCCGGAACCGATCTCCAACGGCCCGCTGATCAGGAACTGCCAAATGAACAGGAACGACATGGCCCGGCCCATCTTCTTTGGGCCGTAACTCTCAAGCAGATATAGCGACGTGCCGCCGGAGCCGGGCATCGTCGCGCCCAGCTCGCTCCAGATCATGCCGTCGAAGAACATGAGCAGCGCGCCGATGACCCAGCCCAGCAATGCATACGGCCCAGGCAGTTCCTTGACCATGAAGGGGATGGTGGCAAAAACGCCGGCCCCGACGATCATGGTGACGTTCAGTGCCGTGGCTTGCCACAGGCCGAAGTGGCGCTGCAGGGTGGGTTCCGCTGGAGTTGGAGCATTCTCACTCATCAAAAGACCGTTTCCGAAAGTTGAGCGGCTTGCGGAGTGGCATCCTTACCATACAAATTCTCCAAACAGGGTGACAGATTCGCTGTTTACTCCGCTGCGCGTCTTGCGCGGCTCCGACTGAACCGACGGTGCCGACGTGACAGACTCGAAACCCGTGCTAGGAATCATCGGCGTCGGCCTGATCGGCGGCTCGATTGGGTTAGGGGCGCGCCGGAGCGGGCAGTTCGGACTGATCCTCGGCGCCGGCCGCGATACGGGCAACTTAGCGAAAGCCAAAAGCCTTGGTTGCATCGATGAAAGCCACACCGATCTGGCGGCCATCGCCCGGCGCGCCGATGTCCTGGTCTTTTGCACGCCAGTCGATCAGATTGCTGCGCAAATCCTGTCCATCGCCGACCAGTGCCGGCCGGGAACGCTGATTACCGATGCCGGCAGCACCAAGGCGGAAATCGTGGCCCAGGTCGAGGAGGACTTACCGTCGCACGTTGACTTTGTCGGTGCGCACCCGTTGGCCGGGTCGGAGAAGCGCGGCGTGGAACATGCCCGTGCCGATTTGTTCGACAATCGTTTGACCGTCATCACTCCCACGCACCGAACTTCTTCCCCTGCTGAAAGTCGGTGCGAGGAATTCTGGAAAAGCCTGGGCAGCCGGGTGGCGCGGCTTTCGCCTGAAAAGCACGATCGAGCCCTAGCCCTGACCAGCCATCTGCCGCATTTGCTGGCAGCGGCATTGGCGGGGATTTTGCCCGCGGAATTGCACGAATTCGTGGCCACCGGGTTCCGCGATACGACTCGGGTGGCCGCAGGCGATCCGGCGCTTTGGACGCCCATCTTCTTGCAGAATCGGTTGCATCTATGCGAAAGTGCGCATCAGTTGACAGCTTGTTTGATCGAGTTCTCCAAGGCACTGATTGCCGCCGATGAATCCACCGTGGCCCGCATGCTTAGCGAAGGAAAGAAGGTGCGCGATGATCTGGGAAGTTGAAATCCTGCCCCGTGAACAACCCGGCGAGCTGCGTCTTGCCATTGCCGAGTTCAATCTGCTGACACACTCTCAACAGGGCCGAAGCATCTTTGCCCGCTTCTCGCATGGCTACCTGCTGGACGCGGAAATTGGCTTCGCACAAGTGCAAGCCCTGGCCCGCCAACTGCTCGTCGATCCGGTGGCAGAAGACGACCGTGTTGGCGAAATGAATCAGCTTCTGAACGCTGCCGGTCAACCCGCCCTCACTGTGTTGCTCAAGCCAGGAGTGATGGATCCGGTGTCGCAAAGTGTGTTGGCCGTCGCCGCCGACCTCGGCTTCGATCTGAATGCCGTGCGCACGTTTCGCCGGTATTATTTGCACTCCGGAGCCGACGCCGAGCCCCCCGAGCTTGCGCGAATACTGGCCAACGACGCCATCGAACAACTGATCCGTGGCCCGTTGCATGCCGATCACCTCGGGCTGGGCAAGCCGTATGAATTCCGGCTCGTTACCATTCCGATACGCGAACTGGACGATCAGGGACTCATCCAATTGAGCCGCACCGGTCAACTCGCGCTCAATCTGACGGAGATGAAAGCGATTCAGGCCCATTTCCGAGAACTGGGCCGCGAGCCGACCGACGTGGAACTGGAAACATTGGCCCAAACCTGGTCGGAACATTGCTCGCACAAGACGCTGAAAGGACCGATCGATTTCACCGATTCGTCCGGCCATGCGCACCGCATCAAGAACCTGTTGAAGGAAACTATCTTCGCCGCCACGCAGGAACTGCGCAAGAGCTTCGGCAACGACGATTGGTGCGTGAGCGTCTTTGCCGACAATGCCGGCGTTGTGAAGTTCGACGATCAGTTTCATGTTTGCTTCAAGGTGGAAACGCACAACCATCCATCCGCCATCGAGCCTTATGGTGGGGCCAACACCGGCCTGGGCGGCGTGATCCGCGACGTGCTGGGGACAGGCCTCGGGGCCAGGCCGATCTGCAATACCGACGTGTTCTGCTTCGCGCCGCCCGACACGCCGCCGGAGTCCCTGCCGCCGGGAGTGCTGCATCCGCGCAAGGTCATGACCGGCGTGGTGTCCGGCGTGCGCGACTACGGCAACCGCATTGGCATTCCCACGGTCAACGGGGCGGTGCTGTTCGACGAACGCTACCTTGCAAATCCGCTCGTCTTTTGTGGAACCGTCGGCTTGATCCCGGTGGACCGCTGCCACAAGGAGCCGCAGGCCGGAGACCTGATCGTCGTTCTCGGCGGCCGCACGGGCCGCGACGGCATCCATGGCGCCACGTTCTCGTCCCTCGAACTCACGCAAGAATCGGAATCGGTCAGCGGCGGGGCGGTGCAAATTGGCAACGCCATTACGGAAAAAAAACTGCTCGACGTGCTGTTGCAGGCGCGCGACCGAAACCTCTACACGGCCATCACCGATTGCGGCGCCGGCGGTTTGAGTTCCGCCATCGGCGAGATGGGCGCGGAACTGGGTGCGACCGTGAATCTTGATCAAGCGCCGCTGAAGTATGAGGGGCTGTCGTACACCGAAATCTGGATTTCCGAGGCCCAGGAACGCATGGTCCTGGCCGTGCAGCCTAATCATTGGCCCGCCCTCAAGGCGCTTTGTGAGAGTGAAGATGTCGAAGCCGCCGTACTGGGGAAATTTGAGGCCACAGAGCGACTCAAACTCTTCTATCAGGTTCATCAAGTCGGCGAATTGGACATGAGGTTCCTGCACGATGGGCGACCGGAGGTTGTGCGGAAGGCGGAGTGGAGAGCCGCACCGGTGCATGGCGACCTGGGGCTTACGCCCCAGGCTATTAAATTCCGCCCCTCCGGGGCTGACCGTGGATTGCCAAAGCCCAGCCCCGAAGGGGCGACAGTTAATAGCCAGGGGCGTAAGCCCCTGGTGACCCCGGCGGACCCAATTGTCCATTTGGACCACAACGCTACCCTCCGGCTCATCCTCTCCTCTTACAGCGTCTGTTCCAAGGAGTTGATCATTCGCCAGTACGATCACGAGGTGCAAGGCGGCAGCGTGGTCAAGCCGCTCGTCGGCGTGTGTGAAGACGGCCCCGGCGATGCCGCCGTCATCACGCCCGTGCTCGGCTCGTTTACCGGACTGGCCATCGGCTGCGGGATCAATCCCCATTATGGCAATCTCGACCCGTACTGGATGGCCGCGGCCGCAATTGACGAAGCTGTGCGAAACGTAGTCGCCGTAGGGGCCGATCCCTCTCGCATTGCCATTCTCGACAATTTCTGCTGGGGCAACACCGATCGGCCCGAGGTGCTAGGGTCATTGGTGCGGGCCGCTCAAGCCTGCCACGACGTCGCCCTGGCCTTCGGCACGCCCTTCATAAGCGCCAAGGACAGCTTGAACAACGAATTTCGCTCGGCCGACCGGCATATCGTGATTCCACCCACGCTGCTGATCTCGGCCCTGGGACGGGTGGCGGACGTACGCCAATGTGTGACCATGGACCTGAAAGAACCCGGCAACGATCTGTACTTGATTGGAACAACGAGAGATGAAATGTGCGGCTCGCATTTCCATCTCGTCCACGGGCTCAACGGTGGCGAAGTGCCAAAGGTCAACCGCCTGCAAGCGCCCAATCTGTTCCGCGCCGTGCATGCCGCCATCCTCGCCGGCCAAGTTCGTTCCTGCCACGATTTGAGCGAAGGCGGCCTGGCCGTGGCTGTCGCCGAGATGGCCTTCGCCGGCGGCATCGGCGCGGACTTGACGGATGCCGGCCGAATTGAAGCCGATTCGGATGAAATTCGTCTATTCAGCGAATCGACCTCGCGCTTTTTGTTGGAAGTGCGTCCCGAGGATGCGCAGCAATTCACGAAGCATTTCGAGAACCTGCCGGTGCTGAAGCTGGGCCGAACAGTGAAGGAGCCGCGCTTGCGGATTGCCGGCGCCAACGGCGAATGGCTCATCTGGGCCGACCTGGCTGATTTGAAGGAAGCGTGGCAGAGCCCGTTGCGGTGGTGAGGACCAAGAGTTAGTGCCAGCGCCCTTACATAGAATAAGTCCGTATCCCGTATTCTCCTTTCACCATTCACCATGGAATTCGCGTACATCGATTGGCTGCGCCGACAAACCCCGATGAACCCGCGCGCGCTGGTGGGGCCGGGGGACGATGCGGCCGTTTTGGACTGGCCGGCACCCAGTTCCTGCCTCGTTACTACCGACATGCTCATGGACGATGTGGATTTTCGGCTCGACGAGGTTGGGCCGCATCGGGTTGGCCGCAAGGCCATGGCGGTGAACCTCAGCGACATTGCCGCCATGGCGGGCCGGCCGGTGGCCGCGGTTGTGGCGGTGGCACTGCCGCGCACCGGCAACACATCTCTGGCCGAAGAACTCTACCGCGGCATGCGTGAAATGGCCGATGCCTTCGACACTCCCATTGTGGGCGGCGACACCAATGGCTGGAACGGCCCGCTGGTAATTTCCGCCACGGTGCTGGGCGAAGCCGTCGGCCGGGGGCCGGTCTTGCGCCGGGGGGCCAAACCCGGCGACTGGTTGCTGGTGACCGGGCCGCTGGGGGGCAGCATTCGCGGCAAGCACCTCGACTTCACGCCGCGCGTGCGCGAAGCGCTACGATTGCACGACCTCGTGGAACTGCACGCCATGATCGACATCAGCGACGGGTTGGCTGCCGACGTGGGGCATATTTGCGCCGAAAGCGGTTGCGGCGTGGTCCTGCGGGCCGAGGACATTCCCCTGTCTAACGATTCACGTGATCTGGAACAGGCATTATCCGACGGCGAGGACTTTGAACTCGCATTTGCAGTCAGTCCCGCCGACGGCCAGATGCTGTTGAACAAGCAGCCTGTGCTGGGCATCACACTTTCGGCCATCGGGGAATTCGTCGCGGACGGCATCTGGCTGGAACAAGCCAGCGAGCGCCGGCCCATGCAACCGAAGGGATGGGTACATGAATTATGAAGAAGAAAACAACTACAAAGACACAGAGGCGCCGAGAAAAGTGACTGTATTACCACCTAAACTATGCTGTCGCGACAAAATGTTCAGCAAAATCGCTTTCCAGTAGATTTGCGTATAGGATGAATAGGGAGGATGTTCATCTCGGTAATTGAAAGAGCACTGTAGTGTGACTTCCTCTAGGTTCTTGTGGTTATTCTGTCCCATCATCGCCCGGGAGGATTGGCCATGCGTTACGTAATTGGTTTTGCCTTGGCGGTGGTTTTGTCGCAGGTCGCGCTGACTCATGCGCCCGGTGCGCCTCCGCCTGCGATTCCGGGATCTGTTCCGGCGGTGAAATTTCAGCCGTTCATGCCGCCGAAACCGGCGCCGCCGGGCACGTCGATTCCCTTGATCATTTTCCCGAACTTGCAGGCGTATAATGCCAGCGGCGTTTTCTGGGCCGGGCCGGACAACAGCAACTACACGGCCGTATACGTCCAGCCGCAGCCCATTCCGCAGCCGCCCGTCTTCATGCCGCTGCCACCCCCGCCGCCTGACAATCGCGCTCGGATTACGTTGCAGCTGCCGAGGGCGTCGGCCGAGGTTTGGGTGGAAGGCCAGAAACTGGAGCAGACCGGCGCCAGCCGCAGATTCGTCTCACCGGTGCTTGATCCATACCGGTCGTATGCTTACAACATCCGCGTGCGCTGGTATGACGAAGGCAAGGAGAAGACGCACACCCTGCGCGTGCCGGTCAAGGCCAACGATGAACCGGAAGTGACTATCGTTGGCCCGTCGGCTGCGAATTGAGAGATTCAAACAGGAAAAATAGGACAGGAAAACACGCATTTGAGTGTTTTCCTGTCCTTTGTTTTGCTGTCTCTATTTTGCTGTTCCTATCCCGGTTTTCGTGGTGAAAAGTGGCCGTCGGATTCGACTTGCTCTTTCTCCCGCCGCTCCAGTTTGTCCACACGGTCGTGCAGGTCCTGCAATTCGTTTTTCCAGGTCTCAAATTCATGCGGATGGCCGCGCATAGCGCGTACCAGGCTGGTAAGTCCCCAGAAAAGAATCGCCAGAATTGGAATCAGAATCCAGGACACGGACGGGTCCAGCAATTTTTCCACTATTCGATCCATTATGAGCGACCTCGGCTAGAGTGAAGGGTGCGAATACGTTTTGGCGTGAATTCACGCGCGATAGATCATTTTTTTGGTCCTCGCTGGTCCCATATTTCTCCACCGCTCAAGTTAACATGCTATTCGTAATTCCCGGGGCAATCTTTGCGAATTATCCGACGACGGCCAATTCTGTGCTGGAGTTCCGGTTTCAGCCGGCCTGGTTGTTTGTCTTTTTGCGCGCGAACCATTTCATCGGCTCGACGCCGTAGAATTCGGCCAGCAAGTCATACAGATTCTGGTGATAATGACGCAATTGAGCCGGGACGGTGAAAAACCGCTCCGATACCACGGAGAAGAACTCCGTCTCGTTCGAGGCCGCGTATTCGCCCAGGAATGTACCGTGCCCCCCATCCACCGCGCGGCGCAGAAAGCTGAATTCGGTGGTCATGACATCATGCCAACGCTTAGCTTCATCAGGACTGATCAAGTCGGGCGTGCCGTTGGCGTAGCCATCCAGAAAATCCAGTTGATGTGCGAACTCGTGAATGACCAGGTTGCGGCCGATGGATGGGTCGCGCCCTTCGGAAAGCACGCTGTCCCACGCCAGGATTACCGGTCCGCGGTAAACCGCCTGCCCGGCCATGGCCCAACTCGGATCATTTGCCTCCCATTCTTCTTTCGGCGTCGTGAACGAGGTCGGGTAGACGAGAATGGACAGCACGCGACGAAAACTGTCGTCCGGCAAGCCCAGCAGCATGAGACTGGCCTGGGCTGCGATGGTAACTTTCATCTCATCGGTGATCCCCAGTCCGTTGCACCCTTCCCAGTATTTTTGCCCGACCAGGACTTGCGTTTCGGCCTTTAGCCGCGCTTGCTGTTCTTCGCTCAGCATCGGATAATGAGCCACGTTGCGCTGTAAGTGCGCCTCCCAGCCCTTGGGAAAAGGCTGGTTAAGTAATCCTTCACGCTGCGGGCGCAGAAACCAGGACCACATGACGTGATTCTCAAACCTTGGCCGGTGATTCCAGGCGCACCGGGTCGCCAACCGCGATTTCGCCGCCGGCCACGACACGGGCCATGAACCCGAGTTTGCCGTTCACGGTTTCCTTTGGCCGTCCCTGAATATGCTCGAACCGGTCGCAACCAGTGCGCGGCTTGTCAATTTCGACAATTGCCGAATCTCCCAGCCGCAAGCGGGCGCCGGCGATCAGGGAACCAGGTTCCAGGCCGGCCAGCACGATCTGCTCGCCCAGTTCGCCAGGGGCGGTCTGAAAACCTCCGGCACGCAGATCCGCCACCAGTTCAGCCAGCATGAGGTTTAATTGCCGGTCCTCATTTCGGCCTTTGGCATCTCCAGCGATCCCCTTGCCGACGACCAGCATGGCCTGTTCCAGCGGGACCCGCGCGAAATGGTCGGCCGGCTTCTGCTCGACGATGGCCGGTTTGTAGACAAGGCTGACAATGTGTGGCATGACGTGCTCTCCTTCTGGAACCGTGCAAGCCGTTACCTTTCCGCCCCGATCTCCAAAATCCGAAATGCCCGAAACCGAACGTAGCGTTCGGCTTCTTTCGGAGCGCCGCCGGCCATGACGCCGACCTTTGCCGGCCCCGCAGCCGGCATGTCGCTGCGGCCCACTGTTTTCCAGTCCTCTTTTTCTGCTGGCTTGTACTGGGTGGCGATCTTTCCATCCGCGATCAAAAGTCGCATCCGAACGCCTTTCGCATCATGATGGACGACATGGAAACTCGGTTTGGCGTCCTTCTCCGTCACCATTTGCAGCTCGACCTTGTTGCCCAGGACTTCCTGGAACAATGACACATAGTTGTCGTCATCGACGTACCAGACCACGCCGGCATGCTCGAATTGGACCTTCGGCTCACTTTCCACGTAGACCTCGACCGCCAACGGCTTTTCCGATTTCGGAAGCGCACAAAGAAGGATGTTCTTCGAATCGTTGGATTTGGCGTGCAGATAACCCGGCAAGGTCCGCAGCACCAGCGTTCCCTGCTCAATGCGCCAGGCCTTGGGGTCTTCGCGAACCCACGACCATTCCTTGCCGAGTTCGCCGGTGAATTTCTCCTCGAAGAGAATCCTCTCCGGCGGGTCCTTGGCGACGGCCATCCCGGTGGTCACGAATCCGACTACGATTCCAAATAACAACGCTTTCATGGGGCTTCTCCGCGAAGGTAATGATGCGCAGGTGAATTGTAGTCCTTTGCGGCGGGTCGGACATTTGGACAGGAAAACAAGACCGAAACCGGGTTCGCCGCTCTCTGTCTTGTTTTCCTGTCCATTATTTTCCTGTCTCTCGCTTCATTCCTTGCCGCGGCCAAAGTCGGTGAGGATGAACTTGTAGTTCCTCGAGTCCTTCTTCACGAGGCCGTCAAATGGCACGTCGGCGCTGGTCCAGGTCTGGATTTTGCCATCGTCTATTTTGGTGCAAGCCACCTTCTTGCCGCCTATGGTCAGTTCCTCGCTGGTCTTTTTGCCGGTAGGGCCCTTTGCGAAGGGGTTATCGAATGTTTTCGTGCCCGGCTTCGGCGGCGGGGGCAGCTTGAACTTCGTGCGCATCTCAATGCGCTTGCCGAATAGGTAATCCACTCTCGTCACCACCACGTAATCTTTGCCGACCTCCAGAGTTTCCTGCCGGCCGGGTTCCTGATCGTTGCCGCTCTTGTATTCGGTGAAATCGCCGACCTTGGCTGCCTTGATATACGCATTCCACACCGGGTCGCCCGACTGGATTTCAGTTGGCTTGCCTTTGAAATTCGGGTCCGGCTTCAGATCGACCTTCGCGCCCGTCTTCGGCAGCTCGGCCACTTTGCCCGAAACGAATTTGATCTCCACGACAAACTCTCTCTTTTGCTTCTTGTCAACCATGGTCTTGATATCGATGACGTTGTCCTTCGCCAGGAAACGCACACCCGTTATCGGGTCCTGCTGTTCTCCCTTGTCGTCGATAATCTTCAGGGCAGGCGAGAAGTAGAGGTTCGTCGGCTTGCCGTCCTTATCCTCAAAGACCATCTGCCCCTTGCCGACGCTGACAATCTTGACGCCCTGGTAATCCTCGGCCAAGGTCGGGATGGCCAGGAACAGCAGCGCCGCCGCCGCGGCGATACCGATTGCACGAGACATAGCTACCTCCGGAGGGAAAAGAGGAGAAAAACCTTGCAGGCATTTTGGTGCGCACGATGGTTAATGGCTACCGTGTCTTTTCCCTTGAGCCGCGAGGTCGCAAGCGATGTGTTGGCCTGGGCTGAGCAGCGTGCGCAGCTCGGGCCAACCACCTGAGAATCGTGTCCTCCGATAGCGTTTCCCGAACCCAGTCTTCTCCTTATTCCCGGCCTCGGCCAAAATCGGTGAGGATAAAATTGTAGTTCCGGGATTCCACTTTCACCACTCCGTCGAATGGCACATCGGGGCTGGTCCAGGTAGCCGATTTGGCATCGCCCTTTTTGTTGCACATCACCTTCTTGTCGCCGACGGTTATTTCTTCTGCGCCCTTCTTCAATGGAGAACTCGGCGCCTTGACGCCTTTCGGCAGCATTTGCTTTATGCGCAACTCCGTGCGTTTGCCGAGAAAATAGTCCACTTTCGCCAGCAGCACATAATCGCTGCCTACTTCCAGGGCTTCCTGCCGGCCCGGCTCATGATCTTTGCCGCTCTTGTATTCGGTGAAATCGCCGACCTTGGCCGTGCCGATATATGCTTGCCACACCGGGTCACCGGTACGCGATTCAGCGACAATGCCTTTGAAATTCGGGTCCGGCTTCAGATCGACGACTTTCCCGGTCTTCGGCAGCTCGGCCACTTTGCCCGAGACGAACTTGATCTCCACGATCACCTCTTTTTTAGCCTGCTTGTCACGCTTCGTTTTGATATCGACGACGTTGTCCCTTGCCAGGAATCGCATGCCCGTGATCCTCTCCTGTTCTTCTCCCTTGTCGTTGAAGATCTTCAAGTCGGGAGAAATAGGATGCTTCTCCTGCCCGCCATCTTTGTTGATAAAGGTGATTTGTCCTTTTGCCACACTGTCGATCTTGACGCCAGGATAATCCTCGGCCTGGGCAGGAACGGCCAGGAACAGCAGCACCAATGCCGCGGCGACGGCGAATGCGCGTAACATAACAACCTCCGGAGGGATAAAGGAGAGAATCCTTGCAGGCATTTTGGTGCGCGCGCTGGCCGGTGGCAACGGGGGAAAACGAAGATAGAGGTTTCGTCTCGACAATGGTTCCGGTGCGTTTTACAATGCGACGTGGAGGTTGAAATGAAACTCAAAGTTCTCCTGCGTCCCGAGTCCGTGGGCGGCTACTCCGTTCGTGTGCCTGCTCTGCCCGGCTGCCACTCGCAGGGCGAAATTCTGGAAGAAGCGCTGGCCAACATTCGCGAGGCTGCGGAACTTTGGCTTGAAGTGACTTCCGAAGCCGCGGAAGCCGAGACCGAGTTGCCGAAGCCGGAGTTGCGGGAGATTGAGCTGTGAAGCCTGTCTCCGGCAAGCGCATGTGCCGCATTTTGAAGAAACTGGGTTGGATACTGATCCGAATCAAAAGCAGTCACCACGCATTTCGAAAACCCGGAAATCCGAATTCGGTCGTTGTCCCGGTTCATGGCAACAAGGACCTGAAGCCGGGAACCCAGCACGGAATCATGAAGGACGCAGGGCCTGAGGGAAGAAGATTTGCAACTGAAAGCGTTTGTCGTGCTCGGTTTCAGTACGGGCAACTTGGCCAAGTCTGGCGACCGCATCGCCCGAGAGCCAACGATCTCGGTTCACCTCAAAACCCCGCTGATCTTCTTGTTGACCACAGAGGGATTTGCTGTGGTGGTATTACGAATGCGCTTTACCAATGTCCTTGCCATTGGCAGAGAGGTGTTCGGCGCCAATTCGCTGATACAGATCGTTCAGTGCCTCGACGGCCTGTATGGCCAGTTCGTACCATTCGCGGTTTTGAGCGCATGCGGGATGAGAGAGAATATGCTGTTCAACGGTGGCGGCCGCGAGTGAAGTTCGATCGAGAAGCTCGTGACAGCCGTGCGTCCCGGGTGCGTATTGTTCGATCCAATTCTCGCCGCACTCGGCAATCATTTCGCTCAATAATTCCTGCCTTTGCAGCTCGTGGTCTTGGATGTTAACATCGCCAATACTGCTCATGGTTGTAACCCCGCCTGCCGGAGTATGCTTTTGTAAGTGCCCACCGGGAGATCATCGGCCATCTTTCCGGGTACGGTGACTTTGCCAAGTTTGGTTGAATGCCGGAATTGACGATGACTACCCTTCTACCCAATCATAACCCAGCCTTCCTTTAGTAGCAAACGGATGACATCCCGAACCTTCATTCAGTCTCCACTCTCAGCCGAAAGCTGGTTGTTTTGGTTTAACTTGCTTGATTGCCATGGCCATGTCAAGGGCAATGCACGACGGCCGACTTTCGGAAATGGCCGACAAGCATTCGCCACGGATTAAAGTTTGCGTTTCCCCCTATTTCTCACTAGGATTCCCACATCTCACACCGCTTCGAGGACTCCCATGACTCGCCGACTCTTCCTCGTATCGCTCATTTTTTTGTTTATTTCCATTCTCATCCTCTCGATCTCGCGCGCCGAGCCGCCGGCCACAGGACCCGCGGCGCCCGGCCAGACCAAGGGCTTGGAAGACGCCCTTCGCAACCTCCACGCCCCGCTGGCCGGTGGCGACGCGCTGCCGCCGCTGGTGGCTTGGAAGAAGCTGCATACTCAAGAGGACCTGGCCATCGACCTGATCGCCAGCGAGCCGCAGGTGCAGCAGCCCTTAAACATCAGCTTCGACGAACGTGGGCGGATGTGGGTGGTGAACTATCGGCAGTATCCGTTTCCCGCGGGGTTAAAGATTGTCGAATACGACCGCTACATCCGGGCGAAGTTCGACAAGGTCCCGCCGCCGCCGCCGAACCATTTCCGGGGGGCCGACAAGATCACCATTCACACCGACGATGGCAGCGGGAAGTTCGCCAACGTCAAGTCCTTCGTTGACGGTTTGAATATCGCCACTTCGGTGCTGCACGGCCGCGGCGGCGTGTGGGTCATGAATCCGCCGTATTTGCTCTTCTATCCGTGCAAGAACGGCGACGACGTGCCGGATGGCGACCCCGTGGTTCACCTCTCCGGCTTCGGCCTGGAAGACACCCACGCGGTGGCCAGCAATCTGCTGTGGGGGCCGGACGGCTGGATTTACGGCACGCAGGGCAGCACTTGCACCGCCAAGGTGAAGGTGGAAATCGAGAAACAAACGACCATCACCGATTTCCTGGGCCAGGCGATCTGGCGCTATCATCCCGAGAAGCACATCTTCGAGATTTTCGCCGAGGGCGGCGGCAACACGTTTGGACTGGAATTTGACGATTCGGGCCGCACTTATTCCGGCACCAATTGGGGCAAGTATCGCGGCCTGCATTACGTGCAGGGCGGCTACTACATCAAAGGTTGGGGCAAGCACGGCCCGCTGACAAATCCTTACGCGCTGGGCTTCTTCGACCACATGCCGCACACCGGCAACGCCGACCGGCTCACACACACTTTCATCGTCTATGGCGGTGGGGCGCTCCCCGAGCGCTTCAACGGCAAGATCATCGGCCCCAACCCGCTGCAGCGCCGCGTCTCCGTCACCAAGCTGGAGCCGGACGGCTCATCGTACAGGACTGTCGAGGAGCCATACCTGGTGACGAGCGAAGATGCCTGGTTCCGTCCGGTCGATCTGAAAGCCGGGCCGGACGGGGCGCTGTACATTGCCGACTTGTATGAGAACCGCATCAGTCACGTCGATCCGCGCAACAACTGGCATCGGGAGTCGGGGCGAATCTATCGAGTGCGCGCGAAGGTTGCGACCCCGCAAGCACCGTTTGATTTAGCCCAGAAGACCGGGCCGGAGTTGGTGGAATTGCTACGCAGCAAGAACAAGTGGTTTCGACAAACCGCGCTGCGATTATTGTATGATCGCAAAGATGCTTCGCTCATTCCGCTGTTGCGGAAGAAGCTGATCGAATTCGGCGGGCAGGATGCGCTGGAGGTCGTTTGGGCGCTGCATGCTTGCGGCGGGCTGGATGAAGCGCGAACCCTGCGGGCCATGTGTCATTCAACGCCGGAGGTGCGCCGCTGGGCAATTCGTCTGGCCGCCGATGAGAATGACGTTACTCCGGACGTCGCGGGAAAGATGCTGGAGACGGCGCAGCGCGACCGCGATCCGCAGGTTCGCAGCCAGTTGGCCAGCAGCGCAAAGCGGCTGCCGCCGAGCCAGGGGCTGCCCATCGCCTTTGCGTTGCTGCGGCGCGATGAGGATGTAGCCGACGTTCACATTCCATTGCTGACCTGGTGGGCCATCTAGGCGAAGGCCGAAACGCCAACGGGCCGGCAATTGATCTTGCAGCAATGCGACGATGCCGGCTTTTGGCATTTGCCGATGGTGGAGAAATTCATTGCCGAGCGAATCGTGCAGCGCTATGCTCTGGCCGGCGGCGATGAGAACCTGCGAACCTGTGCTCGGTTGCTTCACGTGGCGCCGGATGCGAAATCGGTGAACCTGGTGCTGGGCGGGCTTGAGAAAGCATTTGCAGGGCGGGCTGCCAATCAGTTTCCCGAAGAATTGAAGATGGCTGTGACCGAGGCGTTGAAGGAAGATGCCGCCGGGCAGCATCTATCGCTGGGCGTGCGCGTCGGGCATCCAGGGGCCTTGACCGCGGCGATGAAGATCATCACCGATGAAAAAGCTGCGAAGGACCGCCGATTGGAACTGATTCGACTCTTCGGCGAAGTGTCCCAACCAAGTTGCATTCTGCCGCTGTTGAAAGTGGTGCATGATTCGCCGGATGTTTCCATCCGCTTAATGACGCTGGCGTCGTTGCAACGCTACGACGATCCGAATATCGCCAAGGTTGTTTTGGAAGCATATCCAACTCGCTTCAACGACGATCTTCGGGCCGGTGCGCAAGCGCTTTTGGCCAGCCGGCCAACGTGGGCATTGGTGTTCTTGCGGGAAATCGATGCCGGCTATGTTTCGCCCCGCTCCGTGTCGCTGGAAATCGTGCGCACCTTCAAGCGCTATTCCGACAAAAAGATCGTCGAACTGGTGGAAAAGCACTGGGGCAAGGTGCGCGCCAGCACGGCTGCGGAAAAACTGGCTGAAATGGAACGAGTCGCAAAGGTCATAGCGGCCGGTAAAGGCGATGCCGCGGCTGGCAAAGTCGCATTCGCCAATACCTGCGCCAAGTGCCACAAGCTCTTTGGCGAAGGCGGGCAGGTCGGCCCGGAACTGACGGGCTACGAGCGCGACAACCTGCGCTACTGGTTGGAAAACATCGTCGATCCGAGCGCGTCGATCCGGGATGAATACGTGGCCTTCGTGATTGAAACAAAAGACGGCCGCACGCTCACCGGCATCATCGTGGCCCAGGACAAGGCCACGGTGTCGCTGCGCCAAAACGACGGCCAAACCATCCGCCTGGCCCGCGAGCAGATCGAAGACCTGGCCGCGTCGCCGATTTCGCTCATGCCCGAAGACGTGCTGAAGGAATTGAAAGACCAGCAACTGCGCGACTTGTTCGCGTATTTGATGAAGAAGAAGTAAGAAGAATTAGCCACAGAGTACACAGAGAAAAGAAGAAGAGATAAAACAGAAGGAAACGAAGGAACCAAAGAGAAAAAGACTTTCATGCTCTACGATTTGCCTTACTTTCTACGTTTTCTTCGTTTCTTTCTGTTCAATTCTCTCCGCCACTCTGTATTTCTTCTCTCTGTGCCCTCTGTGGCTCAATTGTATTCCCCGGAGACCTCTCATGCCCTCTCGCAAAATCTCTCGCCGCACCTTTCACGCTGCCGCAGGCGCATTGGCGCTGACGGCGGCTTCCGCCAGCCGCGTTTTGGGCGCTAACGATCGCGTTCAGCTTGGTTTCATCGGCGTCAGCAATCGTGGTGGACAATTGCTCGACGCCTTCACGAAACTCAATGACATTCAGGTGACCGCCCTGTGCGATGTATTTGAACCGTCCCTGGAGCAAGCCAGTAGGCGATTCGACGGCAAAGCCACCACGTTCGGTGATTTTCGCAAATTGATCGACGCGAAAGACGTAGACGCCGTGGTCATCGCTACGCCGGACCACTGGCACGCCATCCAGACCATCACCGCGTGCAAAAACGGCAAGGACGTGTATTGCGAGAAGCCGTTGTCGATCACCATTCGCGAAGGCCGGCGCATGGTAGAAGTTGCCCGTGAAACCAAGCGCGTGGTGCAGGTCGGCACGCACCGGCGCTCGTCGAAACTCTATGCAAAGCTCTCGTCGGAAGTTCAAGCGGGCAAGATCGGCAAAGTGACGGTCAGCCGTTGCTACCGGCTCAGCGACATGTACCCGGACGGCATCGGCAAGGCCGAGCCAACCGAAGCGCCCAGCAACCTCAACTGGGACATGTGGCTCGGTCCGCGACCAGCGCGCAAGTTCCAGGCCACGATCCACCCCTACAAGTTCCGCTGGCACGATCTGTATTCATCGCAAATGGGCAATTGGGGCGTGCACTATCTCGACGCCATTCGCTGGCTGACCGGCGAAGAGGCGCCGTCGGCCGTAGTGGCCGTCGGCGGCCGTTATGCCATCGACGACGACCGCACGATTCCCGATACCCTCGAAACGATTTTTGAATTTGCCTCGGGCCGGCTGGCGATCTTTGGCCAATATGAAGCCAGCCAGCTGCCGGCCCTGACCAAAGGCGAGGTGGAACTGCGCGGGGCCCTGGGAGCGCTTTACATCAGCGAGAAGGAATACGAGATCGTGCCGGAAAAGCTCGGCCAATTTCAGGGCCCCAAGACCGTCCGAGCCAAGGCGGAAAAGGGCCAAGCCGACGACGGCGACCTGACCGTGCAGCACGCCCGCAACTTCATCGATTGCGTGAAGTCGCGCGAAAAACCGAATGCCGACGTGGAGATCGGCCACCGTTCCACCAGCTTTAGCCTTTTGGCCAACATCGCCCTCGCCACCAAGACGCGCCTGGAATGGGATGCGAAAAAGGAACTGGTAACGAATTATCAAAAGGCCAACGATCTGTTGCACTACGAATACCGCAAGCCGTGGAAGCTGGATTAACGGCTGACGAGCCGAGCCGCGTGAGCGGCCGGGTTGAACGACGCGACGCGTCCCGGCTCCTTACGGACGGCTCGTCGGGACGGATTAGCATTCGTTCCATTCATTCCAACCGGCAATCTTTGCGCATTCGCCCTGAAATTTGTGGTTCCGAGCATCGCGGCATCTTGCCCAGCCCTCGCAAATTGGTTAAGCTCGATGATTGATAGACCTTTCCGACGTCCGCGAGAGTTGCCGCCATGTTGCCTCACCGTCGCCACGGTTTCACGTTAATTGAATTGCTCGTAGCGATGGCCATTATCAGCATCCTGATTGGCCTCCTGTTGCCGGCCGTGCAGAAGGTGCGCTATGCGGCGGCCCGGATCAAGTGCCAGAATCACCTCAAGCAGATTGCCCTGGCATCCCACAACTACCATGGCGTGTACCAAACCTTCCCGCCCGGGTTCGATGTCAGCGGGCCAGGGCGGCAGACTTCGCTTTTCGTCGAGCTGCTGCCTTTCGTCGAACAGGACAATGTCTACCGCGGATGGGATTTTTCCAACCCCTTCGCCAACCAGGCCGGCGGGCCCACTGCGCTGGCCGCCAAGGTGGTGCCGGTTTACATTTGCCCGCTCGACCCCATCGCCAGCAATCCCCAAGACCGTGGCAATGGCAATTGGGCCGCCTTGACCAGCTATGCCGGCAACGGCGGAACCCGCACTATGCTTCCGAGCAAAGCGAGCGACGACGGTATCTTCCTGAAAACCACTCCTGGCAACGGCCGGATTCGGTTCGCCCAAATCACCGATGGAAC
>Ga0207110_10065_pt2 | contig 25559 bp, 19 predicted proteins | sample Alteio_BWMinHeat_74_FD_153582 | JGI IMG/M metagenome (GOLD analysis project Ga0207110, IMG submission 153582) | Enriched cells from forest soil in Barre Woods Harvard Forest LTER site, Petersham, Massachusetts, United States -... | ecosystem: Environmental > Terrestrial > Soil > Temperate forest >...
GATGATCTCTTTTGGCGCTGTCGCAAATCCGATACGGATTCCTGCAAGTCCATGCGATTTCGAAAAAGTGCGGAGAGTTATCACATTAGGTCGAATATCATCTACTAAAGTAAAATGATTATCGCCAGCCGAGAAATCATAATACGCTTCATCATATAAAATGATAATATTATCTGGAACTCGTTTGTAGAATGCTTCGAATGCTTTGCGTCCGAATACGCTGCCGGTTGGATTATTCGGATTTGCAATATAGATAAGCTTGGTATCTTCGGTTATTCGATCGGCGATTCTGTTCAGATCGTAAGCGTATTCCTTCATCGGAGCCTGAACAAGCTTCAAGCCCATAGCGTGAGCGAGCACATAGAAACCGGAGAAAGTCCATTCACTTGTCAGGACTTCATCTCCTTTTTCGAGGAATGTTCGCATGACGGTATTCATTACGCCCTCGCTGCCGGAACCGGCGATCACTTCGTCAACAGAAATTCGATAGTGTTTCGCGACGGCTTCTCGAAGCGACTTACCCCCGTTTGGATAGTGATGTATCCCGGCAAGAGCGCGTCGTGCCGCTTCGAGCGCCAGCGGCGAGGGGCCGAGCGGATTTTCATTCGATGCGAGCTTTATTACATCGTCTAAGCCATGCTCGGTGGCTACATCTTCAATAGGTTTACCCGGTTTATAGGCTTGGAGGGCGGCGATGTGTTTGGGAGGATTGATCTTCATGTTCGGGCGCGGAAACGAAATGCGAGGCAGTTCTGTCCCTTTAGGAGAGTGCTAAGTGCTAAGTGCTAAGTGCTGAGTGCTTTGTTATGGAGGTAAATGGTTAGATACATTCTCAGCACTAAGCACTTAGCACTCAGCACTTCTCCCCATTTTCTTGCATTTCGGGCAATAAATTTGTATCTTTGTGGATTATAGAACCGTTTGGAGGGATTTATTATTGGGCAATTATGAATTATTGAGTTTAGGAAGTATGTTAGCTTTATTGCCCTAATCAAAAATTCATAATTCATCACTCATAATTTCTATTGATGAATCGTACGCACAGTTTACCGGCTCTTAGTATAGCCGCAGGACTCTTGATAGCATCGTTCGCGATGTTCGTTTTCATGCTGATGGGTTCGAAGAATATGTCTTTTAGTCCCAGAATGACTCAAAAGTTTTTCGTAAAAAAACTCTCTCATCAAAGAGATTCTTCGAACTCCCTTCGAAGGAACCGGAAGCCCGGAGCCGCTAAAGCACGAATGGCAAGGATATTGGTCGCGGCGCCTGACTCAGGAGGACAGATTAGTCTATAAAGTCACCGATAGCGAAGTAATCATCGCTGAGTGCCGGTATCATTATAAGTGAAAAGTCTCGTGACCTCCAGCGAAAGGACTGCATAGAGAATATCGCCGAAGCCCAGGTGCATATCTGATGTGATTCGGATTGATTGGGAGGGGGTTTCGGAGTAGGTCAATTCTCAATCCCCAGCGAACTGCCTGCAAGTAGGTCCGGTTTGAGATAGTATGAAAATTTGGGTTTTGGTTTTCGTCTGCTTCTTCTCGGCAAAGGCTTTTGCCTCTGTCGCAGATAGCGGGAAATGCCCGTGGAAGCTGCCGTTTACGATTGCGATGCAGGCAAGAGGTTCGCAACACGACTATGAGTTGGCTAGGACAATAATATCGGGAGGATGGTATGAGCACGATAGCGACTATGGGTTCACGCAGACAACTGACATGATGGTTGTTACTATTGATACTTTAGGGTCATATCTATCCGATAGTGTTAAATATTCTTTGAAGGATGACGTTCTCAACTACTCAAAAATTAGTAGTGCCTCTTCCTTCGGTCCTCCCGCGTCAATTTACACATCAGTACGTATTGTGTTTGCACATGGAAAGGATTCCATCATGTTGATTGAGATTTCTGGTGGCGATTCCTCGCAATGGGGAAATGGTCAGGGCAGCTATGAGCACTACGATTTTGCGATATCGAATCTTGCCTTTGACGATTTGAGCATCTTCAGTTCCGATACGTCATTTCAGCGACATAATATCAGTTATACCGATTCGTATGAACAGGTGAATCATTATACTAATGATTACGACTACGATGAGTCGTTTAAAGACTTCACTGCCACATCTGTGGGCCTCTCCGGCATCTTCCGACCTATCGCGTTCGGAAGGAGCGGCATAGGTGTCGGAAGCCCGTGGAAAGTACCGTTCACAGTGCAAGTGCATGCGAGAGGTTTTACGTCCAGCTCTGGGTATTTCAATCCAGCACAAGGTCCGGGAACGGGACTAAACAATGCTATGATGCCTGCCAGTGAAGATTTTAGTTTTATTATTGACAGCACATACACGCTGCGAAATGACACGCTTCGATCGAATGGTGAGTCTGCCAATGAATCGATTATGATCGCCTTCGCACATGGAGTTGACTCGATAATATCAATCATGTGTACCCAGAACCTCAGCGGAGAGTCAATTACGTTTGTAATATCATCCTTATATTTTGATAGCACCGGAATTTATACGATCGATTCCTCTTTTCGACATCACAATACCAGTGTTGTCGACGATCGGAGCAGTACCAATTATATTGGGCGACACGATTATATCTCTAATCAGAGTAGGTTCGTAGCATCTCTTGCTTCTTTATCAGGAATCTTTAAACCCATCACCCTCAAGGACTCCGCGACCGCACCGAGACCGGTCCACATTCCATTCCAAATGGCGATTCAAGGCGAAGGCATACTTGATTCACTGGGTGCAAAACATACTTCTACAAATGACTTGTCCATTACAGTCTGGTATGCTATTCCCTCCGGGTCGGACACACTACTCTTTAATTCGGGTATTGGGAATAACGATACATCGCTTGAAATCTATTTCGTCCCAGGCACCGACTCTGTGAGCATGTTGAGATTGAAACTTACAAATTTGTGGGTCATGGCTGGGGCTATCATCGAAGAGCAATGGTATGTAGATAGGACGGAATCTTCATTTGCAATCGATGGCCTCGAGCATGACAGTTTCTCCATATTTTCTTTAGATTCATCCTTCTGTGCCCACAACATTTCGATAGTCGAGTCTCATGCGTCCGAAAGTTATTACAATTCACAGTTAAGCACCGATACGATGGAGCGTTTCACTGCAACTTCCGCCATTCTCTCTGGCATTTTCCGACCAATCCATTATACCTGCTCTGAGGCTGTTTCGGAAGAGAAACCTTCCAGTGATTTTTTGCTTGTTGCGTCGTTAAATAATTCTCTCCACTGCTCCTTCACGCGATCTCAAGAACCGCGAAGGGTAGCAATATATTCTATTCTTGGAATCCAAGTCGCAAGCTCTCAAATTTCGACTGGATCAATAGAGGCAACCATTCCTAATCTTTCGCCAGGATTTTATTTTGTCCGGCTTGGGAATGAGGTCGCAAAAGCAATTATTCCCTAAGACCAGCCACCAACTTCCTCATCTCATCCTCGGTATTGTAAAAATATGGCGCGGCGCCGAGACGGCCCTGGCTGCCTTTGTTTTTGCCCGAATTAGTTTGTCCCGTTTTTGTTAATATCTTTGCAATGCCGAACTTAGATTTATTCCATCACGAAGCCGGAAAACCGAACATCGAAGATTATGCCTTCGATAACGGGATGCACTTCTGGTACGCGTCGGATGTCGCAGCCTCTCTTGGATACGATGACTTTGTGTTATTCAAGAAAAATGTTTTGAATAAGGCTATAGGGTTGTGCATGGCAAATGATTTCCCCATTCCCGAAAACTTCGAGCAATGCACGCGAAAGGTTAATGGTGAAATAATTGAGGATTTTAAAATCTCCCGTTTTGCTTTTTTGCTCACCGTCGTTAGCGGCGATATTGCCCGTCCGCAAGTTCAGCAGGCGCAGGCATATTTCGCTGCTTTTGCCGACGCAGCCACCCAGCTTATTCAGGAGGGCGAGATTGGTGATCGACTTACAGTTCGCGGCAAAATAAAAGAAGGAAACCGGGCCTTAGACAGCGTTGCAAAGCATCATGGGCTGAGAGATTATAGCCGATTCCATAATGAAGGTTACATGGGCATGTATAACATGGGATATTCCGCCCTTCAAAAAGCGAAGGGAGTTCCCGAAGGCCGCACACCTCTTGACTTCATGGGAACAAGAGAGCTTAATGCCAATCTATTTAGATTGAGCGAAACAAAAGCAAGAATTACTGCCCGGAAAGATTACGGCGATCACGCTCTTCAATCCACAGCGAGAACTGTCGGCGCAGAAGTGCGACAACTTATGACTAAAGACGGTGGAACTCCGCCGGAAGCTCTCCCTGCTCATCGGGACATAACGGAAGCGCAGAAAAATCTAAAAGGAGCTAAACGAGAACTAAAAAAGATCGATGGGCCGAAGGAAACAAAAAAGCGATCTAAGAAGAATAGCCCTGAATCCGATAGCTTGTTTTAGGATTTTGATTGAGGCTCACACAAACAACCCCACCACCAACTTCCTCATCTCATCCTCGGTATTGTAAAAATGGGGCGCGGCGCGGAGACGGCCCTGGCGCAGGGAGATGATAATGTTTTGCTTTTGCAGCCGTTCGAAAACTTTTTCCGCTTCCGGAAAATTGAAGGAGACGATTCCCGCGTGCTCGCGCTCGTCTTTGGGAGTGATTATTTCTACTCCGCGACGGTCTAAGCGGTCGATGAGGTAGTTGGTGAGGTCGAGCACCGCGCGCTGCAATTCACGCAAACCGAATTCGTAGAAGAATTTGAGCGATGCATTCAGCGCGGTTATGCCGGTGAAATTCATCGTGCCATTCTCGAACCGTGCAGCTCCAGCCCGCAGCTCATCGGGACGAAAGGTGAAATCGAATGGATTCTCGACGCTCGTCCATCCGAGAGATGCCTGATGAAACCCCTCCCCGGCCCTCCCCTTCGTAAGGGGAGGGAGTATTCTATCGCCAACATAAATAAACGCTGCACCCTCTGCAGACATCATCCATTTGTGCGAACCACATGAGAGAAAATCAATGCAGTCGCGCTCGACATCTATCGACGTATGCGGCAGGGATTGAATCGCATCGACAGCAAAGAGAATATTTCGTTCCCGGCAAAGTTTTCCAATAGCAGTTAAGTCAGCCTTCGCGCCAGTTGCAAATTGCACATGGCTCAACGACACTAACTTAGTCTTCTCTGTAAGATGGCCCGCGATTTGGTCCCTTGTGACCCTTTGGTCCTTTGCACTAATTATATCAACCTCAACGCCCTTCCTCCGAAGATTCAAAAAAGGATAAACATTGGCAGGAAATTCGAGATCATTGAGCAGAATGTGGTCGCCCGGCTGCCAGTCTATGCCTTGCGCGAGGATATTCAGGCCATCGCTTGTATTCAGCACGAACGCAATTTGGTCTGCTCGCGCGTTCATCATTTTTGCGAGCATGTCGCGCGTCTCCTGCACTGTCTTCATTATCCACGGATACGGCTCGATGCCCTTGAGCGCGCGGCGAGTCTGGTAGCGATCAACCGCATCGCGCACACGGAAACTGAGCGGCGCAACGGCAGCGTGATTGAGGTACACCATGCCGCTCCATGTGTGGGGGAATTCTCTGCGGGCTTGATCAATGGTCATAGGTTTTTTGTAGCCGTGACCTTTAGGTCACGGTGTCGGAATGATTCGCCGTGACTTAAAAGTCACGGCTACAAAGTCATGGCAACAAAAGTAATTCTACTCTTTTAATATCTTCCGGAGTATCGACAGCCACCGATTCATACTCCACCTCCACACAACGAATTGGAATGCCGGCTTCGAGTAATCGCAATTGTTCCAGCCGCTCAGCGCGTTCGAGCGGACTTTCGCCAAGCGCGACGAATTGCTTCAATACTTCCGCGCGATAAGCATAAACTCCGATGTGCTTGAAATATAGATGCTGATCAGGCCACGAAAATACAGAGTCAAATCCCATATCGCGATGGAATGGAATCGGGTGCCGAGAAAAATAGAGCGCGTTGCCGTTTTTGTCTTTCACGGCAAAGACGATATTAGGATTGGTCAGCTCCTCGACTTTTTTGAGCAGCGTAATTGGCGTAGCAACCTGAACATCAAGATGATTCTTCATCTCATCAGCGAGCGCAGTGATAACCGAAGGATCTATAAGCGGCTCATCTCCCTGGACATTGATGACAATATCGTTTTTTTCAAGATCTAATTTTTCTGCAGCCACCGCTACACGGTCTGTACCCGATGGCGCTTCTGGTGAAGTCATAATGACTCCTGCGCCGAAGCGATTGACTTCGTCAGCAATTGCGGCGTGATCCGTTGCAACATAAACTGCGTCAATGCCGGAAGCTTTTTTGCATTGCCGATAAACGCGCTCGATCATTGTCATGCCGGCAATAATTGCAAGTGGCTTCTGTGGAAGCCTTACCGATGCATAACGAGATGGAATGATTATTATGGTTTTCATTCAAGGTTGTGTGAAACATGGTCTGAACTGGGATTTATGGGATAGATTAGATGTTTGGGATTCTTATCTCATAAATCCAATGCATCCCAAAAATCCCAGTTCAGACAATAAACCCGTTCAGAAAATGATGAACAGACAATTTCTCAATGCCATTCTTTCCGCACTGCTTCTTTTTTCAATAGGCTGCGGCGGCAGCAGCTCAAAGGATCATTCGACCAGTAACCGTGTGATCGAGTGGGAGCTTTCGGATGCGGACGCGCTCAATCCTATAAACTCAACATCTGCGGATGCTACTTATCTCGAAGAACAAATTTATCAACGGCTGATCGGTGTTGATCCTTCGACGATGAAATATACTGTGCCAGTGCTTGCAAATGCGTTACCCGTTGAATCGGACGATCATTTACAATTCGATTTCACGTTACGGAACGATATTAAATGGGCGGATGGCAGACCGTTTACGGGAGAGGATGTGATATTTAGTTTAAAAGCATTGAAGAATCCATTCAACGTGATGTCCGGGCAAAAACGAGTTTATGTCGATCCGATACACAGTGTGGAACTTATAGATGGCGACCCATACCGTGTCCGATTCAAATTATGGAAGACATATTTTCTTATCAAAGAGTCGGCCTTCGGAGATGTGTTTTACATCATGCCAAAACATATTCTGGATCCCAAAGGACTTACGGATAAATATTCGTGGGATGACATCGGCGCAATAGTCGAGACAGCAGGAAAGAAGGAGATAGACAGCGCAATTCTTTCAAAACACAAAGACAAAGCGCCTCCGGAGATGATGGAGTTCGCTACATGGTTCTCAAGCTCACCGCTTAATCGCGATCCGAAATATATTCAGGGCACAGGGCCGTATAAACTCGATGAATGGGTGACAAATCAATATACACGCTTTGTCCGAAACACAAATTACGTGAATCATTGGGGCCCGCAAGGCGAGGCGAATCCGGATACGATGATATACAAGACCATTAACGATCTCAATGCCGCAACAACTGCTCTCAAATCGCGCGATGTCGATCTGCTCGGAGATATTCAGCCGCAGTATTGGGTGAATATAGATACGAACAATACGGGGTTAAAGAAGACAGCCTTTCCGCTCGCTCTTTTTTTCTATTTAGGTTTCAATAATCATAGTCCGATCTTCCGGGACCCAGCCGTCAGATGGGCGATGGCATATATGATTGATCGCAATCTTATCATTCAAAAAGTTTATTATGGCATGGCGAAGGTAACTCAATCGCCGGTCGCTTCCTCGCATCCCGAATACAATCACGATCTTCCGATCATCCCGTTCGATCCTGCGCGCGCATCGCATATTCTCGACTCACTCGATTGGAAAGACCACGATGGCGATGGCATCCGCGATAAAGTTGTGGATGGAAAACGGGTTCCATTCAGTTTTACCTTTACAGTGAACGCCGGGAATGAAACGCGGAAGAAAACGCTGCTAATAGTTAGCGAAGCATTGCGAAAGATCGGCATAGACGCAAAGGTCGCCACACTTGAGTGGAGCGTTTATCTCGACCGCCTCCGCGATCACCTTCTCGAAGCACACATGGGAGCGTGGGTCGGCGATGCGTTCGAGACAGATAACTACCAGCTTTATCACTCATCGCAGGCAAAAAATCGAGGCTCAAACTACGATTACTACGATGACCCCAAAGCCGACAAGCTAATGGAAGATATTCGGAACGAATTCGATCAGTCGAAGCGAATGACGATGGAGAAAGAACTTCAGAAGATCATGTACGACGATCAGGCGAATTTATTCCTGTGGGAGCCGCTCAATCCATCCGCATGGGTGGATCGCTTTGATAATGTTACGTGGACTGCGTACCGTCCCGGATACAATGCGGCAACATGGAAAGTGCGCGGCGCTGGCGGGGGAGTGAGGGCGGTGTTTTAATTGTAGAGCAATGTAGCGCAATGTAGCGCAAACTTTAGTTTGCGATCCCGAGGGGTCGCAAACTGAAGTTTGCGCTACATTAAAACATTATTTCGCGCCCAGCAGCCACACATCCGAATGATCTATCTCCTTACCCTTAATGGCTGGCGGAACGATCTTCATATAGTAATGCTCGCCATCCTTCTTGAGATAATGTTTTGAATGCCTGTTAGAATATTCCGGCAGGTTAAGGCCACTCAATCCACTTAAAAGTGAATCAGAAAGGATTTTTCCTTCCGCGACAATGGAGTCCGCATTAATGCCAATATTAGCCAGCAACGAATCCCCATTAATGGTGATGTTATTAGGCCAGTGAAATTTGTGATGTGATTGGCCGAAGCACGCAGTTGAAATGAAAATGGAAAGTGTGAAGAAGAGAAGTGAAATGTTGAGCTTTTTCATACGATAGAAAATGATAAACACTCGCAATTAATTCCTGTTTAGTATGGCATAAGTCATTGTTGAAACAAATTTTCCATGCCGAAATTCATAATCGCGTAGAGTACCTTCGAGCGCCATACCGCATCGCTCCATTACTCGCGTCGAGCGAACGTTGTCGAGATCGCATGTTGCAGCAACTCGGTGCATTTGCAATTCCTCGAATGCAAATCGAATCATTTCGCGGACGGCTTCGGTCATATAGCCCGTCCCCCAATATTTTCGGTTGAGAACGTATCCGATTTCGATGCGACGATGCTCAACCGAAATATGATGGAAAGAGCAAGCGCCAATAAATTTTTCATCGGGCTTTTGTGTAATCGCGAAATTTATCCGTTCTTTCCGTGCAAATTCATCAGGCACATTTTCAAGCCATTTGATTGAATCGGCTATCGAAGTATGTGTAGGAAAGATCATATATTTCGCTACCTCCGGGTCGCTGGCATATTCATAGACATTCTGCGCATCCGCAAGCGTGATCGGGCGCAGGATCAGCCGCTCCGTTTCAAGAACCGGATGGACTTCGAAGAAACGGGAGAGATCGAGAGGAATTAAATTTGTATTAGTCTCGGATAAGGGCATAGACATAATTACTAACAAACTTGCCTTTATTGATTTCGTTCTCGACGCGCGTTGCTTCGAGCGTCATTCCGCACTTTTCCGCAACACGGATGGAGCCGATATTGTCAGTTTGGCACTCCGCTTCGATGCGGTGCATTCCAATTTCATCGAATGCAAACCGAATAACTTCTCCAACGGCTTCCGTCATATAGCCAAAGCCCCAAAACTCTTTTGCAAGCCCATACCCGATTTCCATCCGATGATGTTCTGCTGAAATGGAATGAATATCAAATATGCCCATTATTTTGCCGTCGCTTTTTCGTTCGATTGCAAAACGGAGTGAGTCGCGTTCCGAAAAATATTTTGCGGCACGGCTGAGAACTTCTTTGGTTTCCGCAATTGTCTTGAGTGCTGTGTGCGGTACATATACGGCAGTTTCCGGATCGCCGAAATATGCATGTAAATCGGCTGTATCGGCGATGGTAGCTTCTCTTAATCGCAAACGTTCCGTTTCGAGTCTTGGGTGATTTTCGAAGAATGGAGAGAGATCGAGGGGGGTAATCATTAGGTTGGCAATTAATCCGTTGATTGTAGTGGCCGGGTTCCCCGGCCTGCCATGGTTATTTCAACCGCCATGTCGTCCCATCTTTCGTGTCTTCGAGGATGATGCCGGCTTCCTCTAATTCTTTTCGGATGCTGTCGCTCATCGCGAAATCGCGGCGGTCGCGGGCAGCTTTGCGCTGGCGGATGAGGAGTTGGATTATGCTTTCTATGGTATGGGACTGATCTGACGAAAGGGTCTCATGGGTTGGAAGAATGCCGAGGACATCTCCGGCGAGCGAGCGCCATATAGAAAACAAAATTGGAAATTGATCTTTAGCTCCAGTGGCAAGGGCATTATTCGTTTCTGTTGAAAGCTCGTAGAGAACTGCAATAGCTTTTGCTGTATTAAAATCATCATCCATTGCTTCCGTGAATTGCTTCACCAATGAATTGTCGCGATCAAGTTCCGTCGCATCGGTGCCTTTCGTCGCTTCGACGAGCCTGCGATAACTTCCAAGCAATTTCTGATAGCCAGTATCCGCAGCAGTAATAGCATCAGTGGTAAACTCCGTAGTCCCGCGATAATGCGATTGCAAAATTGTGAAGCGAAGAGATAGTGGATCGTATTGCTTATACAGATCGCGCAGATAGGCAGAGTTGCCCAGCGACTTTCCCATCTTCACGCCGCCGGTGGTGACCATGTTGTTGTGCATCCAATATCTGACGAAAGGATGTCCGGTGGCGCATTCGGACTGCGCTATCTCGCACTCGTGGTGGGGGAATTGATTTTCGAGTCCGCCACCATGGATGTCGAATGTATCGCCGAGATATTTCATAGACATAGCGGAGCACTCGATGTGCCAGCCGGGAAAACCCTCGCCCCAGGGCGAGGGCCAGCGGAGTATGTGGTTTTTCTCGGCGCGTTTCCAGAGCGCAAAATCCTGTGGGGAGCGTTTATCTGAGCGCTCTTCGACACGTCCGCTTGCTTCCTGATCTTCGGCTTTGCGTCCGGAGAGCTTTCCGTATTCTTTGTCTTTCGCTACATCGAAATATACATTGCCTTCGGATTCATAAGCAAATCCCTTTTCGACAAGCTCTTTGATAAGTTCGATCTGCTCGATGATGTGTCCGGTAGCGCGGGGGGAAATATCTGGGCGAAGAATATTGAGCGCGTCCATGTCTTCGAAGTAACTCCGTGTATAATACTCAGCGATAGCCATCGGATGCTTTTTCTGTTTTTGACCTTCAAGAAGAAGCTTGTCTTCGCCGGCGACATCATCGTTATCTGTCATGTGTCCGACGTCGGTGATGTTCTGAACATAAGTTACATCGTAACCGAGAAATTCGAGATAGCGATGGACTATGTCACCCGTGATATACGCTTTCGCATGACCAACGTGCGAATCGCCATAGACTGTGGGACCGCAGAAGTACATTCCCACGCGGCCCGGATTGAGGGGAGTGAAGAGTTCTTTCTTTCTGCTGAGGGTATTATATATCTGTAACGCCATTGAACTGAAATATTTAAGCAAGAAGCAACAACGGACAACGATACAGGTTCCGCAATACGATCCGGGCTTAATCACGGTAGGGGCCAACGGCGTTGGCCCACGTTGTCATTACGAGAGAACGGGCTAACGCCGTTAGCCCCTACCGGTATTGATATTAATATCCAAATATTTCATCTAAGGACAACTCCTGCACATCCCCGTACTTCGCTAGGTCATTCATATCTATCTTGCTCTTCGAGCCGAGGACGCATACTGCGTACTGGTGTCCACTAATGTTCTGTTTCTGGAAATCGGCTATTTGCTCGAAAGTGAGTGATGGCACAGTGTTATACACCTTCTCGCGAATGTCGTAATCCAGTCCCAATTTTTTCGCACGTTCGTAAGACCAGAGAACGTCCTCGCGCGTTGTTCGCTCGCTTGAAAGCGTGTTGATAAGCGAAGTTTTCGAACCTTCAAATAATTTATCGGCTCGCGGCATATCGTTGAGCAGCTCGAACATGCTCTTCATCGACTCCGGACTCTTATCGGCCTGCGAGCCAATATAAGCGGTCACATAATATGGATCGTCCTTCTTTGAGCCAGGACGGTAATTGCTGTTTACAGCGTAAGCGAGTGCTTTCGACTCGCGTATAGTCTGGAACGTTATGGAAGCCATCGAGCCGCCATAATACTCATTGTAAAGTGCTATTTCGGGAGTCTTCGATGGATCGTAAGAGGGCATTCCTTTCGACAGCATTACTACCTCTACCTGCGCCATGTCGTAATTAACAAAATATACTTTGTTCTTCGATGTCTCCAGGCGTGTATATACTATCGGTGCGGGAGGAGAAAGGTGCTCCGTAACTTTATGCAGATCGTTTAATGAGCTGACGATCCCATCAGCGCTTGCTGGGCCATAATAAAGTACCCTATGAGGATAGGCGCACAGAGCCTTGATACGGCTTGTCATATCGTCAACCGAAAGCTGCTGCAGGTCCGCGTTAGATAGATCGTAAGTCTGCGGATTGATCTTGCCATAGATCGCGTAATCGGTTAGCGCAACACGAAGAATTGCGTGGCGATCCTTTTTAATATCTTCGCGCTCCTTGATCTTACGAGAGACAAAATCCTTGAGCGTCTTCTCATCCGAAGATGGATTTGCAAACTCGGATTCGAGCAGCTTCACGCTCTCATTGAAATTCTTCTGAAGACCCGTAAGCGAGACATGCACTTCGTCATCACCAGTGGAAACACTCAAGCTTGCGCCGAGAGAGAAGAATTTTTTCTTTAGATCGGCGGGAGAAAGCCCACCGGCTTTTGGAGAGCCACCAATGCCGACAAAATCGAGATAATCAAGAGCGTACTGTAATTTCTTGTCATTGCGCTTGCCCATATCTACAACGTAGGAGATAGAGAAACGCGCGTTCTCATCGTTATGGAGGTAATAGACCGGGACCCCGCTCGCGAGCTTTGTATCGGTTATGTCTTTCTTGTAATCGAGGAAATGGGGTTTCATCGGCTCGGTCGGCATAGCCTCGACTGTTTTCAGGAAATCGGATTGCGCCGAACGGTTAACTTCGACAGGCGTGATCGGAGGCTTTGTAACTTTTACGACATTCCTGTGGTCGCCATTTCGTTTATAGACAATTGCGTAATTATTGCCGTAATATTTATTTGCAAAATCTACTACCTCTTGCTTGGTGATCTTGGAAAGTGAGTCTATATACCCAACCTCATCCGGCCATTCGGTATGATGAATGAAGGCGCTCATCATTACACTTGCTCGGCCTCGATTGTGCTCATACTCGCGCAGATGCTGCATAGTCACATCGTTGATTATCGCGGGCAGCAGGCTTGCATCGAAATGCCCCTTCTTGATCGAGTCTATTTGCGAAAGCAACAGGTCTCGCACCTGATCGAGCGACTGGCCTTCGTTCGGTTTTCCCACCAGGATGTGCGTGCTGTAATCGTTCATCGGCTCGAAATCAGATGAAGCATTTAGTACCTTTTGTTGCTGATTCAAATTGAGATCAAAAAGACCGGCTGTCGAGTTAGATATCAGCATATCCATCATTGACCCGACCTTCGCTTCGTGCGTGTTAATTGCGGGCAAGCGCCAGGCCAACGCGACCGATTCTGCATCCGGGCCGTAAACTTCGCGCATGGCAGGCTTTGTGAGATCGGTTTCCAGCGGAGAAGTCCAATGTGCAAGAGGGCTTTTTGGAAGCGTCCCAAAATGCTGAATGATAGACTTCATAACAGAATCAGGATCGAGATCGCCGGCCATAACGATCGCCATGTTGTTCGGTGTGTACCACTTCGAGTAGAACTCCTCGATCTTTTTTATCGAAGGATTTTTCAGATGCTCGATAGTGCCGATAGTCGTCTGCTGCCCATAAGGATGCTTCTGGAATAGCGCGGCCATCAGGGATTCCCATGCAAGATTGTCGTCGTTATCCAAGCCACGATTTTTTTCCTCATAAACGGCCTCAAGCTCTGTGTGAAAAAGCCTTATGACAGGATGGCGATAGCGCTCAGCCTCTATCGTCAGCCATTTATCTATCTCGTTCGATGGGATGTTGTTGATATAAACAGTTTGCTCGTCCGATGTAAACGCGTTCGTGCCTGTCGCGCCAAGCGAGGAGACCAACTTGTCATACTCATTTGCAATTGCCCACTTTGCGGCGAGTCCACTTACGGAATCTATCTGATGATAAATTATTACTCGCTGGGCGCTGTCTTTTGTGCCACGATAAACTTCATACAAATTCTCTATCGTATCGAGATATGGTTTTTCTTTTGTGTAATCGAGCGAGCCGAATTTATCCGTCCCCTTAAATAGAAGATGTTCGAGATAATGCGCAAGGCCGGTGGCATCCGGCGGATCCATCTTGCTTCCGGCTCGGACGGCGATCATAGTCTGAATGCGCGGCTCAGTCTTATTGACGCTTAAATAAACGGTAAGCCCATTATCCAATCTATAAATATGCGCGGCAAGCGGATCGCCGGGAACAGGAATATACGAGGCATATAAATGTCCATAAGCTGCATGCATTACCGGCTGTTGCCCCAACGGTCGATGCGAGGTGTCATTTGCCGGGCGCATTGTTTTGCGCAGAGGCGGAGCAAGCGTTTGCGAAATGCCAGCGGTGGCCTGCAAAAAAGTTACAAAAAGAAGAATTGCGAAAGTTATATGTTTGCGCATGGAGTTGTCAATCTAATTATTGAACAGAGAGAGAAATCGTTCAGCCCCGGTGAAAACTCCGGGGCTACGCCAGATTTCAAAACATTAATTCATTCCGCCCATGCCGGCCGGCATCGGGCCGAATTTCACGTCCGCAGGCGGCACAAAGAAAGAGTCGTCCAAACTCTTTTTTTCGTATTTCACAAATTCCATCGTCATCTGTGTTTCGCCAGCGTCCTTCATAACTATTCTTACCATCACTAATCCTTTGTCGGCGAGCTGTTTCATTGCTTTCTTAACATTTGGATCCTGATTGGGGCTATCCTTTATCGCGTTAAAAAATGACTCCTGAATATCTTTCGGCATATCTGCGGTCATCCATAACGATATGTCCACACCTTTTTGGCCTTTAAGTGAATATTCTTCTGCTGGGTGGCCAGCAATTGTCTCCTTATTGCCGGTTGCCTTGACCTCGATCGGATCAGATGATTTGAGGTCTTTCATATCCATAACAAATCCACTTTTCGATGACCCCATCACCATGTACATTTTTTTTGTGGCTCCATCCTTATATGACTTCATATTTCCCATCATGCCCATATCAACTTCCGTTTCACTTTTATCGCCTTTCATATTCATCACCATAGGGTGCTTTTCGTCGTCGCCAAGCATAGGTATGGTCATGCTCCATGTAATCGTCCCCTCGAATCCCTGAGCATGGAGCTTGATTACCGGCGAAGCCAGTACAAATCCGAAAACTAAAAATAGACCTGCGATCTTTTTCATAAAATGCTTTCTAAGGAAAATGGCAAATAAGCCTTGTTAAAAATCCGATTTTGACGAACGGCAGGGCGGGGGGAAGAGTTGCGTCGATAGCTGCCCTACTTAATTGAAAAATACTTTGCGTTCGGGTGGTGCGCGATGATGGCGGTGGTAGATTGCTCCGGTTCGAGATGATATTCTTCGGTGAGGGTTACATCTATTCGCTCCGGTCGAATGAGATCGAAAAGCTTCGTCTGGTCTTCAAGATTCGGGCAAGCCGGATAGCCGAATGAATACCTCGAACCCTGATAACCCTGACTGAATAAGCGCGTAATATCGCTTGCATCATTATTGGCAATGCCAAGCTCGGTGCGAACGATCTTGTGCCAGTATTCTGCAAGCGCCTCTGCTGTTTCGACAGACAGGCCGTGCATGAAGAGATAATCGGCGTAATCGTTTGCCTCGAAGAGGCGCTTTGTATATAAGCTGGCCTCGCGCCCGACAGTTACAGCAGAAAATGCAACTACATCCGGCTGATTTCGGCGAATGGCCTCATCCTTTGGAAGATAGAAATCAGCTAAACACAATCTTCTTGCAGTTGGCTGTCTTGGAAAGGTGAATCGCTGCCATTCTACAAGACCCTCAATTGTAGTGGCGCGGTTCCCGCGCCCATCCGGTAAGTCCCATGGGTCATATAGGTCCCTTAGGCCCTTTGGCCGAAGAACTACTAAATCCTCCCCCTCCGCCCAACAGGGAAAATACCCATACACCACTTTCGGCGAAAGCACCCTGTCGCGTTTTGCGCGAAGTTTGAACTCCTGCAATTTTGGACGCGCTACATCTACTACCTGCTTCTCGAATTCTTCGACAGTTTTTTTGCCGCGCTTCATCTGCCACTGTCCTCGGAAGAGCGCGACCTCGTTAAGATATTCCCAAACTTTCTCTACCTTAATATCGTCAACAACACGCGAGCCCCAGAAAGGCGGCGTTGGAATTGGATTATCGTGCGGTGTTGCGCTGGTGCGGGCGAGCTTTTCCGTGCCTTCGGCAGTCTCGACTCGCTCGACAGCGATCGGGAAATCGGCGATGACTTCCTGGAATGCTTCAAGCTCTACGCTTTTTTCTGCTGCTGAGGCAGGCTTCAAGGGATTTTTCAGCCAGGGCAAAACGCGGCTGGACATGATTATCTTCGAATCGGCACCGGTGGCGTTGTCTAATTCTTCTTCAATGGAATCCTCATCCGTAGGAGTCAACGGCGTTGACCCATTTTGCCCCCCAAGTAACCCTTCGTTTCCAGCAGATGGGCCAACGCCGTTGGCCCCTACGCTGGCATCCGGATTCTTTAGTTTCTGCATAAAATGCAGACCATCGAAAGCATCCTGAGCATAAGAAAGCGAGCCGCTATAAAGAGCGCGCAGATCCTTCTCCACAAATTTCCTTGTAAGCGCCGCGCCGCCAAGAACTACCGGAATGCTGATATTCCGCGACTGCATCACTTCGAGATTTTCCTTCATTATTGCAGTTGACTTAACAAGCAGGCCGGACATTCCGAGCGCGTCGGCGTGCTCGCGCGTAACGGCATCGAGCATAGGTTCCAGCGCGACTTTTATTCCCAAATTCACTACGCGGTAACCGTTGTTCGTCAGGATAATATCTACTAAGTTTTTGCCGATGTCATGAACATCGCCTTTGACTGTAGCGAGAACCATCACGCCTTTCGATTGCTCGCCCTCGACCTTCTCCATGAAAGGCTCTAAGAATCTCACGGCGGCTTTCATCGTCTCGGCAGATTGCAGGACGAACGGCAATTGCATCTCGCCAGCGCCGAAAAGCTCGCCGACAACCTTCATTCCGCCGAGCAAAATATCGTTTACTATTTCGAGCGCGGAATATTTATTGAGAGCTTCACGGAGATCGTCGTCGAGACCAAGTTTATCGCCATCTATGATCCGCTGCTTGAGCTTTTCCTCGACGGTCATACCCGCATAAGAAACGATCTCGCTCTTAGCCGATTTTGCTCCGGCATAGTGAGCGAGGAATTCCTTCAGAGGGTCGTAGGTGACGACGATGTTGTTGTCTTCTGGCATGAAATAAAAAAACCGGAGTATCGACCGTTCAGGCCGACGCTCCGGGTTCAAAAAATCTGTGAAGCATCGACGCTTTAGCTCATTCTTTAACGGCGCACCATTGATGCGCATTTCGCACCATTGGTCTGCCTTGTGGCGGCAAGCTATCGGTCAAAGCACCACGTCATTGTAGTAACGATAGCTGTTGGTCTGTCATTCCCGCGAAAGGCATTAAGCTCCGTTAGGAGCGAAATATTTGTAGCCCAGGGCGTCAGCCCTGGGTAAACGCATTTTTTTGATTTCAAAGCTCCGTAGGAGCGGCACCTACGGCGGTCCTATAGTATGCCGCTCCTACGGAGCTTTAATTCTATTCTCATAACGCAACCCCCGGCTCACGCCGGGGGCTACAAATATTTCGCTCTTACGGAGCTGGAATCAATCAGCACAATCAGAAAAAAATCAGCGTAATCCAGGTTAAATTTTTGCCAGATAGATCATCAGATCCATCTCGCGCGGGAGATTGATCTTTTTGCGAATGCGAAAACGGTGCGTTTCGACAGAGCGCTCCGAGAGGCAAAAGAGACGTGCGATCTCCTCCGACGTAAGGTTCATGCGCACAAGAGAGCAGATGCGAACATCTCCGGCTGTAAGGTTTGGATGCTTCTCCGTTAGATTTCTAACGAAATCCGGATGCGCGGCTTTGAACTGAGTATCGAATTTCTCCCAATCGATGGACTGACACGGCAGGTTCTTCACCCGCTCGCGCAGCTCCCGCGCCGCCGGTTCCGTCGGAGGTATCTTCTTCGCGATTTGCAGCAGGTCGCTTCGAAGATCGGAGAGGAGTTCGGTTTGGGCGAGGAGGGCGAGTGTATTATTGGAAAGCTCGCGTTCGAGATGTTCTCCTCTTAGTTGATAAACTCGAATCTCTTCCCGCTGCCTTTCTGATGCAAGGAGTCGCTGCATAGATGCTGTTTTGCTTTTGTAGTCTTCGGTAAAAAAAGTTGTCCGTAATTCAATCATCTCTTTGATCGTCAAATATGCCTTTTCTACTTCTCCACGATCGCGCTGAACCATTGACAAGAGGTCCAGTATTCTGACGAGCTGTCTTCGTCTGTCTAACTCATTACATATATGCCTTCCTTCTTCGAGTAGCTGTTCAGCTTCATTGGGCAGCCCAATTTCGATATATGCTGTTGACAATTCCGGGATTAATTCCATCCATTCACCCACAGAATTTTTACTCTTAAATACCTTTTGTGCATCTACGTATGCATTAATTGCACCCTGCAGGTCGCCTCTCAACCGAAGAACTCCGCCTCGCAATTGAAGGCGAAAGCCGTCCTTTCCTAAGTAGGTCTCGTCCTCAGCCAATTTCTCGGCTTGCTCCAAATATCTCGCGGCTCTATCATAATTTTTTAGTTCAATAAATGCTGAAGTCAAATCATGAAGAGTATTCTCTGCAGCCGACTTATCGTGCATTCGCAGCGCAAGAGGCAGCGCCGATTCAAAATACTGAATTGCCCCTTCTGTATCGCCAATGTCATGGGCAGCAATACCTAAACCAGTAAGAGACCAGGCAGCTCCCTCTGGTTCATCGGACTTTTCGAACATTATTGCAGACTTTTGATAAAGTTCAACCGCGCGGCTGAGATCTCCTGCAAGCTGATAAAATCGCCCCATTTGATAAATAGCACCAGCCTCGAAGTAACGATCGTCAGTTTGAGAAAAATGTCGAATTGCTTCTCGTGCCATTTCTATACCTTCTCCTATGTCACCACTATCCACGGCAAACTGTGAGATATTCAGGCTACAAAGACCGAGAACACGGAAGTAATTAGCCTTTTGAGCATATTGATGAGAGTCTCTGAGGCACCTGAGAGCCTCCTCTGGCGATTCGCCCTCAATCTCTGAGCCAATTAAGAAGTATGCTTCCGCAATTCTTGAATCGTTACCTTCACTTAAAGCCTTTTGAAGTAATGCACGCCGCTCATCCAGTGAAATGTCGGTAAGGTTGAACCAGCCCTTTCTGTTTGTATAACTCACGTAAATAACTATTGCTGTTCAGTCTGATAAACGGAATAAAATTCAAGGGGAAGGCACTCTGAAGCCTCCCCTTGAATGAAACAAAAACAAACTCAGATTATCTCTTCCAATTCATCCCTGTGGTTCCCCCATAAAACCCCGAGCTTTGTAGAGTGCTCGTAGTGGAAGTGAACGCATCATCCTTCATAAAGGCATCCGTTGGCGCGCCAGTTATGTACATAACAGTGTTATTGTTCGGAGACCATGTTGGATTAGACCCGGTAACGGAATTCGTCGTCGGTGTCGAGCCGGTCGTTGGATCGCAATAGTATATTGTCCATGGGGTTGAACTGTTAGGCGTTTCTTGAAACAGCAGTTTATTCAGTCCGGTACGCGACCATTCGAGACACGCCACGGTGCCGGAAAACGGAATACTATCCTGTGCTGCGCCAGTGGACGAGTTGTAGATCATAATAGTCCAATGACCAACCGTATCCTCTCGCGCAACAGCAATCTTCGAATCGTCCGGGCTCCATGTTGGATATAAATAATGGCTGATAACTAATGGATTTCCATTGCCTTGTGTAGCCAAAATCTTATACGATGCTAGAACCGTTGGCGTCCCGCCAGATTGCGATACAGTGCAAAGCTGGGCAAGCCCAAGGTTTGGGCTTCCCCATCCTGCTCCGCCATATCGGCGAACGAAGGCAATCTGGGCGGTCGTCGAAACCGAACACCACGCCGGATCGACAATGAAAGCTGTATCCGTGTTTTGCGTGGCATAGATCGTTCTGACGTTGCTCGAAACTGGCACACCCCGCGAGTTGACAGATATATCCATCGCTTTCACCGAGTTGACATATGACGATCCACCTGCCGCGTCCTGATACGCGATAGAGCCGCCCGATGACGACCAATTTGGTGTGCCCATGGTTTCTGTGCCTTTGGGACTCAGTACGGTTGTCTGGTGAGTGCCGTCGGAATCCATGACGGCGATTGCGCCATAAATTGCGTAAGTTATTGCCGGATGCGCCGGATTGCCAGACGAAAGTGGCAGCACGGTTTGCGGCCCATTGGCCGATTGCGGGTCCTGCTTGCATGATGCAGCGAGAAGAACCATAATTGTCAGAAGAGATGCAGAAAGTAGTTTGTTCATTGTAGTAATTGTTTTTTGTGATCCCGATGATTTCCCTCCCCCGGCCCCTCCCGTCCGCCGCGGCGGACGGGAGGTGAGAAAGGTTTGGGGTCGTTTGAAACTTACGATACAAAAATACCGGGATGGGCACAATAGCCGTTACTACATTAGTACGTCATCGGAAGATTTTTTTTAAGTTCATAGCTCAAATATTTTGATTTCGGGGCAATCTCTCCTCACTTTTCCGAAGAGTGTGGTCAAAATGTTATTTCCCAATTGAGGAGAGGGGCCGCAAACTAAAGTTTGCGCTACATCCTTCTAATAGTATGCTCGCGAAGATATGGATTCTCTTTTTTGCTGCATTATTTGCCAATGGCGATCTGTGCGCGCAAATTATGAATGCCCGCATCAGCGATCCGAGCCTTAACAGCCCGGAGGAGGTCACGATAGCGATAAATCCGAAGAACCCGCTACAGATCGCTGCCGGCTCGAACCTTAATTACCTCTACACTTCGTATGACGGGGGACTTTCGTGGAACTCCACAACCGGGTCTTCGCAATATGGCTTCTGGGGCGATCCGTGCGTGATGTACGATGACTCCGGCATACTTTATTACGAGCATCTTTCGGGAGTTCCGAACTCGCCGGATTGGCTTGAGCGGATCGTAGTTCAGCATTCGACCGATGCAGGCGTGACTTTCGACTCCGGCGCGCAGATCGGTTATTATCCACCAACAATGCAGGACAAATCATGGCTTGGGCTTGACCGCTCGCCAACAAAGTCGAAAGGAACGATCTTTACATCGTGGAACGAAGATGACTTTTACGGCAGCCGCCAACCAAGTGACAGCTCGCGCATTTTCTTTTCCGAAAGCACAGATCAGGGACAGACATGGAGCGACCGTGTGAGAGTCGATAGCTGGGGCGGTGATTGCATAGATAGCTCAAATACAGTCGAAGGGGCAGTGACAGCGTCAGGAAAAGATGGAGCTGTAAATATCGTCTGGTCTGGGCACAACAAAATTTATTTCAATCGCTCGACAGACGGAGGCAAAACTTTCGGCAAAGACAAGCCGATAGCCGATCAGCCGAATGGGTGGGATATTTTCATTCCCGGAATTTTTCGCGTGAACGGGTTCCCGATGATCGTTTCCGATCTGAATAAAACATCGCCATACTACGGAAGATTGATCGTGATGTGGACCGATACGCGGCGCGGAGTGGCAGATATTTATTCTATATATTCTGCTGATAATGGTTCAACCTGGAGTAATCCAATTAGAGTCAACAGCGACAGCGCGAAGAACCACCACTTTTTCCCAAGTATTACGATAGACCCGGTGACGAGCAATATCTATATAGTATCATACGACCGGCGAAATTATCTTGACAGCGAAACCGATGTATATCTCGCCCGCTCGACCGATGGCGGAGCGAGTTTTGAGGACAGGCGCATCAGCCAATCCGCTTTTTCGCCTGACGCCAAAATATTTTTTGGAGATTACATTCATGTTGCGGCGCTTAACGGCAAAGTCTATCCAATATGGATGCGAATGGACACTAAATCGCTAAGTGTCTGGACTGCCATTGTGACAGATACCGGACCATGGTCGCGGGATGAGCCACAGGCAGAAGACACGATACCAACCAGTACTCAGCTTTTAGTTACAGGCGGGATGTCGCAGCCGGGGATTGCATTTACGCTTCCAGGATCGCAGCATGTTCTCATCGAGATGTTCGATCTGCTTGGGCGGAAAATCGCTACTCTTATAGATGGCTTTTATGGCTCGGGCGAATTCCGGTTAGGCATTCCACAATCTGTAGCAAATGCAGCATACATCGTTCGAATGACGACGAACGATGGGGTGCTTATGGCGAAGCTCGGCGTTGCGAGGTGATCATTTCGTTCTCGCGTAGGTCTCGATGATCCCATCGGTAGCATCTTCACCGAGAAGGATCGTGTCAGTACCATGATATTGCAGACGGATGAGCGGAACAGGAGGGGTAGTTGCTCTGCTCGTTACAAACATGATGAACGATTGAGTGTCGTGAGTGATCGAATAGAACTGCCTTGTGGTCGAGTAATCCCCACTCCAGCTTACTTTGTCCGAATCGGGAGTTCGAATGAAGGAGAAGGTGCTATCGGCAAGAAGTGTGTATTGCTGATTGTATCTGACACTTGCCGGAGTCTCGATGCCACCGCGCAAACCGCCTTCGGATCGTACCCAATCCCATCTGCCGGCGATAGTCTTTGATTGTGCCGGCACATTAGTGTATGTTGATCCGCCGTCATTGCATCCGGCGATGACGAACGTCATGAAGATGGACAAGAAAAGTTGTTTTTTTCTCATGTCTGAAAAACACATGATACAGCTAAATGTTACTTCGATCTGATGTAAAGCTCATCATACCCATCCATTACATCCTGATTAATAGTGAGGGAATCCCCCCTTTGAACGACAGCTTCAGGCGTGTAGAAGGCTGCGGTATCTAATAAGTAGATAAACTGCTCGGTATCGCCCATAACGTAAGAGTGTCCTCGCCTGAGCGTAAAGCGGCTATGCCAACTCGATAGTGGAGAATGAAAGTAGATCGTGCTGTCGGCAGTAATGACATAGTAAGCAGAGCCGATAGAGTCAGGCTTTTTTGTTCCGACCCACGCGCCTTGTGTTTGGACCCAATTCCATTTTCCGAATAAATTCGAGCCGGTCGAATCGGACGTGGATTTGGGCTGAGTTACACTCGACCTGCATCCTGCCAAAAAGACTATTGCCAGCGCCAATAGGAAGCAATTTCGCATCTATAATTAAAACACAGGAATTGGGATGAAGTTGCAGATCAAATGGAAGTTAATAGTAGAAGCTGGAACGCACCAACCAGATGAATCCTTATCGTTATTTCAATGACAATCCCCTTAGAGCTTCCAATATACCCCGCGACCGCTCGTTTCGAAGCAAGCCGCGAGCTTGGCACGACAAATTTCGCCTGCGATCTATCGGTATGCCACGGCGCTTGCTGCACCATGCCCGCCGAAGCAGGCGCGCCGATTCTTGAAAGCGAAATTGCGGAGTTGGAGCGGGTTTTCCCGGCAGTGAAAAAATATTTGAGCGAAGATTCTCTCGCAACTATTGAGAAGCACGGAATCTGGCAACGAGAGCAGGATGGCAATTACACCATCCCCGCCATCAGGGGCAGAGATTGTGTTTTCGTAATGTATGATAACGATAAGTCCGGCATAGCCTATTGTGCAATTGAAAGGGCTTACCGCAACGGCGAGATCGAAGGATTTCCGAAGCCTATAAGTTGCCACCTATTTCCGATCAGGATATATCCGACAGTCGATAACACCTTCGAAATAGTTTATGAAGAGATCCCCGAATGCAAAGGTGGACGAGCGCGGGGCAAAACATCTCGAATGCCGCTTCTCGATTTTTTGGAATCGCCGTTGGTAAGGGCATTGGGAGAGGATCGAGTGAAAAGATTGCGGGAAGCTCTCAAGGGCTAAACCGAACGAGCGATAATCGCGAATAATTTTACAATTCCGTGACACCAGAGAACTCCCTTGTAACTATATTTGGGAATTGACATTTTTACAATAATTCCATGAACACGGCTTACCGATTATTCTTCGCCACCCTGCTTTGCGCGATTGCACTTGCGGTGGGTGGTTGCTCACATCCTTCATCGCCAATAATCAACACAGTTGATTCGACCGAGCATTTATCCGGTACGTGGACCACAGAGTCATCAAAGGGATTTACGACGCGGGCCGCGCTCGCCTCATGCGTGATAGACAATAAGATCTATGTCCTGGGAGGATTGATCGACACTTCGATGGGTGTTGAAGTCAATAATACGCTCGAAGTTTTCGATCCATCGGCAAACACATGGGCTACTCCGAAAACGACAGGAACATGCACGGCTCGTGAGGGACTTACCGTCTCTGCCATCAATGGCAAGATCTATGCTATCGGCGGAATGGCACATTTTGGCGACTATATTAGCGCCGTTGAGGTCTTCGATCCCGTGATTAATAGTTGGACTACTCTTACAACCACTGGAACATTCACTCCCCGCGTTGGACTATGTTCTGCCATTGTCAATGGCAAGATCTATCTCTTCGGAGGACAAAATGCAAGCTCGGCAGCGCTAAACACTCTGGAAATCTTCGATCCCTCGACAAACTCATGGAGTACTCCGGCGACAGCGGGCAAATTTTCTCCTTGCTTTGGTGCAGCCGCTGCATTAGTCAACGGAAAAATATACGTGATGGGAGGTATGGATACGAATTACAATCCAACAAATATGCTACAAGTCTTCGATCCTGTTTCCAATGCATGGAGCACCCCGGCCACCACTGGGACATTCACAGCCCGCTCGGCTTTGACGACAAGTGTTGTAAATAATAAGATATACGCCATTGGAGGTCGAGACTATAAGGGTGGTATCACTCAGGAAGTGTTCGATCCAGCTATAGATCAATGGGTGACGCCAACAACTACGGGAACGTTCACAGGCCGCTGGTGGCTTACATCGTCCGTTGTGAATGGAAAAATTTTCGTCATGGGAGGGCTTAACGATCATACGTATCTCAACACAAACGAAGCGTTCACGCCAACACCGTAACACTCGCGTGGAGCAGGCGTCCCGCCTGCTGCTGGACAGCCGTCCCCGGCTGTCCTTCGCTACTAAGTAGATTTATCAGTAGTTTCGGGCGGAATCTTTCAACTACAGCTTTGCTTCACAGTTGCAGTGTATTTCATATAATCTCTTACGGCTATGAAAAAGCTTATCGCATCTTCGGTCTTCTTCTTTTCACTGATCGCAATTTCTTCGCAGGCACAGCAAACGATCCCCAATGGATTGGGCGGATCGCAGGCATTTGTAGCGCACGAGTGGGGGACATTCACCACGCTCGCAGGTTCGGACGGAGTGCTGCTGCCCGGACTTTATCACGA
>Ga0207110_10069_pt1 | contig 25375 bp, 23 predicted proteins | sample Alteio_BWMinHeat_74_FD_153582 | JGI IMG/M metagenome (GOLD analysis project Ga0207110, IMG submission 153582) | Enriched cells from forest soil in Barre Woods Harvard Forest LTER site, Petersham, Massachusetts, United States -... | ecosystem: Environmental > Terrestrial > Soil > Temperate forest >...
CGCCGATGAGCCCTAAGTGCCGGGCACTCTCTAAAACGCTAGTTTCAGCGCAAGCTGCAGTTGGCGGGAGTCCTGGGCACTAGAGATGCTGCCGAAGTTCGGAGTGAATGCCGTCCGGTTCGGGATATTGAAATTGGTCCGATTGAAGAGGTTGTACGCCTCGGCGCGGAACTGGAGCTTGGTTGCATCGGTCACGCGCACGTCTTTCTGAAGCGAGAGATCGAATTCCTCCAATCCCGGCCCAATCACGGCATTCCGAGGTGCGTTCCCAAAGGTATAGAGCGCGGGCAAGGAGAAAACGGACGTATCGAACCACGCCTGTGAGTTTCTAGGTCCGTCGTTCGGATTGCCCGAAATATTGGGGCGCTGCGCTGGACCCGCGCCAATGTTGGCCTGATCACTGGAGATATTCACCGTGAACGGGGCGCCTGACTGAGTCGTGAAGTACCCGCCCGCCTGCCACTGACCGAAGAGGGCGTGCATCCAACCGTTGGGTTTTGTACCCAGCGGGAGTTGATAGATGAAGCTCACCACGATGCGGCGGCGGTGATCGAAGCTGGAACTCCCCTTCTCGGTCCCCAGGTCATAGACATTTTGCGGGAGATTGGTCTCGTTCAACGTGGCGCCCGGATCGGAAGCATCGTCAATGGAATGAGACCACGTCCAGTTCGCGTCGAACGTCAGCCCTCTCGTGAAACGCCGCTTCGCGGCCAATGTCAACGCATGGTACGTCGCCCACCCGTTCCAGCGGATGTCGCCGATTTGGCTTAGTTGCGGAATCGGCCGGCGGGCAGCGATGGCGCCCGGGCCGGGGAGTGGAATGTTCAGAACCGTCCCACTATCCGCATGCACGGTGCGGGAACCGACATAGGCCATTGAGAGTGTAGTGCTGGATTTCAGCTCGCGCTCAAGGTTGAGATTCCACACTTCGTTGTATTCGATCTTGAAATCATGATCCAGATTGTTGCCGCCGACCGTCCCCACCGTATTGATGATCAGACCATTCTCCGTCGTGAAGGAGGGCGACAGGGTGGCTGTCGAGTTGACCGTCTTGGTCACAAAGAAGGGCAAATTTTGGGCGAGGTTCGTAACGATGCTGTAGGCGGCCTGATTGGGATAAATGCCGAAGCCTGCCCGGACCACGGTCTTCAGGCTGCCGGGCAGATTCCATGCAAGTCCGATGCGGGGCGCCAACCGAAGCGACCTGGGCGCGAGGAGACTGTTATTCCAGCCCGCCACCGAAGATGTGACGTACGGAATGGGGAGGAACGGAAGCAGAGCGTTCGCGGCGGGAGAGATAGTTCCGGATTCGCCGCTAGCGACCACGAACCGGCCGCCCGCGACGGAGGTATCGATCGCCGCGATCCGGTTGTTCGCGTCGGTCATGTTCTGGTTGTACTCGTAGCGGATTCCAACATCGATCTTGAATGCTGGCGTGATCTGCCAGTTGTCTTGAGCATAGAAATGCCCCCAATTGGTACTCGCGTCCAAGGCAGCACGGCCCAAGCCAACCTGAGCCGTGGTCGGATATCCCAACAAGAAGTCGGCGAACGCACTCCCGTCCGCCAAGCCCGGCGCGGATGAGGTCCATCGGGGAGTAAAAGAAAAGATTCCACGGGCGCCGTTCGGATTCACCGGCTGAAGGTTATAACGCATGGCGTACGCGCCGAGCTTTATCGTGTGCGTGCCCTTGTGCCAAATCACGTTGTCGTAGAACTCAAAGTCATGGTTGTTGCGAAACGTGAATAGCGCTGGATCCCCCATGGTCGTGAATTGGCCCCCGAAGGATATCTGGGGATATCCAATGTCGAGTGGATTCGCCGTCACGCCTTGCAGCCCTGTTTGGGCGGCAAAGATGTTCCCGGCGTTGGGGCTTGTTTGCCCGCCGGCAACCGCGAGAAAGCCAAACCGGGCTTCGTTCAACACATTCGCGCTGAATGTATGGGTCCAGCCTGCCATCCCGTTAATCGCGTGAGTGCTCAGACTACGGCCGAAACCGGGCAGCAAGTTCTCCTGCAAGACGCCGGATCCGAACGGATCGGCTTCCCGCGCATCGAAAAGCGATGCTCGAACAGAGGTGGTGTCGTTCGTCGAAAACTGATGGTCGAGGCGCGCGCTGTATTGGTTCCCATTGACGCGCTGGTTCCCCGTGGAGCGCAGGTTCTGCGCAATTCCAGGAAGGTTAGGGAAGGGTGTCTGGGCGAGCAGGGCGACAGCCACCGGATCCAAGGGCCGTAAGATCTGATTATTCGGGAACGGCTGGCGCTGCCCGCTCGAAGTCGCGGTGGGATCGTAAATAATGGGAAAGCCGAAAAAGTTACCTCTACGCATCGCGGCGGTAGGAACCGAAAACGTTTGAGTTAGAGACTTGCGAATTCTCTGTCCCTCGTAACTCAGAAAGAAGAATGTCTTGTTCTTGCGTACCGGACCACCGAGGCTCCCGCCGAACTGGTTTTGGCGGTAGGGAGGAATCGGAGCCGTCGCGGAGTCGAAGAAATTCTTTGCATCGAAAACGTCATTCCGGACAAATTCGAACAGGCTGCCGTGAAAACTGTTCGATCCCGCTCTGCTAACGACGTTGATCACCGCCCCGGACTTTCCTCCGAACTCCGGAGCATAGGACGTCTTCTCGATGTTGAATTCCTCGATGGCGTCGATGGACGGTACGATCACCATGTTATTGAAGTGCTCATCCGTTATGGTGACGCCATCCATCAGGTATAGATTGTGTCCGCTGCGCTGTCCCAGAACATTGACCAGATTGCCGGCCTGCTGCATTGCATCGCCGCGCGTGCCGCCGGGAGGCCGCACCACGCCCGCGCTCAACATGGCCAAGTCTAGAAACTGGCGGGACTTAAGGGGCAAGTCTGACACTTGCCGGCGGGCCATCACATCTCTGATATCCGCGGACATGTTACTGCCCGCGTCGTCTACAACGGTCATGATTTCAGTTCTCTCACCTACCTGCAAGGTGAAGTCGCGCCGCAACTTATCGCCGGCATGCACTTCCAGCCGCGGCAAACCAGACGGTTTGAAATTACTTGCGCTCACCATTAACGAGTAGGCCCCAACGGGTAGTTGCGCGAGCAGGTATTCCCCAGCGTTGTTGGAGACTACGTTGAACTTCTGCCCTGTTTCAGCCTGCTGCGCGACGATCGCCGCGCCGGGGAGCACGCTTCCGGAGAGGTCCAGCACGCTCCCAGAAATCTCCCCTGTATTCATTTGGCCCCACGCTGAGAGGGCGCTCATGAGAAGCGTGAAGCTACAAATAGGCCGCATTCGGTGGGCTCTCAAAGACAAGTCTACCAGCGAAGACGGAACCCCCAAGTTGCAGAACTTCACGTCAGAACTTCATACGAATACGCAGCACTTTGCCGACGATCCCCATCCTGACGGATGGGGCTGATCGGTGGGGCGCCCAGTAGTGGCGGGGATCCGGTTCAGCCCCGCCAGTCATGGCGGGGATTGCACTGGAAAGAAATGCGTTAGTGCTGCTGGGACAGAACCGGGGACATTTCGGCAACGGCCGCGCTGGTATGTTCCTTCAGGGCGAGGATGCTTTCGGTTTCCGTGGCGGTGTGCTGATCGGCGCGGTGTTGGGCAATAGTCAGCAGCAATCTGGCTTTATCGGCGTCGTGCGGATAAAATGCTTCGCCCACAGCCACCCGGACCGGGGTATGATTGCCGTATTGCCGGCAAGCAGCCGCCAGAATGGAGTCCAGCTTTCGGAGCTTGCCGCCGAGGTATTCCTGCCGCATGCCCGGCAGGACCATGGCAAACGAGTCGTCGCCCATACGCGCGAGATGATCGTAATCGCGGCAACTCTCTTTGAGGCCCTTTGCGAACGCCTGCAAGACTGGGTCGGCCATCGAAGACAATCCTGACAACTTCGCGATTAGTAATGTGAGCGGTTGCCGCTGCCGAACGGAGCGACCCAGCTCCGATTCGAGTGATTTCATCAGTACCTGGGCGTTCGCCAGACCCGTGACCGGGTCCGTGTTCGACTGCACTTCCATTTCCCGGTACTTGAGCGCGTTTTCGATGGCGGTGGCGATCTTGGGAGCAGCCTCCAACACCAGCCGCAGGTTGTCGCGCGTGAACGCATCCGGCTCCCTGCGGTACAGAGCTATTACGCCGAGTACGCCGCCGGCCCCTTCAATCGGCACGGCAAGGGCCGCTTTCAGGGTCTTCCCCTGCTCGCAAGAGAATCCCGGATCGACCGTGGGATTCCCGTTCACGACAGGTTGATGGTTTTGCGCCACCCAACCAATCAGCCCGTCTCCGGCAGGCGCTTCGAGCGAAGCCAACATTCTCTTGTTGTCACCCGCCGTATGTTGCGCCAGCAGCCGGTTACCCTGCTGCAGGAATACAGCCATGGCGTCAGAAGGAACCATCGGGCGCAGAGCGTCCTCCACGCGCTGAAGCGTCTCCTGGAGGTCGAGGGATGAGGAAATCGCCTGCGCCATTTCCAGCAGCTGTTTCCCTTCCCGGCTGGCGGCGGAGATGGTGTTCAAAAAGTCGGAGGATTTAGCGCCGGGGCCGAGGCCGGACAAGGAGCACAGATCCAGACCGGCATCCGGAGACTCGCCTTTCTGGATTTTTACATTCGACGAAAGGGCCGCCGGCTCATCCGCGGAATCTCTGGCGATCTGGTCCAGTTCGCGGTAGCGGCGCTGAAGCACATCGATTACTTTGGGGTCGAAACACTTTCCCGACTCCGATACGATGTAGTCCATGGCCTCATGCAGAGACAAGCCGCGTCGATACTCGCGGTCCGACCGCAGAGCGTCCAGGCAGTCGACAGCAGTCAGTATCCTGGCGGCGAGCGGGATCTCCTCGCCCTTCAATCCAAACGGATAGCCGGTGCCATCCCATTTCTCGTGATGCGCCCGGACGATGGGAGCCACCGGATATGGAAATTGCACCTGCTCCACGATCTCGGCGCCGACCAGAGGGTGCACCTTCATCTTTGAAAACTCTTCCGGGGTAAGCTTGCCCGGCTTGGTCAGAATATGTTCGGGCACGGCCAGCTTTCCGACGTCATGCAGCAAGGCTCCCGCGTGCAGGGCCTCCAGTTCCTCCCCTTTGAGCCCCATTTCCTTGGCGATCCCGAGCGCGTAGACTTGAACCCGGCGCAGATGGCCTCGCGTGTTCAGGTTGTCTTTTGCCTCCACCGCCAAAGCCAACCCTTCAATGGCCCGCAGGTGGAGAGCAGCCATATTGCCCGCGTGTTTTTCCTTCTCTTCGAGGTGCGTCTTCTGAACGCTGTAATAGCGGTACGCCAGGTACAGAATGGGAAGAATGGTTAGCGCGGTCTCAAAGGAGATGGTAGAAGTCGTGGCCGTGTTGAAGATGTTCGCGATAGCGGCCGCAACCAGATAGTAGGGGAATTGCCAGAAGTAGGATTCCTTCCAAAGCTGTCCCACCCGGTGCTCGCCGTCATTGAGGCGCGTCGCGATCGCCGATGCGAAAGTGTTGGCGAAGAACAGGGCCATCGACGCGACCAGTAAGCGCAGGGCCATGCTCTGTACCAGATGGGGGGTCAGCGATTCATAGGCGAAGGAGGCGGTGGCGATCACCGTCGACAGAATGCTGGCGTTCAGCGCCATCTGCCATTTTCGGGAACGGCTGTGCCGGTCCCATAAGGTCTGCGACAGGACCGCCACGCAGCCAACCAAAATGGCTTCGGTAAGGTTGAGCCGTACAATGCTGATGATAATAACCGGGATATTGACCGAGAAAGCCATCCCGCTGTTGGCGCTCTTTACCTGGAAGTAGCTGCACACCACTGCTACGGCGATATACAACAGAAACAGCTTGGGCTCCGACCAGCGCCAGCTGATCGCGTCCGACGCCAAGCGAATAACGCCCAGCGCGGCCGTAATCGTGATGAAAACGCGCAGTTTCCAGGACATTTATGGTCACCGGCCACCCGGACATAGAGCGACCACGAAGGCGCGTTACAAAGCCTTCCTGTGGAAACCTTAAGGCATCTGACGGTAATCCACACTCCGCAAGATCGCCCTGAATCTGAAGTTGTAAAACCTTAGTATTTCAGTGTTGAAGGGATTGTGCCGATAAGACACTCAGACCCAGTCCTGGGAGCAGGTCTTAGCCCAGGGACTTAGCTATCCTATGCAGACTTCTAAGGAATACAGCCGATGCCCTTGAATGAACAAACGCCTTACGATTGGGGTGGACCGCTATTAGGCCCGTTTGGCTCCTTATGAATTCCCAGGAAACCAGGCCCGTATCACCCCTTCGGCGCAGGCGGTCGGGTGGCAACACCATGATCGAATCCGTGTTCACCTTGTTGCCGACGCTGGCGCTCGTTTTCGGGGTTTTCGATTTCGGGCTCATGACTTTCCGGTGGACTACCTTGCAGATGGCGGTGCGCCAAGGCTGCCGTTATGCGATTACGTTTCAGACCCAGAGTGGCCTGGGTCAGGATGCTTCGATCGAAAGCATTGTGCAGACTAACGCCCTCGGCATGGTGACGACCACCGACAATCCACAACACATATTCGTGAACTATTACGCACCTACTAATCTGACCACCGCGATCGCTTCCCCCAACGGAAACGTGCCTGGCAACGTAGTGGAGGTATCGGTGCAGAACGTCTCGTACTCTTGGCTGGCCCCTCTAAGTGGAAGTTACGGGGCTGGGCTGAGCTTTTTCCGGAGCACTACTCCTCTAACTCTGGCCGTTTACTCATCCGATGTGCTGGGAGGGTATCCGGTGGGGGTGAATTCAGTAACCCGATGAGGCCAGCGAGACCAAACCGGGAACGAGGGTCACAGATGCTGGAATTTGCTCTCGTGGCATTCCTCTTCATCCCCGTGCTCATGGGCAGCTTCGTGACGGGAATGAATCTGATCAGGAGCATTCAGGTCAACGAAGTGTGCCGCGATCTCGCCGACATCTATATTCACGGCGGTGATTTTTCCACCTATTCCATGCAGCAATTGGCCCAAAGGCTGGCGACCGGGTTGGGATTGCAGATCGGCTCCTCCTTCACGGGGAATAGCAACAGCAACACGGGCAATAGCGGCAACGGACTGATAACCGTAACTCAGATGGAATACGTAGGTCCGACCACGGGCTCGCTCTGCACCAGCGTCGGCGCCGGCAACTGTGTCAATCACGACAGCTATGTGTATCTTGAGAGAATCCAATTCGGCAATAGCACATTGGCGAGCGCGACCACCGTCACCTTGGGCACTCCAACGACGGGCATCACCATTAGCAGCGCGGGCGTGGTTCAGAATCCATTGACGGACTCCCACGCCAAGATTCCGGACCCGGCTCAAACCTCGATGGTTAATATGTGGAGCGACAGCAACAACGGCACGGCCGCTCTGGTAGACGGGCAGGTGGTTTACATTGTGGAGACATATTTTCAGTCTCCCGATCTGGCGCTCGGCAGTCTCTCCGGCCAAGGTGTCTATGCGAGGTACTTTTTCTAGGCGGTGGCATTATGATGTTTAGCGGTAGCAGGTCCAAGAACGGTGAGCGCGGAGTTACGTTATGGGTGGGAATTGCGTCTCTCGTGGCGGTCGTGCCCTTCGTCGGACTGACGATCGACGTTGGCATGATGTACGCGGTACAGACCAAGCTGCAAGCGTCGGTCGACGGGGCGGCTCTAGCGGCCGCCCGCGCGCTCGTACTGGGCCAATCCACCACGGCCCAGGCTACCAGCGCAAAGCAGAACGCCGTGAATTGGTTCTATTCGAACTTCCCGACCAGCAATTGGGCGACATCGAACACCGTCATGAGCTCGTCCAATGTCTCTGTCTTCGACGATCCGACGAATCCGCACTTGCGCAATGTGACCATAACCGCGACAACCAACGTTCCGACCTATTTCATGAAGTGGCTGAACATTTCGTCTACCACTGTTTCGGCCACGGGCAATGCATCGAGGCGCGACGTGATCTCCATGATTGTATTAGACCGTTCCGGCTCGATGAATAGCGGGGTTCCCACCGCTTGCAGCCAAATGATTTCGGCGGCGAAAGTCTTCACCGGTCAATTCTCGGCCGGCAGGGACAAGATTGGGCTGCTTTCCTATTCCGACGGAATTTACCTTCATTCCGCTCCCAGCACGAGTTTCCAAACCACCCTCGGGTATACGAATAGCTCCGGAAGCGCCGCCGGTGCGATCGATACGATCAACTGCAATGGCGGCACCGGCACGGCGGCGGCCCTGTCGGTGGCCTACAACGAGCTCTACAAATTAATGCAGCCTGGCGCCTTGAACGTTGTGATGCTGGAGACCGACGGCCTGCCCAACTCCATGGTTCTCAATTGGTGGGACGCCGGCGCCCTCAAGGTCGGGCTCGACCCCGGAAGTCCCTGCAAAGACAAAGCTGGAAAGACTGTTGGTGGCGGCGGGTTCAAAACGGCTGCGTCCATCCCGAGCTGGACTGCGGGCCACGCGATGGGACCTTCCGGCTACATGTCGGATATTCCCGCGGGCATGATTGGGAACTTGTATTCCAGCGACCCGTCGCAGAATGGTGGCAGCCACTACTTTATTGCGATGATGGGTCCCTGGCAGGCATCGGCCAACACCGGAAACAACAGTATTTACTTGGATAACAGCACCGCTCCTAGCTGCAATTTTACATCCTCGAACGACGCTTCAGATTTCAATACGGGAGGGTGGGTTCCCACTACGGATGTATACGGAAACCAACTGATCCCGGGGACCAACCCCTATAAGACGCCGGTCAACCTTAGCGGCTCCTACGTCTCGATCGCCGGCAACGCGAGCACCACGGCGTGGACCAACATCCACAACGCCGCCCTGAACGCCACCGATAACGCGGCTTACAGGATCCGAACCAACGCGACTCTGCCGGCATACATGTTTGTCATCGGATTGGGAGGGAATTCCGGAGACCAGCCCGACTTTACGCTGCTGCAGCGCATGGCCAATGATCCCAACGGCGACAATTACAACAATCCCGCCAAGTACAACACCTGTGCGAGCACGGCCAGTTGTGTCAACTACTCGAGCCAACCGCAGGGGACGTTTATTTTCTCGGCTAATTCGGGCTCTCTCGGACAAGCGTTTCTGTCGATTTCCTCACAGATCCTGCGCTTGAGCAAATAGGGCTTGGCCGCCTACCAATAAGTACTAGAGGAGAGGTCCCAGGGCCTGGGCCGGGCTACAGTGCTTTTGAGCTCGCGTTGAGTCCATCCCCCAATAGATCTAGATCTTTCGTTTCGCAAGAATGAAAGACCTAGATGAAAATCAACCGGCGCAAACGCGAGAGAGGCTACGTGTTGTCGGCCACCTCCCTTAGCTTAGTCGTGATCATCAGCTCCGCTGGGCTGGCCGTAGACATGGGTCGAGTGTATGTCGTGCGAAGCGAAGTTCAGGCGTATGCCGACGCGGCGGCCCTCGCGGCCGCGGCGCAATTGAATGGGACGTCCGCCGGCATAACCGCCGCCCAAAGCGCCGCCCAGAATGTTCCCAACAAATGGAACTTCGGCACACAAGCCATCTCTAATCCGGACATTCAGTTCGCTCAGCCAAATGCGCTGAATACCAACCAGCCGGATGGAAGCACCTGGACCCACAGCCCGGTAAGCGCCGCCAACTACATCTTTGTCCAGGTGGCGGCCAACGTGAATGTTCCCATTACCCTGATGCAATCCGTCGTGCCTCAGTCCACCATGCAGGTGTCCGCGTCCGCTCAGGCGGGGCAAGTGATGGTTACGACCTACCAAGACGGCCTGATTCCTTTCTCCCCTATCGCGCCCAGCCCCGGCGCCTCGGACTATGGGCTTCAGGCGGGACAGCTTTATACGCTTCGCTACCCGTCGGGCGGCGGGCTGAAGAAAGGCAACGTGTGTTCAGGAGACCAAAACGGAGCGTATTGGCAGAACTTGCCTTCACAAGATAAGGGATTCTGGGGAAGCAATAGCGCGGCCGCATTGAGGGGAGAGATTGTGGATGACACTCAGTTGGTTCCGATTACCATCGGCGGTGACGTGCCGCTGGTGGGCGGAGTCAAGAACACCGAGGGCACCGCATTGAATACACGGGTCCTTGAGGATTCGGATGCCACCTCCACGACATATGCGCAGTATCTGCTGAATGGCCAGGGAAACGGACGCCGTGTTATGGCGCTCCCGTGAATTCCGGGCCTCCGGAGTATACCGCCGTCGCCATTCGGGCGTTCTTTCTCCAGCCCTCCGGGGTCTACTCCGGGGTCACCGGCGGCGATCCGATCTGCGCCGAGTACATCGGAACCTACAAACAGTCAGGGACCGGCACCGCGGGAGGCGGTCTGGGAGCAGGCGGTTATCTGATCAGGCTCACGCAATGACGCAATGTAATCCCGAAAGAGGTAACAGCCTGGTCGAGTTCGTGGTCACGTTCTTGATGCTTTTTGCGGTATTCTCCGGCGTGTTTGAGTTCGGCTACGTCATCTATGGCTACAATACCCTGGTCAACGCGGTGCGCTCGGGAGCGCGCTATGCTTCCCTCAAACCATATGATTCGTCGAGTTCGACTCCTTCGGCGGCGTTCAACACCTCGGTCCAGGATCTTGTGGTCTATGGCGACCCCAACCCGCCCGCGGGCGCCAGCCCCATTCTGAACGGATTGGCTCCGTCGAACGTAAGCTTGACGGTGGGCACCTCCGGAGCCGCTCCCATTCAGATGACCGTGGCGATCACCAACTATTCCATAGGAGCCGTTTTCGGAGTGTTCACTCTGAACGGTAAGCCATCCGTCACGTTTCCGTATTTGGGGATTCCAACACCCCCATGATTCATCCTTCTGTCAGCCACGGAGAGCGGGGTCAGGCGCTGGTTGAATCCAGTCTCACGGTGGTGGCCTATCTGGCGGTTTTCTTGGGCCTGGTGGAGATCGGTCAGTTTCTCTATGTGCATCAAGCCTTGGTAGAACGCGCGCGGACGGCGGTACGGTGGGGCGCCGTGAACGCCTGGGACAATGCGAACTCGCCTACAGAGATCACGAATATGGTGCTCTACGGGAGCACCACCATTCCGCCAGGCGTCCAGCCTGCCTTCGGACTCGCTGCTTCGAATGTGACCGTCAGCCGTCCTCAGCCGGACTACTCGGCGGCCGATCGAATTGTGATCACCGTCAGCGGGTATGCGCTCACGTTCCTCACGAACTCAGTGGTCGTTGGATATTTCGGAGGTCAGAGCAACCCGAGCAATCAAATCGCAGGACTTACCATCCAGGCAAGTTGTCCTTATGAGGTGACCAACGGGTCGTCCCATTAATGAAGCGAGCAGGTCCCAGACCTGCCATTTTACAAGCGACACAAATGAAGGAGAGGATAGAATGAGGCTGAATGTCGAGGCGCTGGCCGGATTCTTGAGGGAAACGACCGGCCAAGACTTGATCGAGTACGCGCTCATGGCGGGGTTCGTGGCGGTTTCCGCCGGCGCCATTTTCCCCACCGTGGCGACCAGCATTAGCACGGTGTTTAGCCAGGTCGGCTCGGTAATGAGCAACGCGGCGAGGCAGGGGGGATAGCCGGGCAAGCATCCCAAACTACAAGTTGTTCATCATGGGTATGAGCTCCCGCATGATTTTCACGATTACGGGACCCACGGTAACGACGAATAACGAGGGCAGAATGCAGAAGAAGATGGGGAAGATCAACTTGACGCCGACCTTCGCCGCTTTTTCCTCGGCGATCTGACGCGCCTGAATGCGCATATAGTCGGCGTGAGCCCGGAGGCTCTGAGCGATACTCGTTCCGAACCGGTCCGCTTGAATCAATACGGCGACCAGCTTCTTCAGGTCTTCGACTCCCGCGCGGGTGCCCAGGTTATGCAGCGCCTCGGCACGCCGCGCGCCGGCCTTCAACTCCAAGTTGACGAATCCGAACTCCTCGCTGATTTCCGGGTGAGCCTCACTCAGTTCCTTGGCAACCTGAAGGATGGCTTGGTCCAATCCGAGACCGCTCTCGACGCAGACCACCATCAAGTCGAGCGCGTTCGGCAAGCCGCGCGAGATCTCGTGCTGCCGGTGCTCCACTTTGCGCCGGACATATCCGTTCGGCGCCAAGTAACCCGCGAAGGTTCCGACGGCGACCACCACAACCTTGTTCCCTATGTCGGTATCGTAGTTGGCCATGGCCACCAGCGTGATCAAACAGAACCCCACCGCGAGCGCGACTTTGGCGCCGTACAGTAACTTGATTGCATTTGGATTGCGGATTCCCCCGCGCACCAAACGCTTTTGCATGAGCGTAAGATCCTTGGGCGACAGGGGCACGAAATCGCCGAGCTTCTTGATGAGCTCATGCATCGCCAGGCTGGGATGCGGCATCTGCGCCGTGAATACCGGATTGTCCCGTCCAATCACGCGTTCGATGGCTTCCTTGGGACGCACGTACAGCTTGAACGCCACGGCGCTCGCGGCGACCGAGATCAACAGGAAGAGCATTACGCTAACCAGAATCGCCATGGGTCTATACCTCGATATTCACGATCTTTTTCATGATGGCGTAGCCGACCAGTTGCAAAGCTAGAGACACTCCGAGCAGGATCTCTCCGGTTTCGTCGGAAGTGAAGAAGACGTAGTAGTCGTGATTGGTGAAGATCATCAGACATCCAACGGCCATGGGGATGCAACTGAGCGTAATCGCGGTCATACGGCCGTGGGCGCTCACGGTCTTGATGCGGCCGCGAAGCTTGAAGCGCTCGCGAATGATGTAAGCAAGCTTGTCCAGAATTTCCGCCAAGTTGCCGCCCGTGCGCTTTTGCAGCAGCACGGCCGAAACAAAGAAGTGAACGTCCATGGAGGGAACCCTGGTCGCGAGTTTCTGCAACGCTATCTCGATGGGAAGACCAAGATTATGCTCCTCGAAGGTGCGCCTGATCTCTCCCGCGAGCGGCTCCTGGAACTCCCGATGGAGCATTTCGAGCGCCACCGAAAACGCGTGGCCCGCGCGCATGGAGCGTGAGACGAACTCGAGCGCCTCCGGGAAGATCTCCTCGAACGCGTGGAGCCGTTTGCGGCGGAGATTCCAAACATAACCCAGCGGCCCCAGGCCCACCGCCGCGCCCACGACCGGATCGAGGAAGGTGGGAATGGGAAGCATCCAAGCGCCGATGGTGCCGGCGCAGAACGCGACGATACACAAGTGGATCAGCCGTGCGGGCGCCCAGTGGAGTCCGGCCTGCTCGATGAAAAGCCGCATCTTGGGTGCGAGTTGGTATTTCTCCACCAGCGCGTGCGCCAAGCGGTTCTTGACGCCCTGCTCGACTCGAAAAAGCGACTGAGTCTGACCCTTGGCGGCTTTTGCGGCGGCCGGTCCCTTGCCTTTCCCGGCGAGACGGTTCTTGATTTTGTCGACGTCCGAGGATTTGACGTACTTCGAGATAAAGTACCACCCGCCCATCGTGGTGGCCCAAATCAGCGCTATCATGAATACGAAGCTCATCGAGGTTCCTGTTGTATGTGTTGGAGGTGTCGAGATGAGTCTCGACACGGCACGCAAGAGAGCTTAGACATCCATGACCTCGTCGAAGATCGCGGCGTTGAGTCGAATACCCGCGCCCAGCAACTTCTCGTAGAATTTGGGACGAATTCCGGTAGCAGCAAAACGGCCGATCACCCTACCTTCGGAGTCCAAGCCGCGCTTCTCGAACACAAAAATGTCCTGAAGCGTGATTATTTCGCCTTCCATTCCGGTCACTTCCGTGATCGACATCACCCGGCGCGTACCGTCGCTCAAGCGTGCGGCCTGAACAAACAGGTGTACTGCGCCCGCGATTTGCTGCCGGATCGATTGCAGCTTCATATTGGAATTGGCCAACGAGACCATGACCTCCAAACGGGAAACGCCGTCACGCGGCGTATTCGCGTGGATGGTGGTCAGAGAGCCGTCGTGGCCGGTATTCATCGCCTGCAACATATCCAGGGCTTCCTCGCCGCGGACTTCGCCCACGACGATACGGTCCGGACGCATACGCAGACTGTTCACCAGCAACTCGCGCTGGCGGATGGCTCCATTCCCTTCGAGGTTCGCCGGACGGGTTTCGAGCCGCGCCACGTGGGGCTGTTTCAACTGCAATTCGGCTGCATCTTCGATGGTCACGATGCGTTCCTTGGGACTGATGAATGCCGAGAGCGCATTGAGCAGAGTGGTCTTACCGGAGCCGGTTCCGCCCAGGATGATGATGTTCAAGTGCGCCTTCACCGCGGCTTCGAGCAACTCCATCATGCCCTGGGTCATGGCCTTGCGCTGCACCAGATCCGAGGGCATCAGTTTATCCCCCGAGAAACGGCGGATGGACATGAGGGGCCCGTCCACGGCGAGGGGCGGAATAATCGCGTTCACGCGCGATCCGTCCAACAGGCGGGCATCCACCATGGGAGTGGATTCGTCAATCCGGCGGCCCACTTGACTGACAATCTTGTCGATGATCCGCAACAAATGCTGGTCGTCGCGGAACACCACGTTGGTGAGTTCCAAGACGCCGCGGCGTTCGACGTAGACGGTCTTGTAAGTGTTGACCAGGATATCGGAGATGGTGGGGTCCTTGAGCAGCGGCTCGAGCGGACCCAGGCCGAACACCTCATCCAGAACTTCTTCGCTGATTTGCTGTTTGTCGGAAGAGCTCAGGAGCGTCGGCTCCGTATCGATCAAGGCGATCACCGCGTTCCGCACCTCGGCGCGGGCGCGCTGGTTGTCGATGGTGGCCAGCGTTTCCAGGTTGATCTTGTCCACCAGCTTCCGGTGGAGACTGGTCTTCAGCTCTTGGTACTCCGGCTTGAGAACGCCCTTGACGGGTGTCGCACGGGCAGGGTCTTTGAGCAGCCTCTGCTCCCAGGTGAGTGTCGCGCCTTTGGTGCTGGTGTCGGGTCGGCTTAACATAGGGTTGGTTCCGCGTTCATGCGTTCTTGCCCGCGGCCTTTACTTCTTTCTCGGCGGTTGCCGCCTTACGCTGGTCCTCGAAGGTTCGGCAGATCAATCCGGCTAAATTGTCGATGGCTTTGCCCAAGTCGTTGTCGGAGGCAAGGGGCTGGCCCAAACTCACCGCTCGATGCAGCGCGAAGTAGTCGTGGGGAATCCGCGCAAACACCTTGCGGCCGAATAGTTTCTCCATGTCGCTTGCATCCAAATCGCCCCGCTTGTCCACGCGATTGACGATGACCCGCAGCCGTTCGCGCGGGAACCCCAACTGGTCCACCATGACGAACGCCTTGCGCGTGAGGTGGAGGCTGGGCAGTTCGGATGTAGAGACCACGAACGCCTGGTCGCATCCGGCAATACCAATCAGACTGGTGCGGTGGAACACCGTGGGCAAATCCAGAATCACCCAATCGTAAGCCTGGCGCGCCTGATCGAGTATGAGGCGCAATCGCGCGGGATCGATGGGTTCCGCGCGCGGTATTTCCGGCGCGGGCAGAACATCGACTCCGCCGCAGCAGGCCGTCAAGGTGCTCCAAGCCGATGGATCCAGTTCCTCGGCGTGTTCCAAAGCATCCACGACCGAAAAGTTGTTCTTGAGCTTGAGATAAAACCCGATGGTCCCGCCGGTCAGGTCGCAATCGACGAGAAGCGCCCTCTTCCCGGTCAGTTTGGCCAACGCGAAGGCTGTCTGCGTCGCCAAAGTGGACGCGCCGGAACCCGGTTTGGCGCTGGCGAACGCTATCGCCAGGCCTTCTTCCGGTTCAGTGGGCCCGTCGGTGGACGTCAGTCTTCGGATCCTGGTAAAAGCCTCTTGCTGCGTGGACAAGTCGAAAGGCGCGTACAGGAATTCACTGGCGCCGGCCCGAAGGGATTGCAGGATTGTCTGGGAATCGCTTTCCGTATGGAGCCCGACGACGTGCACGGGAGGCTTCATGGAAACTACGAAGCGAATCAGGCCCACCGCCGCACTGAGATCGGTCGACAGGTCCAGCAGAATCACCTGTGGCTTGAGCTGCCGTTTGCGCACTTCCAGAGCCTGTGGCGAAGGGTAAGCCTGCAAGTCGGCCAGGATCTGAAACCCATTCCGGCGCGGCAGGGCCGCCAAGAGCTGGTTCGCCAGCTCACGGTTGGGTGCAATGAGAAGCGCCGGGATTCCGCTATTGTTTCCGCCGCGGAAACTCATTCTTCAGACTCCTGCCTTTATTTCTTGTTCTTCTTCGCTCTCGAAGTCTTAGCCGGAGGTTTTGCCGCCTGCTGAACGTCCTTCTCCGTGAGACGCACCAAGAAATCCTTGGGAAAGTACGGGGTCGGTTGCGGATCGTTGGGCCCGAGGGGTGATGTGATTTCAGGGGTCACCATCATGACTAACTCGGTGCTGTTCTTGGATACGTCTTTGGTCTTGAACAGCTGCCCGAAGATCGGGAGGCTGCCGAGAACCGGGATCTTCGAGAAGTTCTCTGTTTCGTGATTATCCAGCAGACCCGCGACGATGAGTGTTTGTCCTTCCCCCAGTTCCACGTTGGTATCCGTCTTTCTGGATGACAGGCCGGGGACGACACTGCCGTTCAGCGAGGTCCCGTGGGCGTAATCCAGCGTCGAAACCTCCTGATTCAGTACCAGCTTGATAGTCTTGTTCGCCGTAATGGTCGGCGTGAACTTGAGGTAAACGCCGAACTGTTTGTATTGAATCGTCACCGCTCCGGCGACGGCGCCGGCTTGCGGCACGGGGACCGGAAACTCACCGCCCACGAGGAAACTGGCTTCCTTGCCGTTGGTGGTCGCGAGAGTCGGTTCCGAGAGAATCTGAAGCAGGCTCTCCTGCTCGAGTGCTTTTATGAAGGCTCCCAGGTTAAGGTCCGGCTTGAATAAGTAAAGGTTCAACGCCTGAGTGATCGTCGCGGGCTGGCCTCCCGTCCCTGGAGTAATCGTTCCAACGGGAAACTGTCCAGTGGTGACGCCACCTAACGAGTTGAGAGCGCCCGTGGAAACCAAATTGACGCCCCACTGAGTTTCCTTCTGCCGGTCCAACTCCGCGAACTTAACGCGCAGGAGCACCTGCTTTTCCGGAGGCTGCAGCGTAAGTTGCAGATGGTTGACCACTGCCTTGGCGAAGTTCTTGGTTAGCGCCTCGGCCCGGTCCGACACTTCTTTGGTCGACACCGTGCCGGTGAGAGCGATCGTGTCGCGGGCGCTTTTGGCCTCGATCGGTTCAGACGGGAAGGTGGCCTTAAGCAGTTGCTTGACCGGGTCCAGGTTCAATTCCACGTCAACGTTGAAGAATCGTTCCGGGTTGTTGGTGCTGCCGATCACAACCGTGGAATTTCCCACACTCTTGGCGCTGAGGACAACCTTGCGAAGGTTTAAGTTGTTCACCTCCACAATGTCCGGAGCGGGGTAGGAAACCGAGGTGATGTCAGACGGAAAATCGATGATGATTTGCTCGCCGACCTTCAGTTGAAGGGGCTCCGTTTGCGCTTGGAGCCGCATCGGAGTATTCGCCAGAAGCACTGCCAATATCGCAAGAATCGTGATTCTCTTCATGGTTTCCCCAGGCTAAGCGGTTTGTTTGGATCGAGGGTGGGCATGGTTGAGCCTCCTCCTCCACTTGGAATTGGTTTCCCGTTGGCGTCGAATAGTTCGGTGGTCTTGGTGTTGCCGCGGATGGTTACGATTTCGTGAACGACTGGCGGCGCCACCGGCGTGGCCGCTACAGGTGCTGCAACAGACGGTGCTGGTGCTGGTCTGGATCTCTTAGGGGGCTGGGGGTCGAAGTCCTGCTCCTTGACTCCTTTGGTCCGCTTTCCCCCATACAACTCTTCCAGGCTGCTGCCCTTGGTTTCCGTTACCTTGTCATCGCCGGAGTTACGTAAAATGAGCTGGATTTGACCTCCTCCGTTGTTGGCCAGCGTCAGAATCTCGGCTTGGTCCGGATTCACCAGGAGCGTCACAGTCGGCACAGGAGTGGCTTGCCCCTTGGGGTCCGGCTGCAGATTGGTCCCGGCGGAAAGAACTGGAATGTTCTGGAGGAAGGTTTTGGTGAGGGTGCTGCCGTCACTGGGCGGATGGCCCGTGACCGTGATGTCGACATGCATTCCCGACTGGACGTATCCCGCGACGCTAGCCGTATCGGTGACTCGAATCGTCACGGCGCGCATTCCGACCGGAATCTGAGGTGCGAGTCCGAGGCCGCCGCCTTTCGCGCCCAAGCGTCCGTCCACGAGCGCTTCATCTTGCAGGATGTTGGAGATGATCGAGCGGTCCGTTACGTCCTCGATCTTGGAATAGCCGCCTTTCGGAAACTGGTCCGCGGGGACCTTGATCAGCTTCACGTCCGGAGCCTTCACCATGAGACCAACGCTCAGAGGCTTGCTGGCGACGACTAGATCTTTTTGTTCTTGAGCCGCATTCTTGTTGGTCGCGGAATGAGCCGTCATCTGGTAAAACACACTGGAGACGACCAGCGCGAACACCAGGCTAACGCCCAGGACGGTAACAAACCTACGATCCATACTTCTTTCCCTCCAACTGGACAGCCCGAGGACATTCCGCCAATGGCGGTTCCGTCCCCTCCAGCGCTTCCGCGAGCTCCTATCTAAATACTTCGGCGTACTCGGTGACTTTCATTAGCCAAAGAGTACGAGTCCGCATCGACTTAGAACCTCGGTAATGCATTAGCTCGTAGAGTTATTTCGCAGGGTGAGGGGATTACTGTAAAGGCGATGTGGTAGGGTGTTGCAAAGAAACAAGCCGCACAGTGCCGCCGTCTGCCGCGGGCGAGCTCCGTTGCGCGGCTTGTTCTTTAGGAGAAGCGGTCCGCGGAGCCGTTGTCCTTTCGAGCGGCTCCCGGCTCAGGGTTTTCCTTAAGCCAATGAATGAGAAGGGTGGAGGAAGGGGGTGGATGATTCGGTAGAGTGTCGCTTCCGAATCTCTATCAGCAGCTCGAGTGTTCGGAGCTCGTCCACGGTAGCGACATCATCGGCATGAGATATTTCCAGAAGGTTGGCATCCCGGTTGAGCCCCACGCGTCGTGCCTCAGCCGCCGCTTTCTTTATACGCCGGCCGAACTCAGCTGCCTCGGACTTCGTCATCGCCGCGTCGGCTTGGTACTGGTCATCCTGAACGGTATGGATATTCATATGGCTTGTTCCTTAGTACTGGCTGTCCTGAACCCTATTCAGAGTAATGGAGGCCGCAACGAGAAAACAGGACAAGAAGTTACATTCTGAGAGGTCACCCTAGTACCACTCCAAGCGTGACTGGGGTTCTATGCCGAGTACACCAAAAGTACTAGCGGGCCGGCTCGTGGTCGGCAAGGTGTAATTAAACCGCTCCGTGACTGTCGCGGCTCGCGGAGATTGGCTAAAGCGAGGCAACCCCGGGCTGACGCCCTGCGGCTTCATCGGGTCAATCCCCGTCCCGTAAGGGGCGGGGTATCCGCTCCTTAACCGCGTTTCCGTGCCGGCACTGGACTCTATTTCCCGAACTCGAGGTGCAAGCGCAGGCTCGAAATCCAAACCGGCCCCCGATCTTGATTGAAAGCCGGATTCACGACATGCTGAAGATCGTAAGTCACAAAGAAGCCGGGCAGCACGTGAGCGCTGTAGTAGCTCTCCCAGGCGTACTCGGGCCCGTACCGGAGCTTGCCGTCGCCGATCAGGAAGTCATAGCCGCCGTGGGCCAGGTAGGAGGCGTGTACACCCGAAATGCCACTTACAGTCAATGCCGACGCCGCCACATCCTTGGAACGCTTCCACCGTCTGCCTGCCAGCGAAACTCCGCCGCTGGCGAGACGGTCGATGGCGGTAAACACGAAGCTCTCGGTCTTGCCGTCATTCCAGCCAAGACGCAAGAACATACCCAGGTCGCTGGTTAACTCCTGTTCCAGGTTGATGCCGGTTCCGTACTTGAGCCTGCCGGGCCGATGCGTCTCGGAAACCTGAACGCCCTGTTGCAGAGCTTGAGCGTAACTGCCGGAGTCGGAATGGAGCCAAAAACCCAGAAGCCGAGCGGTTCCCGGGTGTTTGTGAATGGTGTACCGGGCTTCCCCTTCCACCATGTCGCCCCGGTCGCGAAACAGCCGGCGGTCGAATCTAAGTCCGTTGGCCACTCGCGGCTCGGCGGCGCTTCCATAACGCAGGGACCAACGCTTGGTGTGAAACTCATGCACCCAGCCCCAGGTGTAGCCGCGCGTATCAGCCGGGTAGTCCCACGCACCGTTGTACATGACGGCCCAACCCATGAATTGCATGCGAGGGTCGTGGCTGTAGCGGTTGTTGTCGAAGAAATCAGTTACGGTGAAGCGTCCCGCGGTGATGCTATACCGGCTCATGGGACGCGGCCCGCCGAGTTGATTGGCGCCGGGCTCAGCCGGCTCCTGCTCTGCTCCGAATCCGAAGTCCTGTGTGATGTAGGCGCGCGCGACATATGGTTTGGGCGTGGCCGAGGCGACGCGGGGCAGCTCTCCGTTCGGAGCATTGGCGATTCCGTCCACGCCGCTAAAACCCTTTCCTCCCGCGACCTCAGGATCAAAATAGAGCTGCGTATTGCGGCCCAATCGAAGGCCGAGAAAGAGAGTGGACGTTAGAGAAACGTCCCGCTCCGGATAGTTTTGCAAGCTAAACAGACCAGAGTAGGGAGACCGGAAGGTTCCGTGATAGTCGCCGATAGAGGTGGCTTGAAAGAACAGATTCCACGGCTGCGGCGGGTCTGACTGCTGCGCCGCCGCGGCCGCGGCGAACACGGTGATAGTTATGAGGCGCCAGATCACCACCTACTAATAGCAGAGATAGCGAGTTTCTTAACGCAACCCCGGGCTCACGCCCTGGGGCTTCATGACGGCCTGTTGGGTGGTGGGCGGTCCCCCTGGACCGCCCGACGCCTTCGTCAGGCAGGCCCGACCAGTGGGTCGGGCGCGGGCAAGGGTGCCCGCCACATTCGTTCTTCAACAGACCTTCAGCCTTTGGGGATCAGGGAGAGCCAAACACCTAGTGCAATTGCCGGGGCGTAGGGAATGGTTTCCTGGCGGCTGCTGGGGATGTGGCGAAGGCGTCTGACCGCGATTACGGCCAGTGCAATCACACCGCCTGCGCCGGCGGTCCATAGGGCCGCTTCGAGCAGCCGTCCTGCTCCCAACAGTGCGCCGAAGCCGGCCATCAACTTGATGTCGCCTCCGCCCATTCCGCCGAGCAAGTAAAAGATCAAGAACACTCCGAACCCGGCGGCCGCGCCACCGAGCGCGTACAGACCTCCGCGCCATCCGAACTGTCCGGCTTGCCATCCGAATCCGCCCGCGAGGGCCGCAACGGAAATCCAGTTGGCGATGTGGCCGCGTTTCAAGTCGTCCACCACGGCGGCCAAGCCCACCAAAATCGCGATCCAGACTTGCGCTGTCATGGCGGCCGTCATCGCGTTTCTAAGCGAAGCACCGACCCCAGTTTGCGCTTCGCCGACGGCTTCTTGCGGCTGTGGGAGAGCATGTGCGGCGCCAGAAACCCTGCCTCCAGGGCAAACTCGGCCAGAGCCTTGCCCGAAGGTAGTTTCCAAGTGGAAGGGTCTATCCACACTCCCGCGCGGCGTTCTCGGCCCCTCTGGGCGTAAGACTTCATATGAAGCTCCTATCTAGCGTCCGCATGCTCACGCATGGCGGTTCAGTGCTGGTCCGTCCGCATGCTCACGCATGGCGGTTCAGTGCCGGCACGGAACCGCGACCGTCAGGGAGCGGACACTACGAAGTATCGGCACTTTCGGGGAGTTTCTTTAGTTTGGCGGGCGGCGAACGAACAGGATTGTTTTTCCGTCATCCGCCTCCACTAGCCAATCCTGTTGGAGCTTCAGGATTTGCACGATCGCGAGTTCGGTGGGAAGCAGGACGGCATCGAACTTGTACCGGTCGAGCGTGGAGGACCAATCCCCGTTTCCATTTACCAGATGAATGTACTGGTTTCCGATCTCGGGTCCGTAGAAGTCGCTGCGGCCGTCCACGAAGACTTTTTGTTGCGGGTTCTTGTAAATCAAGTAGTCGCCCCATTGGTCGGTCGTGAGGACTTTGCGGTTGAGAATCTGCCCGCCGTGGCCGCGAATCATCTTCACCGGGAACAGAAGCTCAGGAAAATCTTGCGGCCATGGAATCGGCGCACGTAGAAAGCATAGCGTCACGATCACGGCTGCCGGCCAGATGCTCGACCGGCAAAATCCGGCGGCGGAGTCGGCGGCGATGTCATTCACAATACCAAGAAGCGAGGATTTTTTAGCGCCTTGGGTAGCCGCGGTCCACCACGCCGACAGTTCGCAAGCAATCAGTGGAGCGACAACCGCTACGTACACCGGTACATGGCGTGCGCCGCTCAGAGCCAGGTGGGCGAAGAATACGATCCACAGCGCTTCCACAATTCGCCGCTTCTGCAACAGGACGCACGCCACCATCAGCCCCGTCAGAAGCAGGACTTCGAACTGCGCCATATTCTCCGTGCGGAAACTGGGGGACTGGAATTCCTGAATGACGTTCCGAATCCAGTCGGATCGAAGATATTCGACAACGTGAGCGTGAAGGTGATAGCCGTAGGGGTTGATCAGCGATCCCGCGGCGCAAGCTAGGGTCAAGACCGAGTACCGAATGTGGGGCAGGTTGATAACCTGCGGACGGGTTGATAACCCGTCTAACTGATCCGGCGCCGGTTGGCAACCGGCGCGCAGCTTACCAAGCTGCCCCACATAGGCTTCCACCGCCGTCCCAAAGGCCGTGAGCCCGAGGACGGCGATCAACACCAAGAATCCCCCGTGAACATTGGTCCATAGGACGGTGAGGGGCACCAGCCACCAGATGGCGCGCGTGGGATGACGCCGGTCTCGCTCGATCATCCAGACAGACACCGACAAGAACAGTAAGGTAAGAATATGCGGCCTGGCTAGAAAGTGGATGGAGGCGGAGCCGACGCCCAGCAGCGCGACCACCATCGCGACAAACAAATGTGTTCCGCGTGAGATCATGCGCCGGATCAGGGTAGTCGCGAACAGAGCGAGTACAACGGCGGCGAACAGCACGACGCCCTTCAGTCCGGCGGCCCGATGCAGAGCCGCGTCGGCGACATCCGTACCCCATTCCCAGGCGAACCAGGGAGCTCCTGGTTTCGAAAACGAGTAAAGATCCTGGCGCGGGACTGCATGATGATCCAGAATGTATTCCCCGGTGCGAATATGCCAGCCCACGTCGGCGTCGCTCAGGAGTCCCTGCCATCCCGCGGAACCCGAGCTCATGAACAACCACACCAGAATGGCCAGAAAGAAGAGATCGGAGAGCGACGGGATCAACATCCGGGCCCAGCGGCTCGCCAGTACGGATTCGATGCTGCGCACCGGTGGTGCGAGGCCAGTGAGTGGCTGGGGCGAGGTCATGCTACCTTACTACTCGCCCACAATCGTATTGAACTTTAGCGCCGAGTCAATTCATCACCCGCGCGTCATCACCCGCGCGACAGACCACGGAGGGCGATGGTCTGTCCCACCTAAGAGTTTTCGAGCGGCCGAAGGGAGGCGGGAGCGTCTTGCGAGGAAGCGAGCGACAGGCCCGCGAGTGCAACCACGCTGGCGGCCAGTCCCCACGTGGTGAGGAGATGGTGTTGTATCAGGAAGCCTGCCAGTAGCGGTCCCACGATCAGGGACACGGAGTTTAGCGACTGGGTTAAACCCAACACCACGCCTTGCTCATCTTTGTCCGCGGCTTGCGTGATCATGCTCGTCAGTGTTGGCCGGACCAGTCCGCCAATGGACAACACAACTGTGGCCAGAACGAGAACCGGAATCGACTGGCAAAAGGCGAGGATGGCGTAGCCAAACACATATGCAAGGAAGCCGATGCGATTCAAGCGGGCCTCGCCGAACTTCTTAACCATCCGGCCGAGAACCGCCGGACCTTGAAGGAGAATGCCGAGGAATCCCGCGAAGGCCCAGATGCAGCTGATCTGGACCGCGCCAAAAGGCATGCCGTGCCATATTAGCCGCCGCTCCGCGAACAACGCAATCCCGGCGGTGAACATCGCGAAGCTAAAGGTGAAACTCAAAAACTGCCATAAGCGCGGAGCCAAGGACGGCCGTTCGAAAAAAACGACATAGGCCTTCCATTCAAAAAGAGACAATCGCCTGCCTCCCGGACCACTTTTTGTGCCGGCTGCTTTCGGCGTCGAAGCCGGCAGCAACAGGTAGGTGGTCAGAATGCTTGTGGCAGAGAGAGCAGCCGCCGCAAAGATGGGATAGCGATAGTCGTATCGGGCTAAGAAACCGGAGATGGCGGGTCCAATGAGGAATCCCAAACCGAAGGAGATGCCGATAATCCCAAACGATTTTGTTCGCTCTTCGGGCTTGGTGACATCAGAGATGTAGGCCTGCGCCAGAGAAAGGTTGCCTGCCGTGGATCCATCAATCACGCGGGCGAGAAACAAGATCCAAAGGTTTGGAGCGAAGGCCGTGATCAGAAAGCCGATGAACGTTCCCATCTGGCTCACCAGCAGAAGGGGTTTGCGGCCCGTGTGGTCCGACAGCCGGCCTAGCAAGGGTCCTGAGAATAACTGGCACAGGGCATAGACGCCGATGAGTGAGCCGACAAGAAACGGGCTCGCGCCCAATTTTTCGGCATAGAACGGCAGCAGCGGGATCATGATCGTGAGGCCGAGAATATCGACGGCGACGATCAGGAAGATGGGAAGGAGCGGCGAGGATCGCAATTCTTAATGATAGCTGCCCGGCTCTAAACAACAGGACTGGTCAGGACCTGCCCCTACTCGGTCTTCCGGAAGAGGTTGTCGAAGGCGGCACGAGCATCGTTGGCGCTGCGTGGGACGGGAATGTTGGAGACGCCAGGTCCCTGTGCATGTCCGTTGGACGAAGGACCATGAGCCACATCTCTCGCAACCGTGACACGCGGCTTGAACAGCTCACATTCGTTGGCTTGGTCTTTGACCACAATCCGGAACGGGATGGGCTTCAGGCACTGGAACCTGGTCGATGGTTCAAAGTGAGCGCACTGTTTGCAGCAGTGAAGCGCCGCATTGCACTTGGGACAATTGCCCCGGAAATCGGCATCCGGCGGAAGCGCCGTGGCGCAGTTGAAACAGCGTAATGCCGTCACCGCCTGCACCAACCGGGGAAGCCTCGGGCCGGTTACATCAATGGGAGGACGGGGCCCCTGAGGCTTTGGACGTTCTTCCCGACGCGGGCCGTCACCATTTGAATGATCGCGGCTGTGGTCGCGGCCGGAATCCTGGTAGCCGCGATGGTTGTACTTACGATCGCCTTCCATAAATTGCTGGTTGGCATACTCCTTTAGATCGGGTTGGGTTTTGGACGGCTAAACTACACGCTTGATAAACAACGGAAATCAGTCAGGGAATCAGCGGACACAGCCAAGACGGGGAGCTGTCTGATTTTGGGGGCCCGCTCAAATAAACCGTAAACCACTATGTAC
>Ga0207110_10070_pt1 | contig 25149 bp, 21 predicted proteins | sample Alteio_BWMinHeat_74_FD_153582 | JGI IMG/M metagenome (GOLD analysis project Ga0207110, IMG submission 153582) | Enriched cells from forest soil in Barre Woods Harvard Forest LTER site, Petersham, Massachusetts, United States -... | ecosystem: Environmental > Terrestrial > Soil > Temperate forest >...
CCGGGAAGCTGGTCCTAGCGGCGGCGCAAATGGCTGGGCAGATGTTAGCGGCGCAAGCAGGTGGTGCGGACGCGAAGACGACCTGGGAAGTAGCTGGATTGTCGTTCACAAGCGCGATCATCGGGGGAGCGGGAGGATTGAGTTGGGAAGGCCAGGCCGCGAACTTGGTGTCGACGGTAGGGTCTACGTATGGGACAGCGAAGCAACAGGCGACCTATTCCGTGGTTGGTGGAGCAGTGAGCGGAAGCGCGTTGGGCGCGGTGATGGCCTACGCCGGGAAGCTCTACGCCAATGCCAATTCCGGCAATGGATTAAGCGAGACCGACCGTGCGCGACGTGAGATGGTTGTCGGAGAAACGACAGGCCTGGCCAGTGCGGTTGCGGGTTGGGCGAAAACTGAGATCAGCCAGGGCATGGAGAAATATCAAATGGAGAACGGCCGCCTGACGCGGGTGGCGGCAACACCTCCAAAGACCGGGTGGAGCGGTGTATGGAGCACGATATGGTCTAACATGACCTTTGGTCTGTTTGATCGTCCTGCCGCTACCCAGTCTTCGGATGCCCTTTTGGAAGATGTTGCGGTGAATGTGGTTCATCAATTCTTGGGCGACTTAATGCCTGGTTTTGCTCCGCACAAAGCGTCCGCGACGGGGAACGGAAGTGGGGGGAATGGAATTTCGGGAGAACAAACCCCTCAGACGCTGCCGGAGAAGACGTTCGACCAGTTGCAACAGAACATACTGGATCTGCCAATGATCCCGTTGCCGCCGTCTATCCGATTGCCTGGTATGGGTTTGAGGACCCAGTCAGAACCGTCAATGCGCGATATGTTGTGGGCGGCTTTGAACGACCCCCGGCCTGGACGGATTGTGGGCCTCTATGCGAAAGCGGTCGGTGCGGACGCAATGGATGGAGCCTACGTGAGCGGGGTCGATCAGGTCCTCCGTATTGGTGGGGTAGCCGCCAAAAATATTTTCTCACCTGAATCTACGAAGCAGAAGGCACTGGACCAAAAGTTCTCCGCACAGGTGGATTCAGAATTGAGGGATGCCACTCTGGGCAAGGATATGTCCCAAGTGAAGTTGAAAAGCTTCAACTTGGCGCTTCAGGATACAGGGATCGAGAATGCCGCCATCATGTCCGATCCCAAGATTCGGCAGGACTCTCGTTATCAAGACCTGACTTCACTTTCCTATCAATACGGATTTGACGCGGCCATTCACAGGGAAAAGGGTCTGTTGGCGGTGAAAGCGCTGATTAACGAAGGTAAGTGGTCCGAGGCGAGGGATGCTTATAAGGCCGTGGTCAGTCAGAGCGAGGCGGACCAAGTAAAGATAATGCGGGTGGGTCTCTCCCTAACGCTTCGTGGGATTGAGATCGAAACCAGTCGGTTGTCTCCTCAAGATGCCAAGACAGGAGTCTTGTTCAAAGCTGCCACGGAATTCTCAAAACTTCGTGAAACCTTGGACGGCAAGTCACCCCCGACCTCCGAGAGCTTTAATCATATTGGGGATCTCTTCAAAGCTATTGGCGAACGGGACCCTTCAAGGGTGGCGCAGTCCTTGGCGGGCCTGGCTGGCTATGACCAAGACAAGAGCGTAGGAGAAAACATCCGGAGTATTTTCTCCCGGCTGGGGAACCCGTCGAACATCATTAATCCGGTCAAGATCATCACCGTCCTTGATGATGTCTTCGCCAAGAAATATGAGCATGACCAAACTCTTCAAACCAACGTAGCTACGGCTTCCAGCCAGAAAGTGGCCCGCGCTGAAGCCATCTTGTCCCAAGGAATAGATGCCCTAACGCATGGGACCAATCCTCAGCAAGCGGGGATAAAGATTGAGGCAGCGACTTTTGCGGCCAATACGCTCCTGGCCGATCATGGGCAGGCTCAGAGCGAACAGACTCTCCGGCTCCTGGCCCAAGACGCTAATCCTATGGCCGTCCGTGGCATAACCCTGGGTGATGGCATTAAGAACAAGACCGAAGCGCTCCTGAACACTTTGACGGGGATGGTGACTGGGAAAGTCCCTCTCGATGCGACGGTTTTATCTCGCTCGGAACTTGCCTTGACCGATCTTCAGGGAAAGCAGGATATTCTCTCGGCCAACACCATCCTCCTTGAGAAGAAGGTCGAGAACAGCGCCAGCCTATCTGCTCCCATCGGGCGGCTATGGAACTGGAGCGGGGCCAAGCAGTTGGATACGGGGGCTAATGCGACGCTGAACAACGTATTCACCCTTGGGCACTTAACCGGGAATCGAACCGACGCCCGTTTGTCAGCTTCTCTTGCGGAAGGGTATGGGGCGCAAACGGACTTGGGCTGGCTGACGATCAAGACGGCTGCGGACGTGGCTCTCATGGGTTATAGCGTTGTGGCCAATGCTACGGGTCTGGGTGCCAGAGCAATTTTTGGAGCAGCTGAAGGCAGTTTGACCGAACGCTGGATCTACAAGGCTTCGACCAGCATGTACGAGATGGCGGGCACCCCGAAGCAACTTGCGAGCACCATTATAAAAATGGGTTCGGGTGGGCTCTTCAATGTCGGTCTGGGTGACGTGCAGAGCGTATTGTCCGGGAACGGTCTTATGAGTTGGGAGCAACACAAAAATTCATTCCTTGATGGTGCCCTGATTGTGCCTGCCTTTGAGGTGCTGGCCGCGCCTGTGAACGTGCTCACCCGCCCGAGCGAGAAACTGGGGCTAACGGGATTCCTCACCGACCGGGTGGGCGGTAGCGTGGGGAAATATACTTTGCAGGGCGTGAACATGGCCGAGGACTTGGCGGCGATGCACGTGATTAAGGCCGGTACCCAACCGGTGATGCAATATGGTTTGGGGAAGCTCAACGATTCTTTGGGCGGCCCTTTGAGCCATGCGAGGGTGAGGGAAGTGGCGGATCTCGCATCCAGTGTCCTGAGCTTTGCCCAAGTATTCAAGGCTCCTGGATTGAACCTATCTACGCAACCGAAAATTGATTTTGAAGGCACTTCAAATCCTTTGCCCAAAAATGGATTGTATGCCCGCTCAATGAATGGGGCGTTCGTGGAAAGATTCTTATCAGGAGAAGGGACGGTTTCTTCCAGTAAAGAAACATTCTTTACAGCTTTTGATGACATTAAAGATGTTAAAACTCCTTATGAGATGGCGGACAAACTCGCCCTCTACAAGGATTTTGACGCCACGATAAAGAGTAAATCTGCGGATACGGTTATTGTATTCAGGCAAGCAGAATTGAGTGGCCTCGCAAGTCCCATAAATCCAGAAGCAAGAGGTTTCGGAAACACAGGTAATGGCAGGACGTCGGGCGGCGCGAGGGAATGGGTCATGCCGACGGGAACTCTTGGAGAATTGCGTGCGAACGGTTTTGAAATAGATCGTGTTTATAGCCTTGATGCTGAAGGAAGGAAAATAACATGGAAACTTGCTGCCAATCAAGATGGAGCGTACTCGGTACTTTCAAAGGAGATCGAGTCTCCAAGCTTGAGGAAAATAGACAACAAGAAGAACTTGGACCTCTCCTCAAAACCCTCGAAGTCGGGAATTGGGAGTCAGCCCGCCAATGTTCTCGATGTGGCCAATATTGGTGGGAAAAATCTGAAGGGGGGCCCCACGGAGAACATGAGGTCTACCGAAAAAGCTCCTGGGACGAATTGGTTGAAAAATTCCCTAAGCTTCGTGAAAGAGGCCGTCCAAAACCTGGTTAGCGATCGGCAGCCTCAGTTGGGAATAGGCGATCCCGGGATGGACGCATTCCCCTCAAGGCTACGCTCTGCGGCTGAGTCCTACGCGGCCTCAATGGAGAATCTGGGCGGAAGCCACGGTCTACTCATGGTGGGGCAATCGGGACCTTTAGAGGGTGGTGTTTCCGCGAAAGATGTCCCTGCCTACCGCGAGGCCGCCTACAGCCGTTTGGCAGAGAAGCATGGTATGGCTGTTTGGGAAGTAAAGGTCGTGGCGGAAGTGTATCCGCAGCATGCGGGCAATTTCTTTGCGGGACTGGAAAATGAGGGCATCCCCGCATCCGTGAGGGCGAACAATATCGCGGATGTGCGGGCGAACGTTCTACAGCCGTTCGCTCAGGCGGCACAGCGATTTGAGGGAGCCTTCCAGGAGATGGGAGTGAAGCCGGACACCCTCCAAACTGTTAATTTAGGCAGGAGTAAGACGACGGGGGAAGTCTTCGAGAAGTTGCAGTCGATGACGAATGACCCTGGGTTCAAGGGCATTTTGGAAGGTGCGGCGGACTTTGCCAAGAAGGGTGGGGAGTTGGACTTCAACGCTTTGTCGCAGTTGAAGGGGCAAGCTGAAGTTGGGAAGCTGCCCTCCGACCGGGCAGACGTTGTATTGGGATTGAAGCCGGGGACATTGGACGCGGCGGCGGAACTTTCCCAGAAGCTTTCTCTCCAGCCTGAATTGTCCGCTCAGTATGGGAAACCCGGAGAGGTAATCCTTCGGGTCCAAGTTCCTGGGCGGATGAATGAGACGGTTTCGTATCATGCTGGAGAAAATGGGGGCATGACTCCTGGAGGGATGTTCACAGCCCGTGTAGAATGGATGGAAGGTGTCGGTGAGAGCGCTGGAGAACTGAACCAGACGTCCAAGGGCATGCGGGATATCTTGAATTCCCAAAGGCTTAAGATCGAGGGAATACAGGGCAAGCTTGCTGAGGTGGATGCACAAATCAAAGGGGTGATGCCGGATGTTCAAGTTCAAGCACACGGACAACATGCGGGTGAGCCCGCACAAGTCGAAGGCGCAGGTTCAAACGCAGGTGGAGCGCATCCTGAAACTCTTTCCACGCTTCCTGAACAAAAGGCGAAGCTCCAGTCAGCGCTATCTGCTGCGAAACTTGATCTTCTTGACCAATTTGGAAAAGCTCTCGACGAAAACAAATTCACCTCAGAGCTACTTGGAGGAAGTGAGCAGTCTCAGAAATATCAACAGGACAGCCCTGCACAAAGAGCAAGAGGCATTTTGGGAGGCGGCGAAGGGACTCAAGAAGCTTGGGCAAATCTTCAGCACGCTATTGGGGCAGAAGGGAAAATAGATTTCAATCATGTGAACGACCTGCTGGACGAACTCCATAGTTCCGTTCAGTCAGATGTTGCAGCAATAACCACCGAAATCTCCCGGACCTTCGGCGACTCATTCAGCAAGTCCCCCAAAGTCCAAGACATCCTGAACGCCACCGGTGGTGAAGGCCTCATCAGCGCCGAACAGTTCACTCAACGGATTCAGAAACTCACCGACCTCTTCAAGCCTGAGGTCGAGACCTACCACAAAGTCATTACTGACAACGCCGCCCTAGCTCAGGAAGCTCTCTCCAAAGGCTACGACCAACATACTCTGGAAACCACGCTTGCCGAGCGTTCCCTGAAGGACACTCTCCCGAAAGAAGCTGTCCGCGCCATGTTCGAGCAAATGGGACTGGACGCCAATGGTCACGGTCCCGTCTATCGGGAGGTGCTGAAGGGCCTTCGTAGTGAGGTCTCTAAGATGGTTGAGAGCGACTTCAAAGATCCTAAGGCCATCGAGAGCTTCATGGATAAGACCTTGGGCTACTTGGCGAAGAAATACAGCCTGGACATCGGTGTTGAGATGCCGAATCCCGACGCTCTTAGGGAGATGGTGATAAACGGCGCTGTGGGCAAACCCAAGGCGTTGGAAGCCACGACCGATAAGGGGCTCATTCCCATCGGCGATGCCGCGTATGTGGAGAAACTCAAGAGCACTCCAGAAGGCTTGAAGGCTTATGAGCACATCCAAGAGGGTCTCAAGAACGGAACCTATCGACAGGATGGTGGGTATCTGAGGGACAAGTGGGCTCGACTGATCGGGGGGGACATTGATCCCTTCATGATCCGGCCAGCCAATGGTGGAGATCTAGCGCACAACCATAATGACCCTCTGATGGGCACGACGTCTGACCGGGCAAAGTTGGCTCTTTCGGAGCTGAACGATATTTTATGGGAATCTTTCGGCGGCAAAGCTGGGGAACGTGGTGATTGGGAAGTCGTTCGTCACGATGGATTGGTAAATTACGAAACCCCCACTGACCGGGTGCGTGAGCGGGGCGTCAAGGTGGGCGAGAAGACCCCCGTGATCATGGGAACCCCTGAGGGCGTCCTACACCTCCAGAGCGAGGGCCAGTTGGACACGTTCACCCAGAAGCATGGGCAGGAAGTGGCCAAGTGGCTGAAAGAGAAGTGGCAGGCGAGCCCTGGCATTCGTGAGCTCCCGGCCATGGTGGAAGGTATAAGCAGTTTCTTGGAAAATGCATTTGGTGCACAAATGACTGAATCAGGTCCTCCGAGCAGAGACTTGGTTTCAGCTGGCGCAATCAAACCCACCGATTCCTATTCCCCGAACTGGAAGAGATATTACGCGGAGAATCCCAACGAACCCAAGAGCCAGGGGGCTGCGGCCCAGGCCAATTTCTCTAGCGGTGTTTCCGAAGCTGTTCGCCCTCCCGTTGTGGACCCCACCTGGGGAGGCACGTTTAATGCGGATACCATATTTGACAACCTCTCCCGCCCTCGGAGCCAAGCTCCTAAAGAGAACCTTTCCTCACGCGACATACTGGCACAACAGTTGGGTGAATCCGCCGGAGAGAAAATCCCTTCACCGCCCAATTTGTTGGAACGTTTGTACAGCAGACTCAAGAACACTTTGCGAGGGGACGAAGGGAATCTCCTCTTAGGGACGGATCGTTCCCCGGTGGATATGAGCCAGTGGGAGAAGTCAGCTGACAATTTGATTGCCAACGCTTCCCGTGACCGTGGAGAGCCTGTCTACGATCCGTTGCCTTCTCGTGTGGTGGAGGTTTTAGACCGTCTCGATCAGAACCCCAACCGATGGTTCGGGGGTGCTCGTGAGGTTCTCCCCATCGAAAGCGCTGCCCGATCAAATGCTGGTGAAATGGCCCCTAATGGCAGTGGGCTTACCAGAGCGGCAATCGCCTATGAAGGCTTGATGAAGGCTGGGGAATTACCCCCTGTGGAAGGGGTGGACGCACTGAACAAAGCTGGAGCGCAGGTCGTGGCGTCAGCTTTCGAGTCCTCGACCCGACAAGCCGATTGGGTTAAGGACGGGAAGAGGACCTATTTGACGGTTCAGGATGGGAAAGGCGGGAGCCAGGTCGTCCTAACGTTGGATGGTGGCTTCATCGGTTTCCGTGGGCGCAGTGGGAAACTGATCGATGTCTGGGAAGCGACGAAGCCTGATTATAAAGTCGGCGAGCGGATGCCCAATGGCGAGGTCGCAGGCCATGGTCCAGGCACTCCCTTGGCGGCCGAATTCAAGGGATCAACCCGTGAGATCACCCCCCTCGAAGTTAAGATGAGGGGTACGGCTGGTCTGCCCAGCCAAACATCTCCTGGCCTGACGGAGGCTGGAGCCGCTTACTACCGTCTTTCAAGAAACCCTGAGTCTAGTCTCCCATCCATCACTGATCCGAAAGAGATCAACGTCGCCGGAGAGAAACTGGTCAGCCAGATATTCAATGCCCCTGAACGGAAGGCTTCTTTCGTCGAGCATTCGAGCTTGGGCCAGCTTATCGAGATCAAGGACCTTCAGACGGGCCACGGAATGCTCTACAAGCCTGATGGGCAGTTCGTTGATTTCGTGGGCTCCAATGGAGGAACAACCGGGCAGTCCGGCCATGTGACCACCGGAGGGCTGTTCGCAACGATGGGCATGACCGGGATAGGGACGGCTGTAATGGGTTGGTTGGGCCTCGGGAGTAAATCTCAGGATGAACAACAAAAAAACAGGATGAAACCGTTGCTTCCTCGGGATTTGGATCAGTCAGGCCAGCACCAGACATTGACCGAAGCCGTTGCCAAAGACATCACCGTCGATTTGCGGAATCTTTTCAAGAGAGACTCGCCGGAGATTGCAGCTGCCAAGAGCCACATCGAGCAGGCCTACGGTGTGAAGGTGGACAATGGGGGCGTCGAATGGAACGCCAGAGATTTACAGGTGCTGGATTCGGCTTTGGGAGATTTGCCATCGTCTTTCTGGGGGAAGGATTCTTTGAAAGATATCCGCCGGGATGATGTCTACGTCAGCCAAGGTGGCGTTAAAGACAGCTTCACGGAGGGGGTGTACCAGGCCGCCAAGAAGACTCTGACGATTTACAATACGGCGTTTTACTCAGACAACTTTGTGAGCCCTGGGAAGCAGTTGGAAGGCACATTAGTCCACGAGCTTACGCATGCGGTCCAACACTACGATCCTCAAACCAAGAGCACGTATATCAACGCTTACGACAACCCCCTGGTTCAAAAATTCATGACCCAAACAGGGTGGGGGAAGGGTGGGGCTCCAGGGAAATATGTATATGCTGGCAATAGGTCGAATTTGCCGACGCCTTACTCTAAATACAATCCACTTGAGGACATGGCCGAAAGTGCGATGATGTATCATTCTGATCCAGAAGCTTTAAAGGTGAGTTCGCCAACTCGGTATGACTTCATGCGGAATAACGTGTTCGGTGGCAAAGAGTATAAACCTGGGAGGAATCCGTGAAACGCTGGATGTGGGTAGGTGGCTTGGTACTTTTTGGCCTACTGGTTGGTGGCTATGTGGTCCACCACAGGGCGAACCCATATCGAGATGCCATGATTCCTGGTCAGATTATCGTTGGATTTCAGAAAGGGATCTCGGTTAAGGATGCCTCGGCATCCTTAAAGAAATATGGCCTGGAATTTCAGGAGACAGAAACCGCCAACTTAGGGCGAGGCTTCTATGAGCACACGGATGCCAAGTTTGTGGTAAAGGTTCCGGAAGGGAAAGAGTCGAAGTGGTGTAAGACCTTGGCTCAGGAACCGGGCGTGTTCGATGCGGACCTTTCTTATGATCCTGGGAAGTTGAACATCGATTAGCTTGCGCGAGGGGGTATAGATGAACAAAGTCATTCGTAGTGTGTCGATGATTGTAATGTTGTCCATAGCCTGTTGTGCGGATGTTGAGAATTACGTTGAGCCAAATATCCCAGCTTCAGAAATGGCAACAATTTTAATAAAACAAAAAAAATCAAACTTCCTAATTTTGAAATTTCAGGCAATGTGGATTATAGGCATGGATGGGAAAACCTGTAAAGAAAAAATGTTGCATGTAGCTTCAGGGGAACATAAAGTGGGAATAAGTTTTGTTGAGTCAAAAGGGGCGGGCTTTGGCGGCGGAACAGTAAATGTTGTCTTGCCTTTAAATGCAGTGTCTGGAAAATATTATGCCATTACAGAAAAGACTAAGGGGCAAGATGCCTTTTTCGAGATCAACGAGATTACTTTGGAAGAAGCCTCGCCGCTTCTTAAGAAATATGAAGTGAAAGAGTGAGAAATAAAAAACAAAAAAAAGGTTCCGGAAGGGAAAGAGTCTAACTGGTGACATTAGCTCAAAAGCCGGGAGTAATCGATGCAGGCCTTTCTTACGACTCTGGAAAATTGGATATTGATTAGCCCTAGAGCATGACCAGGCCAGGGAATGCCAATTTAAAGAAAGAACTCGGACGCCGCCTTTATAAGTTCCGGAAGAGGCTAGGATACAGCCAGGTGGACGTGGCAGCCGAGTGCAAGTTGCACTGGACCTACATCAGTGGCTTGGAGCGTGGGGAACGGAACCCGACTCTGACCACCCTAAAGCGGATCGCAGAGGGCCTCAAAGTTGGTATCCCAACCTTGGTGGACGGCTTGGTGGAGGAGAAGACCCCGCCTCTCTCGCAGAGAGAGAAGAACCTGCGCCTTGCGATGAAATGGCTCCAGAGAGGCAACGAGGCTGAAGTGGCTATGGCTCTAAACGTGGTGAGGGTCATTATCCAAGAGACAAGAAAAGCCCGGCAAGCCTGAATCCTGTCCCCCGACAAACGCACGACGTCGCATTTGTCGCCCTCAATCTTCCTGAATTCCGCCCCTGATACCCCGAACCCCGACAAATGCAACGTCGGCCCCTTGTCGCGATTCCGAAACCCCGGAAGGCAACATGTTCCCCAGAAGGGACTCCATTTTCCAAGGAACTGTCGTAAGGGGTGGGGGGAGGAAAAACTGTCGGTAAAGGGGTTGTGTCGTAGATCTTAGACGGGAACATCCGCTGTAAGTGACATTTCGTGTGGTGGACGGCCCAAAGAATGGATATTCTTTGGGCGAGCTCCATCCCTTTAAGAGACCACCACAACGAAGGGGACTTTGCTCGAAGGGCTGAAAAGGAGGCTGAGACGATGGCATTCCCGATTATGACCCGCGAAGAAGCAAGAGGAAGTGCGAGGGCCGCACGGAGCGAGTTTACCAGGGAGTGGGGGATTTATATGCGGGCGCTACGAGCCATTAAAAGGGGGAGGGAAGCTGATGTTCAATTACTGGCATCAGAAATAGTTGAGGTTCTAATGGGTAAGTGGACGACCGAAGTTAAAACTTGGCAACACTTATACGAAAGGGACCAGATGGAGCTTCGGCAATTGGGAACTCGTAACCGCGAGAAACTGGATAGATATCAGGTTGATGGATTGGTTGAACTGGAAAAAGAAATGTGGAGATTGGGCCGAAAGAGAGAGCTTTTGTCAGAAGCCCTTCCTGGAAGGGTATGGGATTGAAAATGGATTCTTCTCCAACGGATGTTCTAGATGCGCGCAAAAAGAGTCTTTTCCGTCTGATAACTGCCCATTCCTCTATTTTGGACGCCGCCCAGGGGTGTGACCTTTTCACTAAAACCATTAATCACTCACAACACCCAATGTTCCGCCCCTTAATGGCTTGGATCATCATTTCATATGCACGTCCATTCAGTCAGAACAGGCCTGTGGGACCTCTTCCGGCGGAGTGGGCACGATATGAAGATCCTGTCCTCCAGGACATTCATGATCGGTTGATAGCGATGAGGCATAAATCTATCGCACACTGTGACTCCGGTGTACGTCTTCAGCCGCCATTGGAGCAATCGGGCCTTTTCTTAGGTACAGCTCCGGGGTCCCAGCAACCGCTTAATTTCTCTTGGCGGACGGCTCCAGGTTCATGATCTTCCGTCGCGCCAGGGTCCACCGCTTCTTCTCTTCCCGCTTCTCCAAAATCTCCCGCTGCCGCCCCGCGTAGACGTCGTTCGGGCTCACGTTCTTTAGCGCCTCGTGCGGCGTCGCGTTGTAGCGCGTGATGGCCTCCACCAGGGCCGCCCTCAGATCGTCCGGACCACAGTAGACCAGCAGGCACATCCCTTCCTTGATCCGCCGGTTGAACCGCTCCACCTTCCCCTGCGTCTGCGGGTGGTACGGCTTGCCAAAGATGTGGTGTATCCCATGCGCTTTCAAATAATCCGCCAGCAGCTCCGACGCGAACCCCGACCCGTTGTCCGACAGCAACACCGGCTTGGGGTCCAGGTCCTTGATCCTCACCGCTCGCGTCGCCGCCTCCACCGATTCCGATATCGATCCCGCCGATTCGTCCGGCATCAGGTCCCACGCGATGATCTTCCGGCTGAAGTCGTCCAGTACGGGGATCAGCTTGTAGTAGCCCCACCCCGCCACGAAGAAGTTCGTCGCGTCGATCTGCCACAGCTCGTTCGGACGCGTCGTCTTGTGCCGCCATTCCTTCGCCGCCGGCAGTTCCGACAGGGGGCGGGGAGCCACCAGCCCCCGCGCCTTCAAAAGCCGATACACCGTCGACTCCGACACAGTGAACGGTTGCTCGTCGGTGATCTTCACCGCCAAAAGCCGGGGGCTCAGCTCCGGATGCGCCTTCGCCTCCGCTAGAACCTCAGCCTCTTCTTCCGCCACCAACCGATTCCATCCAGGCCGCGGCGCCCGAACACCCCGCTCCAGGGCCGCCACGCCGCCCTTCTGGTAAAGCCGCCGCCAGTGGTAATACGTCGACGCCGGTATCCCCAGTTTCTTCAGTCGCTTACGCCGGCCTCGCGGGTCCGCTTCCAGCGTCCGAATCAAGGCCTCCCGCTCCGCTCCAGTCATCGCTCGATGCCGTCGTCCGTCCCGACCAGGCTTTTTTTAAGAAGCGTCACTTCCAGGACCTGGTCCGCCACAATCGTTTTCAGCCGCTCGTTCTCCCGCCGAAGACCCACCACGTCCTCCACCGTCGCGTCCCGCGCCCCATCCTTGCGCAGCCGCGACTTCCCGCCCTCCATGAAGTCCTTCAGCCAGCTGTAATAGATATGCGGGTGAATCCGCTCTCGCCGGCACAGCTCCGAGGCCGAAACCTCGCGCTTGAGCCCCTCCAGAATGATCCGGATCTTTTCCTCGGCTCCGAACTTCCGCCGGGTCGCCCGTTTCACCTTCTGCACGAACTGCTCCGCTGTTTCGGCAGGCTTCACAGCCTTCTCTGTCGTCTCCATGGCTTCCTCCTGGGGGAATTCTAACCCCGTTTGAGGTCGCCGGAAACCCTCACACCTGTACCTTCAAATCAGGCCCATGTGTCCAATGCGGGCTGACGTTGAACAGGAAAACTTTGGCTTGGGGGTTGATCTGGAGGATGTGCTCCTTGGTGATGGAGAGGATGCCGCCCGTGCCGCAACAACAGTCGTTGACCGTGCGGGCCACGCCCTCGCCGCCGGCCAGTTCGGTGTCGGACATCAGCACCATGTCGACCATGAGGCGGATGATCTCGCGGGGAGTGAAGTGCTCGCCGGGGTTTTCGTTCAAAGCTTCGTTGAACTTGCGGAGCAGGTGCTCGAAGACGTAGCCCATTTCGTGGTTGGACATGGAGGCGGGGCGGAGGTCCACCTTGCTTTTCTCGTTGAAGCGTTCCATGAGCAGGTAGAGGAGGTTGACCTTTTCCAGGTCGCGGATGGCGTCGTTGAAGTTGAAGGCGTCGAATATCTCGCGGATGTTGGGCGAAAATCCGTTGATGTATTGCTTGAGATTCCGCCCAAGGTTCGCGTCGTCGTGCAGGAGGCTTTCGTAGGTGAATTTAGAGGTGTTATAGAAGGCGTAGCCGGATGCGCGACACAACTGCCCGTGGCGGTTCTCGAGGCCTTTTTCTTTCAGCTTTTGTTCGGTTTCGAGTACCTTGGTTTTGGTCGCCTCCAGCGCGTAATCGAGGCGGCGAAGCACGGTGAATGGGATGATGATCTTCTGGAATTCGCTCTTTTTAAAAGCGCCATTGAGCAGATCGGCGATCGCCCAAAGGAAACTGACGACGGAGTTGAATGCGGCGGTGTTTTTGGCGGGGGCCATGGGCAGAGTGTGCCAGTTGTGGAATTGCTTGGAAAGGCTCCGTTCGGCGGTTGCGCCTCTATTGATTCGCCACTTCCACCAGCCTGATCGTCCAAAAGTCATCGGCCAGGTTGGCGTTCGTTAGGTAGTCGTAGGGCATCAGAAAATACCCTCCCAAACCCCATTTCGGCCCCTAGGAATTACGCACGATGAAAGAGTCGGGCTACGTTGTCATAGCCGGCGGCCATGACGGCGTGGCCGCCCATATGCTCCACGCCTCCAGTTCGAAAGATTTTGCCCAATGAACTTCGGATTCCGAAAAGGTATTCGCGCAATTTAAGAATTGATCTTGGGTCGCTATTTAGTGTGTTTGACCTTCAAGAAGCGTTCAACCCACTCCTCGATGACAACGTCGGGATGTTCCAGATCCAAGTAATGCATGAGCAGTTTCTCATCTGGTTCATCCCATACATATGTCGTGCGGGCAAACGTCGCGGAAAAAAATGGCTGCAACCCTACCCCAAAAGAATCGTGGAAAATGAGAGCTCGGAGTTTTCCGTCCGGGCACTTTCGGGAGAATGGTTTCTTGTCGTCCGGGTAATCCGGCCAACCGATCAAAAGGGCTGGGTTGAGAGCGTCTGGAAGATATTTCCTTTCGGCAATCGGGTTTGGCGGAGGCGCGAGGGCATCTTCTCCAGGCGACTCTCCGTTCCCCATATTTAGCATGCAAATTAAATCATCTCCCGAATTGAAGGGGCCGGAAAATCTGTTGAAAGGGAATGCTTGGGCCGAAGGATATTTTGTTTCGATGGCTCTCATGATTTCTCGATAGCCCACATAGGCGCCCAGGGGGGTCCAGTGGGTGTCTCCCTTGAAATATAGTTGTCCTTCCTTTTTTTCTGTGAGCAACGCCGGCCGCAGATCCAGGATTCGGAGATCGCTGTTCTCTCGCATGTAATCCACAAGTTGATCTAAGCATGATTTCGCATAGGGCCTGCTGTAAAATAGCGGGACGAATTCAGGGTAAATCGTGTCTTTATCCGGAGCGACGACGAATATGTAAAGCACACCCTTGCGGGCCAGGATGTCCCTCCTTTTTTCCAGAAATGTTTTCCATTGGAAAAGTTCAGCCGCGGTAAATGGCCGGCGCATTTCCCTGATTGAATACTCACCTGCGAAATAAAGCCATCCATTTCTTCCAAAGATCACCCTAGGGGCGTCTCCTTTGCCATGAAGGAGCCTTTCAATTTTCTGGTGAAGCAAGATGAGACGATTCCTAAATCCGAAATGATCCTGGTAATAAGCGTCCAGGCCTGGAAGGAATCTTTTTATGGATTTTGTGTTGAAACTCAAATGCGGCATCTTCGCAAAAGTCCTTTTCTCAACCATGGAGGCCGGCTCGGACTTTGAGCAGAACATGGTTATCAGAGGAGCGAAGAGAGAGGCCGAGAAAATAACGGAAAATAAGAGGTTCTCCATCCTTTTCAAAGCGACGAGTCTCTTGTAAGAACTCATAGATCAGAACCTGAAATAGATGAACGGATTGTATGAGCCGGCGGCTAGATAACATCCGCTGGTCACGTACAATGCGGCGTATGCCGAATTTATGAGCGCCGTCCTCACCATCGGCAGGTATCCTGGGTGGAGATTGTCGTTGACGGTGTTTTCAGTCCGGAGGGCGGGGATTGCAGGCGTGCACGCGATGGCCCCAATGATGAAGACCAGCAAGATTTGCGGGGTTATGAAATCACCGAGGTGTTGAAAGGCGGGATCTCCCGTTCCCAGCCCAGCCATCGTTTTCAGAATACCGGCGGCTTGTGTCATATTCTCCGCCCGGAAGAAGACCCAGCCGACCATGACGACCAGAAGGGTGTAGGCGTGCCTGAAAGGGCGCGGGAGTTTTTCCAAGGCTGATCCTATTTTCGTTCTTTCAAGAACGAGGAAGATTCCATGAAACAGGCCCCACACCACGAAATTGACGCTGGCGCCGTGCCAGAGGCCGCACAGAAAAAAAACAATGATCAGGTTCATGTAGGATCGAAGAGCTCCGGTCCGGTTCCCTCCTAATGGGATGTAGAGATAGTCCCGGAACCAGGAGGATAATGTGATGTGCCAGCGTCGCCAAAAATCCCTTATGGACTCGGAAATATAGGGGAAATTAAAGTTCTTCGGTAGCTCGAAGCCAAGCATGCGCCCCAACCCGATCGCCATGTCCGAATATCCGGAGAAATCAAAATAGATTTGCAAGGAATAGGCGGTGATGCCGGTCCATGCGATCGGGGCGTTCATTCGTGGCACATCAACCATGAAGACATGGTCAGCCACCTTCGCCATAACGTTCGCGATGAGCACTTTTTTGGACAACCCCAGGATGAAAGTCCGCGCGCCATCGGAAAACTTTTGCATCGTCAGCGTGCGCCGGCGGGCCTGCCGTGCCAGGTTCCTGTACCGAACGATGGGCCCCGCCACCATATGAGGGAACATGGTCACGCAACATAAATAATCGACCAAGTTCCTCGTTGCACGAACGTCCCCTCGGTAAACATCGATCGTGTAGCTCATCGATTGAAAGGTATAGAAGCTGATCCCGAGGGGTAGGACGACTGGGTGGATAAGACGGTACTGCCAATTACCGGGAACACTCGTATTGTAGAGATCCACCCCAAAATTGAAGTATTTGAAGAATCCCAACATCGCCAGATTCGAGGTTAAGGACAGGTAAAGAAAAGCTTTCTGAGTATTTGTGCGCGGCTTCCCTAGCTCGACAATTTTGACCTCACCTCCAATAAAGGCGCCGGCAATTAAGAGTCCACAGCAATAGTCGATCAGGGTCGTCGCCAAGAGAATCCAAAGTCTGTAATTCTCTCCCCAAAAATAAAAAATGAAGCTAAAAACCAGGATCACAAGGTTGCCTGGTCGGATCCAGGCGGTTCTATGCCCGTTAATGGTTGAGCAGAAGTAGGTCAGGTAGTAGACAGCCAACTGGATAGGAAAAAATAGGAACAGGAAGGAAATCGAACTAAAAACCATTGCAGGGGCTCCGGAGGGTCAAAAGGGATGGTTGAATCTGAAAACAATTTTTTTATTTTCCCATATCTTTTGCCCTAGGTCGAATTCTTTCCCAGAAAAAGCTGTGCTTCCGGTGCCGGAGCGGCATGGTTACGGGGCCCTTTCCCCAAGGGGGAAGGGCCCCGTTCGTTTAATGACGTTTACTGCAATGGTTGCCGGGTGCTGTTCATGACGATGCTGTTGCCGTTCTCGTCGAGGGTTCGAGTCCCGCCGGGGGATGCGATGGCAGGGGATTGAAAGGTCCGCGCGGCGGCGAAGGCGGAGGAGTTGGCCGCGCTCCAGTTCACCGAAACGCTTTGCACGCACACGGAATCGAAATACGTCAGGCTGCCCGTCCCGTTGGTTGCGGAAGAGAACGCCCCATTCAATGAGCTACTTCCCGAAGTGGAAAAGGCGTTGGCGGTGATTGCCAACGGTGTTCCATAAGTCGTGGTGATGGTGAAGGTCCCGGCGGAGCAATGGGTGTTGGCCGGGGCGAAGAGCGTTGTCGAGAACCCGGAGACGGCGTTATTCGCGACCGTCATGCTGAATGGGGAGCCCTGGGAATTCATCCCGTTCCATGTTCCATTGAAGGGGATCTTGGCGAAGGAGGCGTCCGCAGATTTGGCCGCGTCCATCGTTAAGGGGCACGTTCCCGTTCCGGAGCAGGCGCCGCTCCAACCGCTGAAGGACGAGAAAGCGTCGGGGGTCTCGGACAGTGTGACGGCCGTGCCGTTGGTCAGCGTGGCCGAGCAGGTTCCGCCGCAGGAGATCGCGGCAGGGGCGGAAGTCACGGTCCCTGCTCCCGTTCCCGATTTGGAGACCGTGAGCGGCCAGCTTTTGAGGGCAAAGGTGGCTGAGACGCTTGCGCTCGCACTCATCGTTAGGGTGCACAGGCCGGACCCGGTGCAGGCGCCGCTCCAACTGGAAAAAACGGAAGATGCATTCGGCGTAGCCGACAGGACGACCACGGTGCCTTGATTATAGTTTTCGCTACAGTCTACTCCACAATTGATGCCGGAGGGGGCGGATGTGACATTTCCCGATCCCGGCCCAAAAATCACGACCGTCAGTGGTTGGGTGGGAGGTGGTGGAGTAAATGAGAAGGAAGCCGTGACCGATTTATCCGAATTCATGACGACCGTGCAGTTTCCCGATCCCGTGCAGGCGCCCGACCAGCCGGAGAAAGTTCCAGAGGAGGCTGTGGGGGTGAGCGTGATGGAGGCGCCGTCGGCGAAATCCGCCTGGCAGGCGCTCCCGCAGTTGATCCCCGCCGGGATTGAGCTGACTGATCCGGACCCGGATCCCGAGAGGGCGACCGTGAGGTGGTGATTGGCGCCCGCGGGAGTGACAGGGCCTCCGCCGGAACTGGTGGTTGGGAGTGGGTTGTCATGTTTCTTTTTGCAGGCCGTCGGGATAAGCAAGAGGAGGCAAAGCGCGAGGAGCGGTTTTATTCCTTTGAATACGTGGTTCATCTTATTCTCCTTTCGTACATGTGACTGAAAAGCTCTTTTCTCCTAAAGCCCGGCCGTCCAGAAGGACGAGCAGTCGCCAGATCCCGTCGAATTCGTTTTTCTCCGGCGTCGCGGGCGATCCGAAGGAAAATTCGTCGAACGGCGTTGTCTGAGGGGGAGAGAACTCCATCCAAAGCGCGGCCGACTTCGGGCCGGCGGCGGCCGGGAAGTCGATTTTAAGGGCCGCGTGCTCCTGGAGGGTCTTTCCTGGGCGGTACCATAGCCCTTCCAGTCTGTGCGTCCCGGATGTGCCGCCGGGGAGTCTGACGATCGCCGTGATCCGCCCCGCGCAGGAGAGGTTTTCGGAGCGGACCTGTTTGCCGGATCCGGTTTCCAGGGTGATAGGGGCCGCAGCGAGGGCGTTGGTCCCTGTCGTTAAAAACGATAGAATAAGAAGAAATTTTTTTATTACCATGTAATTATTTAATTATACAATATTTAAAAATAAATTAAATAAATAATATTTAATATAATAATGAGAGGATGGCTTTCGTCAATTACGGCAAGCGCCATTCATTTGAAGCGAACGAGCCCTTGATTCCTAAACGGGCTAAAAGTTATATTTTGGGCGTTGTAACGCAGAGGGGCGACACTACAACGATTGAGGAGCCCTTCATGCCCAACCGCCCCATCCTGGCCGCCTTCGATCGCGGCCAAATCCCCACCATCGCCTGTTTCAACCAAGCCAAGACGCCCCTGGGCGTCGACTTTGGGAAGCTCTGCGCGGCGCTACAGGCTTTCTTGGAGAAGTGCTTCGTCCCCGTGTGGGGGACGCCGGCCAAGGTGGTGCCCGCCTCAGGTTTCGTGAAGGGCGCCTGGGCCATGGCGTTCCTGGATACGGCGGACGTGCAGGGGGCGCTGGGCTACCACGATCTGACGCCGGACGGGTTCCCGCTCTCGAAGATCTTCGTGAAGACCACCATCGACGACGAGCAAAAGGTCAGCGTGACGGCCTGCCACGAGCTGGCGGAGATGCTGGTGGACCCGGCCATCAACCTGTGCGCCACGGGGCCCAAGAACATGATTTATGCTTATGAGACCTGCGACGCGGTGGAGGCCCTGGAGTTCCCGGTGAACGGCATCCCCATGAGCGACTTCGTCTATCCGTCCTTCTTCGAGGGCTTCCGGAAGGCCGGGTCCACCCAGTTCGATTACTTGAAGAAGGTGAGCAAGCCCTTCCAGATACTCAAGGGCGGCTACATGCCGGTGTTCAAGAACGGGCAATGGACCCAGATCTTCGGGTCCGAGGCGAAGCGGAAGGCCTTCATGAAAGAAGACCGCCGCGGGCACAGGACGGAAATACGCAAAGAGCGGCACACGCCCCGCGTATGAAGAGATGGACTTTCCTTTCGCTCGTTCTGGCGGGGTGCGCGGCGGCGCCGATAGGGCCTTTCCAGAACTTCCAAACTTCCGTCAAAAGCGCCCAGTCCGGCCTGGAGGCCGAGATGGACCGGGACGTCTCCTGGGAACGGGAGGCGGAGATCCAGTCCGTCTCGGAAAAGAAAGACGCGGTGTTGAGCGGCTACATGCTCAAGTCCACGGAAGGATTTCAGTGGACCATGGGGCATCCGCCGGAGTATTGGGGCGCACGGGGCGTCCAGAAAACCTTAGTGGAGCTGAACGCGGCGTTCCTGGGGTATGCATCCCTTTTGTCCTCGGTGGTGTCGGGGGAGACGGCTGACGAGGCCCGGTTCGACGCGATGGCGTCGAACCTGAACAAGAACCTGCGCGGCCTGTCGGACACGCTGGTCAAGATGGACAGGCTCCCGAAGGCGGACAAGGAGCGGGCGCCGGTCCTCTCCGGGTTCTCGGCGGCCGTGTCGGAGGCTTTCCGAGCCTTCATCCAAAACCGCCGGTTGAAGGATCTCAAGGCCGCGATCGATGAGAACCAGCCCTGGGTCGATACCTATTCCTCGATCTCCCTCTCGCTCATCGAATTGATCCGCGCGGACCTCAAGGCGGCCTATGCGGACCAGATGGACTCCATCCAGACCCGCTGGGACGACAAGCGCGCTCCGGGGCGCGCCACGCTGACCCGTTCTCTTTTCAACCTGAACGAAGAATACGTGGACGCCATGGCGTCCCTGGAGTCTCTGTCAGCTTTCTACGGGGACCTGCCGGCGGCGCACCGGGAGCTGGGCGCGACGATCCGGCGGGGGGAGAAAGGGCGGAAGGCCCTGTCGGCCTTGGTGGAATCCGCCGGCCGGGTGGCGCGGTTACAGCATGACTTGGTGAAAGGCAAATGAACGACACCCTGGAAGCCCTGACGGATGCCCGGATCGCTCTTTCCTATTTGCGGCGGGTGGCGGTGGAGGGGAAGGACAAGGCTTTGGCCGACAGGCTGACCGCCCAAATCGAAACGCTCAAAATTCGGATCGGCGCGCTCCGCCTGCGGTCCCAGGCGGAGTGGGAGGCGCAGGCCCGGGGTTTGGAAGGGAAAATCATGGCGGCTCAGGGCCGCTTGGAAGGCATCCTTAAAGAAGTGGAGCAAGGCGAGGCCACCATGGACCGCGTCGGCAAGGCCGCCGGGGTGGTGGACGACATCCTGGCGCTTTTGGGGAAGGCTTAACCCGTTTTCTGCCCGTCCACCCACGCCGGGTCGGCGAGGTTGCGGGTGATGGCGTCGATATCGCCGAAGGCGGTGACGAGGGGGCTCCGGTCGGTCTCGGGGTCGTTCAAGTCCCGGCGGAACCAGTTGCCTTTGCGTTTGGCGGGGGGAAGGTTTTGCTCCGCGGGCGGGCAGATGTAGTCGGCCATGCCCTGGCCGATGACGGCCACCAGGGGCATCTTGGAGACGTCGGCCATGTCGATGACGCCGGGGTCGGCGCCGGCCAAAGGGTTGTTGGGCAGGAGCGCCAGGGCGCGGGCATCGAAGGATATCTGGTAGCGGCGCAGGTCCATTTTCCTCAGAAGGCCGCTCCGCAGAAGGTCCATCTGCATTTCGCTGGCGTCCTTGCTGGTCTCGTCCATGACGTAGCCCAGCCAGAAGGCCACGTCGGCGCCCTTGGGGTCCGCGGTGTCCTGGGGTTGGATGAAGCGCTGGGACGCGCCCGTGCCGAAGCTGAAGACCGTTATTTTCCCTTCCACATACTTGCCTTCGCCGCCGTAGCAGAGGGCCTCCAGGACGGCGGCGGCCGTGGGGTTATTGAATGTGGTGGTGCCGCCGTCCACGAAGCGTTCGAAGGGCAGGAAGTAGGTGGGCGCGGACATGGTGGCTTCCATGACGGCCCGCAGCAAGACGTCCTTGTAGGTGCCCTCGAACGCCCCCTTGCGGTTGAAGCAGGTGAAGAAGGTTTCCTCGCCGGCGGTCATGTCCCGGGCGGTGATGAGGAGGTCCAGCCCCGTCTTGGCGGCGGCCTGTTGGAGCGTGACGTCGCCCACGAGGCCCTTGAGCAGGACGCGGTAGTTCTTCTTGTCGAAGGCGGGCGGGTCCAGGAAGCGGTTGGCCAGGAAGTTCCGCTTGGTTAAAACCTTGGTGACCAGGTCTTTGTAGTCCTGCTCGATATCCCCGGCGGTGTGGCCGGTGATGATGAGGCCGGAGATGATGGCGCCGGTGGAGGTGCCGGCGACCATGTCCGCCCATTGATGAACCGGCGCGCCGGCGATTTCTTCCACTTTCTTGAGCAGTTGCAGGGCCAGGATGCCGCGCATGCCGCCGCCGTCCACGCTGACGATGACGCGGTTGCCGAGGGGGATGTTGAGGTTGCGCCGCGCCGTGGCGCGGACGGCGGGATCTTGGAAGGGGTTGGGGGGCGCTTTGGGGGCCGGCATGGCGAAATTAAAGCATTTGGTACAATGAAAATAGCATCAAAGGAGGCTGTCCATGGAAACGTCGGAAGCGAAATGCACAACGAAGTGCGGGTGTCCGTGTCATCGGATGGCGGGGATTTTCATTGTTTTGATCGGCGTCGCGTTCTTGCTGGGCAACTTGGGCGTTATCAGCGAGCATGCGGTGGGGATCGCTTGGCCGGTGTTGTTGATCCTGGCGGGGTTGAAGAAGACCTTCAGGGGCATGTGCAAGTGTTGTAGCGGCGAGAAGTGCGGCGAAGCTAAGCCCAGCTAGCCTTAGCTGACTCTCTGTTAAAGCGCCGCCGCCGGCTCCGCGTCATGCGGGATGCCGGCGGCGGCTTTTTTATCCTTTGACATTATTATTAATGTACGTAATAATATAAAAATAAATATGTGTAAATATAAATAAAAGAGGGATGAAAATGAAAAAACTTATGTCACTGTTTTTGGCGGTCTACATGGTCTTTCCAGCGGCTTCTCGTGCGGAGGGGAATGTCCCGTCGTCTGAGCCCGCGGCTCCCGCGGTTGCGGATCCCGGGATTTCCCAGCCGCAGTCGGCTCCCGTCGTTTCATCGATCAAGGGGCCGGAAGAACATAAACCAAAAAGGGGCTTCTGGTCCACCAAGTCCAAGGCGAAGCTTTGGTGGGGTATCGCCCTTCTGGCTGTGGGTGGCGGGGTGGCTGTAACGGGATTTACTAAGGTGACGCAAAACCAAAACGTGGATCCCTCAACCGTAAGTTTGATTGGACCGGTGTCGATTTTTGACAACATTACGGGGTCGACGGTTCAAGAATCCGTTACCGCCAATGCCAGAAATAATTCAGGTCAAAAGGTAAACGCCGTCGTTTCCACAACCTATTCCAGTGGCCCAGGCGGAACAGGAACGGTCTTCGCCAAACCCACGACCAACTTCTCTGTGGATGGCGGATCAACATGGCAGTGGACTACGACTGCCACAATGACCGTTAGTGAACGTGCCGCTTCAAGCCTGTATTTCAAAGTGGAGTCGGCCCAAATAGAGGTGAAAAAAACGAAGAGCGCGGGGTTGGGGTATGCGGGTGTCGGTGCCGCGGCGCTTGGGACTTCGTTCATCTTGAGCTATCTCTTCAATAAGGCCCCGGCCAAGATTGCCATGAACACCGATGTGGAGCCAGTTTTTTACGCGCAAGCCCACGGTGGTTATGAAGGGTTTAGAACGGTTTATCGATTCTAAAGTCTCAGGGGGCGGTTTTTATATACTGCCCCCATGCAAAAGGTTGAGAGGCCCCCCGAACGGCCGTTGTTGATCTTCGACGGTGAATGCGGTTTTTGCCGCCGGTGGATCGTCCGTTGGGGGGGCCTGACGCGGGGGGCGGTGGATTACGCGCCCTCCCAGGAAGCGGCGGGGCGGTTCCCTGAAATTCCGCCGGCGTCCTTCGCGTTGTCCGTGTGGCTCGTGGAGCCCGATGGAACGGTCAGCTCCGGAGCGGAGGCCGTGTTTCGCTCCCTGGCCCGGGCGCCGGGGGGCGGGGTTTGGTTGTGGTTTTATCGTCGGCTGGCGGGTTTCGCGCCCCTGACGGAAGCGTTCTACGGCCTCGTGGCCCGGCACCGCGTTTTCTTTTCCCGCCTGACGGACCTGTTGTGGGGAAAACCCCTTAAACCATCCACTCATTCCATTTCCCGACAGCTGTTCTTCGGAGCGCTGGGGCTCGTGTATTTCTCTGCCTTCGTTTCCATGGGGACGCAGGTCCTGGGGCTTGTGGGCTCCCGGGGGATCCTGCCGGCGGCGGATTTCCTGAAGGTGAGCGATGGCTTCCTTCTATTCCTTTGTTGGGGCGGCGCGGCGTTGGCGCTCCTTTTTACGGCGGGGGTGGCGCGGTTTCCGGTGGGGCTTCTACTCTGGATTTTTTATCTCTCCCTCGTTACCATCGGGCAGGACTTCCTGGGCTTCCAGTGGGACAACCTTTTGCTGGAGACGGGGCTCCTGTCCCTGTTCCTGACGCCGAAGGAAGAGTCGGATTTCGCGGCCGGGTTGTGGCTGTTGCGGTTCCTCCTGTTCCGGGTGATGTTCTCTTCGGGGATGGTGAAGCTCTTGAGCGGCGACGCCGCCTGGCGGGGACTGCTCGCTTTGCGGGTGCATTACCAGACCCAGCCTTTGCCGACGTGGGTGGGGTGGTATTTCCATCAAATGCCGCCGGGGTTCCAGACGTTCTCCTGCCTCGTGATGTTCTTCATCGAGTTGATCGTTCCCTTCTTCATCTTCATGCCACGCCGTCCCCGGATGGCGGCGGGCGTCACGCTGATCGTTTTCCAGGGGCTCATCTTCCTGACGGGGAACTACGGGTTCTTCAACATCCTGACGGCGGCGCTCTGCCTGCTCTTGTTCGACGACGAGGCCCTGCGGACATGAGGCGCTTTCGGACGGCTACGGCGGCGGTGTTCTTTTTCCTGGGCGCTGGGCGGATGTGGGCCACGCTGGCGGGGTGGCGGAACACGCCGTCCCTGGTGACCGGGGCCTTGGCCTTGGTGGAGCCTTTGCGCTCGGTCAATGGCTACGGGCTCTTCGCGGTGATGACCATGCGGCGGCCGGAGATCATCCTGGAAGGGAGCGACGACGGGACGACCTGGAAGGCCTACGAGTTCAAGTGGAAGCCGGGGGACCCCCTCAGGCGTCCTGCCTTCCTGGCGCCCCACATGCCGCGGCTGGACTGGCAGATGTGGTTCGCGGCTTTGGGACGGTACCAGGACAACCGCTGGTTCCTGGCCCTGGCCCAGCGCCTGCTGGAGGGGGAGCCCCGGGTGCTGGCGTTGCTCAAAGAGAACCCCTTCCCCAAGGCGCCGCCGCGCTATTTGCGGGCGACGGTGTACGAATACGTTTTCACGACGACGGCGGAGCGCCGCGCCACGGGCGCCTGGTGGAAAAGAGAGGTCGTTGCCCTCTACTGCCCTGTGCTATCCTTGAAGACATGAACCCAGCACCCTACGTTGATTTAAGGGCTTTGGCCCGGAAAGCGCTCTTGGACAAAGGCTTCCTCGTGGATTTCCCCGAAGCGGTTCGGCGGGAGACGGAGTCTGCCCGTCCCGCCCGCGCGGGGGACGCGGGGCTGAAGGACCTGACCGCGTGGCTCTGGTCCTCCATCGACAACGACGATTCCCACGACCTGGACCAGGCGGAGTTCATCCAAGCCGAGGGGCGGGGCTGGCGGGTGTACGTCGCCGTGGCGGACGTGGAGATGTTCGTCCCCAAGGGGTCGGCCACCGACCAGGCGGCACAGCACAACACCACGTCCATCTACACGGGTGTGGAGACCTTCCCCATGTTGCCCCTCCAGCTTTCCACGGACTTGAGCTCCTTGAACCAGGACCAGGACCGGGCGGCGGTGGTGGTGGAGATGCTGGTCGGGGAGGACGGGGGCGTCTCGCAATCTTCCGTGTACGGGGCGCTGATCCGCAACCGGGCCCAGTTGGCCTATAACGGCACCGCGGCCTGGCTGGAGGACAACGCGGAAGCCTTGCCGGACCCGATGTTGCCGGCCTCGCGGACGGGGCGGACGCCGGAAACGATGGCGAAGATCAACGGGAACGCGGCCCTTAAGGAGCAGATCCTCCTGCAGGACAAAGCCGCGCGGGCCCTGCGGCGCTTGCGGACGGAACGGGGCGCGTTGG
>Ga0207110_10071_pt1 | contig 24975 bp, 20 predicted proteins | sample Alteio_BWMinHeat_74_FD_153582 | JGI IMG/M metagenome (GOLD analysis project Ga0207110, IMG submission 153582) | Enriched cells from forest soil in Barre Woods Harvard Forest LTER site, Petersham, Massachusetts, United States -... | ecosystem: Environmental > Terrestrial > Soil > Temperate forest >...
GGGCAAAGCTTGCCCTCGGTGACGAAACGCGTTTCCTCAAATTTGTGAAATTGTGTTTTTCACTGAAGCGCAAGACTCTGGTGAACAACTTGCGCTCGCTCGCCAAACCGGACCGTGTCCGCGGCACGCTGGCCTCGCTAAATCTTCGGGCTGACGCGCGCGCCGAGCAACTGAGCGTCTCCCAGTTCGCCGCCCTTCACGCTCTGCTGACTGGTTCGTGAGGCGCGCCTGATCGCGCGCTATCATTCGACGTTTCGTTTACGGCCGGGGCTTCCCAATCTCAGGGTATGATTTCGGTTTCTTTTTTCACGGCGGCGACGAGGCGGTCCGGGTAGTCGCTCATGATGCCGTCCACTCCCGCAGCCATCAGCATGCGCATGTGCGCGGGATGATTCACTGTCCAGCACACGATCTGCAAATCTTTCTTGCGGGCCTGGGCGATCATCGCCGGAGTCACAAGGTCGCCGCGTGCCACCAGTTGGCGCGCGCCTACTTCCAGGGTCTTGTCCAGCGGTTTCTCGATCTGGCCGTCGTATAACAATCCGGTCATCAATGTCGGTTCAATCTTCCGCAAACTCGCGACGATCGCCGGATCGAAGCAAATCACCACCGCCCGGGGGATTTCTCCCGATTCCCGGAGCGCGCCAATCAGCGCATGCTCTCCGCCCCAGGAGCCGGCGGGTTTCATTTCCAGATAAAAAACGATGTCGTTTTTTTTGGAGAATTCCAGGAGTTCCTCCAATGTGGGAATGCGCTCGCCGGCATATTCGCTGCCGAACCAGGAGCCTGCATCCAGGCGCCGCAATTCCGCGAGCGTCATGTCATGCACGGCGCCGGAGCCGTTGGTGGTGCGGTCGAGAGTGGCATCGTGAATGGCCACAAAGTGCGCATCGCGCGAAAGCTGCAAGTCGGTTTCGATGAAGGTGGCGCCCAAAGACACGGCCTTCTTGAACGCGGCCATGGTGTTTTCCGGCGCGTGGCCGGAGGCGCCGCGGTGTGCAATGACCAGCACTACGCTGCTCCTTCAGCCACTGTGCACGTTTGTTCAGAAGGGACTCGCCTCAGAATACTCTGCTGGCATGGCATCGGCATTCGATGGACAACCCTCGCTGGAAGTATGCTAGCATCCACGCACGGCCTGGGGATATGCGCCCAGCTGTCCTGCATCTTTAATCTAACGGGTCCAAACACCATCCATCATCGAGTGGGAGGAAGCCATGAAGAATAATTTTCGAGCCTTATTTGCCGCCATGCTGCTCGTTGCATGCTGTGCGTTGTTTTCGAACTCCGCTGCCGCGCGGCCGCAGGATGAGAAGAAACAGCGCAGTGAAGCGAAGTATCGGGAAAAACTGGTCAAGGAAGTGCGCCATCAACTGGTCATGCTGCCGTACTACTCGGTGTTTGACAACCTGGCGTACAAAGTGGACGGCGACACGGTGACTCTTTATGGGCAGGTGACAAGGCCGACGTTGAAATCGGATGCCGAGGCCGCCGTGAAGAGCATTGAGGGCGTCGCTTCGGTGGTGAACAACATCGAGGTCTTGCCAGTTTCGACGATGGATGATCAGACTCGGCGTGCGGTGTACCGCGCCATCTATGGCGATACCGCCCTCTCGCGTTATTCGATTCAGGCTGTGCCCCCCATTCACATTATCGTCAAAAACGGCAACGTCACGTTGGAAGGCGCCGTGGACAGCGAAAGCGACAAAAATCTCGCGAATCTGCGAGCCAGCCAGGTTCCCAATGTTTTCTCTGTAAAGAACAATCTCATCGTCGCTAGTTAGGTGAAATGAATCATCGCGGGCGGCAGAGAGTAAATCGCGTTACATGGGCGATGTCCTAGGCAGCGCCCGCGGCTCCGCTCCGCGATAATTGCCGCGTGATGCGCCGCGCCGTTTCTTTCAGCCCTTCGATGATTCTCGGCATGTTGGCTTCATCCATTTGCGTCAGCGTGCCGCTCGCGCCAATCGCCGCCGTTACATTTCCCATGGCATCGAAGATCGGCGCGCCCAGGCATCGCGCGCCAAGACTGTTTTCCTCATCATCCACCGCATAGCCGGACTGCTTCACATGTTCGAGGTCCGCGAGCAACTTCGTCACCGCCGTGATGGTCTTCGGCGTGCGCTTCTTCAAGCCCTGCTGCTTCACCAGCGTTTCCACTTCTTGTTTTGGCAGCCAGGCCAACAAACATTTTCCCACGCTCGTGGAATGCAGAAACATGCGGCGGCCCACCCAGGTGTTCACCTTGAAAAATCCTGGTGCCTCCACTTTTTCGATGTAAACCGCTTCCCCCTGATCCAGCACGGCAAGATGCACCGTCAGGTGCAGCCTCTCCACCAGCGCTCTCATGAATGGCAGAGAAACATCGGCGATGTCCAGATTGGCCTGCGCGTCTCCGCCCAAGCTGAGAATCTTCAGTCCCAGACGGTATCGTCCAGTCTCCGCATCGCGGCGCAAGTAGCCGCGCCGCTCGAGCGTACGCAGGATGTAGCTGGCGGAACTTTTGGGAATCGCGAGCTTGCGGCTGATCTCCGAGTTCGTGAGCCCCTCGCGGCGCTGCGCCGCCGCTTCCAGAATGTTCAACGCCCGCTCCACCGCTGTTGCCGGACTGCTTTCCAAGATCGCCATGACCGCTCCCATTAGAAATGATTATCGTCCCAAGTATAGAATATTTGTTCAGGATATTGAACACCATCTTGCAAGGGGCAGAAGGCGTTGGTACAAGAATGGCAGAGGGCTGAACATATGTTCAATAGGCTGAACATCAGGACGGAATCGAGAAAATTCTCGCCGTGGATGTGCAAATTTCTAGCCACTCAGTCCGGCTTTCGGCACTCCCTTTTTGCCCTGTTCCGAGCCTCCTCCTATCTGCCTGAGTGCATGAGGTTTAGAATTGCCGCTTTGCATAGCATTGGCCTTCGAATTGCCACATCCCTTCGTCGGCCGGCTTTTGCGTACATTCGCACCGGAAAGGCCTGACACGAACCATGGCAACCGCGACCACTAAACCGAATCCCGCGCTGGCTCCGCTGCCCTTCTCCAACCGCATCGTGCCGGTCAATTCTGCTCCCGCGGATTTCGATCCCGCCCGCGATCTGCCGACGGGCTTTCTCGAGTTTCTTGCGCCGCTCCATGCCGCGCTCACGCTTCGCCAGCGCGCCCTCAACGCGCGCCGCGATTTCGCCCTGGCGGAAGCCCATGCAGGCAAAATTCCTGATTACTTGCCTCCGTCCGTGGCCACGACGAATTCCTGGCGCGTCGAACTTCCGGCTTGGTGCGCCGATCAGCGAAATCAGATGACCGGCCCAGCAGACGATGCCGATCTCGTCGTCAAGATGCTCAACTCCGGCGCGCCCGGCGTGATGCTCGATCTTGAAGACTCCACCGCCAATATGTGGGAGCACAACGCGCGCGGCATTCACAACATTCTCGAAGCGCTCGCGGGCCGCCTCACCTACTTCGACCGCAAGCGAAACAAAACCGTCGGCATCAATCCCAGTTCCACGGTCATCTTCACGCGTCCCCGCGGCCTGCATCTCCATCAAGCCGGAGTTCTTCCCGGCGAACTGCTTCCCGCGTCGCTCTTCGACGTCGCGATGGTTGCCTATCAAGTTGATTTCAGCGCGCTGAAGCATCCGCTGTGCATCTACATTCCGAAATCCGAATCCGCCGACGAAGCGCTCTGGTGGCGCGATCTGTTCCAGATGATTGCGCGCCTTAAAGGCGTCCCCGTCAATTCAATCAAGTGCATGGCGCTCGTCGAATCGCATCCCCTCGCGTATCAGATGGAAGAGTTCGCCTGGAATTTGCGCGACCACATTCTCGGCTTGAATCTCGGCCGCTGGGATTACATGGCCAGCCTGATTCACTTCAATCTGGAAAATCCGGAGTGGGTACTCCCCGACCGCAACACCATTCCCCACAACGTCGCCTTCTTCCAGAACTTGCGCACGCTCTTGCCGGACATTTGCCACAAGCACGGCATGCTGGCCATCGGCGGAATGACCGCGCTCTACCCGAGCCGTGAAGACGCGGAGCTGAACGCTCGCGCACTGAAGGTGCTCGCCGAGGACAAGAAAAACGAATCCCTCTGTTTGATGGACGGCGCTTGGACCGGGCATCCCGACCAGAACGAAATCGCCGTGTCGCAATTCCCTGTTCCCAATCAGATTCAGGCGCGCCCGGTGAATTCCAATCCGCATCCCGATCTGCGTCCACTGCCCACGGGCGTCGGCAAGCGCACGCTGACTGGAACGCGCGCGGCGATTCGCACCGTGATTCGCTACCGCAGCGGCGTCCTCAGCGGTAGAGGCGCGAGCCTGCTCAGCGGCTACATGGAAGATCTCGCCACCGATCGCATCTACCGGCTGATGATCGCGCAGCGCATGAAGCACGCGGACAAAGTGGAAGTTCTGGATGATAACGGCGCACCGGTTCGCCATACGCCCCAGCTCATTCAAGATCTCTTCGACGAGGAATTGGATCTGCTGCTCCGCGAAAACGTCAAGAGCTCCGATGCGCAGTTAGCCGCCACGCTGCGCGAAGCACGCGGCATGAGCGAGGAAATGATCCGCCGCGCCGAGTTCAATCCGGCCTGAGAAGGGTTTTAGTAGCACAGCCTCTTAGGCTGTGCTCCGACGAGCGAGGAATTTGCAAAAGAGAGAGTCGTTCACGGATCACGCATCACAAGTCGAACGTCAGTCGAAAGAAGGAGCAAGCATGTCAACCAACGGAACGAACGGGGCCAACGGCAACAGCAACGGCAATGGCAAAACGCATCTCCCGCAAACGCACTGGTCCACGGATCCCCGCTGGTCCGGCATCACGCGTCCATATTCCCATTCCGACGTACTGCGCCTGCGCGGCTCGATTCAAATCGAGTACACGCTCGCGCGACTCGGCGCGGAGCGGCTCTGGAACCTGATGCACACGGACGCCTACGTCCCTGCGCTCGGCGCCATCACCGGCAATCAAGCCATTGAAATGGTACAGGCTGGACTGAAAGCGATTTACGGCAGCGGCTGGCAAGTGGCCGCCGACGGCAACACGGCTGGCGAGGTCTATCCCGACCAGAGCCTGTATCCTTGCGATTCCGCGCCAAATCTCGTGAAGCGCCTCAATCGCGCGCTTCTTCGCGCCGACCAGATTGAATCCGCCGAAGGCAAAAAATCCGGCACATACTGGTTCGCGCCGATCGTAGCCGACGCCGAGGCTGGCTTTGGCGGCTCCCTCAACGCCTACGAACTCATGAAAGCGATGATCGAAGCCGGCGCCGCTGGCGTGCACTTCGAGGATCAACTTTCTTCCGCCAAAAAGTGTGGTCACCTGGGCGGCAAAGTCGTAGTCCCCACGCGTGAATTCATCGAGAAGCTGGTGGCCGCGCGCCTCGCCGCCGACGTCTGCGGCGTCCCCACGATTCTCATCGCGCGCACCGACGCCAACTCCGCCGGCTTGCTGCTCTCCGACGCCGATCCACGCGACCGGGAATTCATCTACGGCGAACGCACCTCCGAAGGCTTCTACCAATTCCGCGGCGGCATTGACGCCGCCATCGCACGCGGCCTGGCCTACGCGCCGTACGCCGACATGATATGGTGCGAAACGTCCACGCCGGATCTCGCCGAAGCGCGCAAATTCGCCGATGCCCTCCATGAAAAATTCCCGGGCAAATTGCTGGCATACAATTGCTCGCCTTCGTTCAACTGGAAGAAAAAACTCGACGACGTCACCATCGCCAACTTCCAGCAGGAACTCGGCAAGATGGGCTACAAGTTCCAGTTCGTCACCCTGGCCGGATTCCACGCGCTCAATATGTCCATGTTCAACTTGGCGCGCGGCTACTCGCAGGCCGGCATGACCGCCTATTCGAAACTCCAGCAGGAAGAATTCGCCGCGCAGGAACTCGGCTACCGCGCCGTCACGCACCAGCGCTTCGTCGGCACCGGCTACTTCGACGAAATCGCCCAAGTCGTCTCGAGCGGCAACTCCTCCACCACGGCCCTGGCCGGCTCAACCGAAGCCGAACAGTTCCACGCCGCCGTGGCGCCCGCACCGACAAATGGGCACACATCAGAAGTGCACGCCTGACGCTACTGCTCTTTCAAAACTGACTTAGTGATGGGCGGGATTAATTTCCGCCCCTTTTTCTTTGGTGTGTCTGGCGCGCCCAAGTGCAGTCGTTGACCCAGTCGCCCTGCGCAGCTAGACTTTGCGCAAATCCTGCACTGCGGGGACTTCTCATGATGAAATCTGCCCTGGCGTTTTTTGCTCTGGCTGCAACGGGAATCTGCGCATTGGCGGCGCCGAACCCTCCCAACGCTGAAAAGGACGGTCAGGTTATTCTCCGATGGCTGGGTACAGCGGGATGGGAAATCAGCGACGGGACCACCGTCATTCTGATTGATCCTTATGTTTCACGAATATATGGACCAGAGCCGCCCGGCCGAACACCGTATGTGCGAATAGCCGGAGACGCACGACCGCAGTATGGCTGGGATGACGTGGCGGTGCCGGACGTAGCTGCGGTCGACTCGCATGTTCCACGGGCAGACTTCGTCCTGGTGACCCACACCCATTACGACCATGTCTTGGATGTTCCTCATATCGCACTCAAAACTCATGCCACGATCATCGGAACCGAGAGCACCGAAAATGTTCTGCGGGCCTATAAGGTACCGGAAGAGCAGCTGATTACCGTGCGCGGCGGGGAAGATTACGAGTTCGGCGCTTTTTCCGTGAAGGTGATTCCGAGCCTCCACAGCCCTTTGGACCACAAGCACTATTTCAGCTCAGAAAAAGCCCCGGAAGGAATGAAAGCTCCGTTAACGCTGCGGCAAATGCACCCGGAAGGAGGCACGCTTGCTTACCTCATCCGTTTCGATGGGCATCAGATTCTCGCATTTGGCGGAATGAACTATATTGAGCGCGAAATCGAAGGATTAGAGCCAGATGTTGTTCTGGTGGGTGCTGCCGGCTCGCGAAAGGAAATCCACGATTACTCTGGCCGCCTGATGCGCGCCCTGCATTTTCCAGCGCTAGTGCTGCCTACCCATTGGGACAACTTTACGGCCCCTTACGGAGCATCTCAGCAGGCTTCGATTGATGCGCTGCAATCTTTCGTGGGGGAGATCAAAACGGTTTCCCCGAGATCAAAGGTAATTGTGCCAAAATATTTTGAGCCGATTCCGCTCGGCAAAACCGCGCAGTAAATCCGCGGAAAGGCAATTGGGTCAGGACGAAACTTCTGGCCAGGACTGTCCGTCGGAATAAGTCCTGCGCGTTTTGAGTGACGGCGAAGCTGCGTAGCCCGTAGTGGTGGAGTTCTTCATCACGGCGTCGAAAGCCGACTGGAACGCTTCCATCTCCGGCTGCGTGCCGACGGTGATGCGCACGTGCGTGGGCCAGACCGGCCACGGCCGCCCGATATACACGTTGCGCGCGGCCATCGCATCAATCACTTCTCTCGCGGGCCGCTTGGCATCCAGCATGAAGCAGTTCGACTGTGACGGGGTGTAGGAATAGCCCTGCCGGTCGAGCCAATCAAATGTCTTCTGCCGGATGGCGGCATTCAGTTGCTTGCGTTCGGGAACAAGATGTTCATGTTTGAGGCTTGCCGTCGCCGCGGCCATCGCAGTGATGGGCAACGCGCCCCAACCGCCATACGTTTCCAGTTTCGCGAGCAGGTCAGGCCGCGCGATGGCCATTCCGCACCGAATCCCTGCCATTCCGTAGATTTTCGAAAATGTCCGCAGCACGATCACGTCCTGCCCCGCCTTCACCAGGTCCATCGCGGACACACCATCCGAAAAATGGATGTAAGCCTCATCCACGAGCACCACCGAACCTTTTGGTTTCGCCGCAACCAGTTGCTCAATGTCCGAATGCGACGTCATCGTTCCAGTCGGGTTGTTCGGGCTACACACGTAGAAGAGCCCGGCGTCCGGCCCAGTTGCGATCATCGCCTTCACATCGTGCGCATACGTTTTTGTCAGTGGAGTTTTCGCGATGCGCGCTTCGGTGATTTTCGCCGCGCGCATCCCGGCCTCGTAGCCGGGATCGGCGGTAACGTAACTTCGCGTTGGCGAAGTAAAGGCCAACACCGAAAAGTGCAGCGGCTCGCTCGATCCGGGAAACACGCGCAGGTATTCCGGCTTCAGATCCTCCATTGCCGTAAACGTCTTGACGAATTCTTCCTTGAGCCAGTACGAATACCGGCCACCCTGAGGCGCCATGTCCACGATGGCCTTCCGCGCGGCGTCGCACGGTCCCAGCGGATTCTCGTTCGCGTCGATCACCACGGCTCCCGGATGAAACGTATTGCGATCCTCCGCCGCCAGCGAAGCCTCCGTGGCGATCCGGAAAGCCATCGCCGCTGTCGCCGCTGCCGACAATTGGAGGAACGTCCTCCGAGAACCCTTCAGAATTCCCTGGATCTCGCTCATTCGAACCTCCTGAAATTCGCGATCTTCCCCAACGGAACTGCGCTGCCGCCCTCTTGTGTTAACACGAAAGCGCGGCCGGAGCAACCCAGACCGCGCTTCCGATGGCCCAAGTGATTAGAAGAGGATCTTCAGCGCCAGTTGCATGTTGAAGGCTTCACCCGGCCCGATACCGGGAGCGCCATTGAAGTCGCCGATGGTGTCCGCCGTAAGACCCAGCCCGCTCGAGACGGTGCACGCACGAGCGCTTTGAGTTGCGGAGATAAAGCTGTTTACGCCGCAACCCCCGCTCGGCGGCGCCAGGTTTGTCCGGTTGAAGAGGTTGAACATTTCGATGCGGAACTGAGCGCTGATTCTCTCCGTAATCCGGCTGTTTTTCACGACGGAGAAATCAACGTCGCCGAATCCGGGACCATAAAGAAAGTTGCGTGGAAGCGTTCCATAGGTTCCGGGCGCGGGAGCGGCGAAGGCTGCCGGGTTGATCCACTGCACCCCACCCTTATTGAAAGCGCGAGACACACCAGCATAAGGATTCCCGATCAGGTCCACGCGCTGCACTCCTTCGTCCGTGCCCGTCGTGTCCACGTTCGTGGTGATATTGAAAGGCTGGCCGGCATGGAAGGAAAGCAGGCTGCTTAACTGCCATCCATTGAGCAGCAACCTCATCCGGGATGCGCTGGGTAAATCGTAGTTCAACAAACTGGTGAAGTTATGCCGGGTATCGAAGTCGCTGTTCCCATAATCCCCCTGGATATCAAAGCTGTTCTGGGGAACTGCACCGCGATAGGCGCTCATGTCGTCCAGAGCATGCGCCCAAGTGTAAGCGAATTGTCCTGAGAAACGGCGCCATTCCCGGATCCGCAGCGACGTCTGGAAGGAATTGTAGTTTGAATTCGCATTGCTTTCGATCTGGTTGATGATGCCGAAGTCGGGGAATTGCGCGTAGAACGGCCGGCTCTTTTGCTGAGCTACCAGTGCCGCCGCCAGAGCTACCTGGTCGTTGGCCGCCTGTGCAATTGCCTCGGCGGGAGAAAGGGTCGGTTGATTGATGTCCTGCGTCGTCAGCAGGCGATGGGCAGCACTTCCCACATAGCCAACCTGTAACAGCAGCGATTTGCCCAAACCCTTTTCAATGTTCAAATTATAGTTGTAGTTGTATGCGTTGCGGAAATTCTGGCCGACCGAAAAAATATTGTAAACCTGCCCGCAACCGTTCCCCGTCGGGCACACGGCTCCCGCCGCCGGAAAGATTGCGTTGTTCGCGACAAATGGGCTGGTGCCGGCAACAGGCCCGACGGTGTCCACAGGCGACGGACCTGCTGGGTTTCCTTCCACCCCGTTCGGTGCGCCGTTTGCCGGACGATTGTCGAGGAACGGGTTCAAATTCGGAGTATCAAAGTAGACGCCGAATCCTCCACGCACGACTAGATCGCCACTCTCTTTCGGACGGTAGGCAAATCCCAGCCTGGGGGAGAAGTTCTTGTAGTTCTGCGGATAAAGTGTGCTGATTCCCGCACCTTGGAACACTAGCCCGCCCTTGCTGGGAATGAACACGGACATATTTTTCTTGTCGTTTCCTGGGGGCCCTTCGTAATCCCAACGCAAGCCGTAGTTAACGGTCAGTTTCCGATTCACCTGCCAGGCGTCCTGCGCAAAAAGAGCGAACGAATGCACGAAAACTAGGCGCGTGGGATCGCCGAGGGCGATGCTGGACCGGCCCGGGTTGAAGTAGCCTCCCAGGAAATCAGCCAGCGCTAAGACGCGGGGGTCCGAAACGGTGGTATCGCCTGCCCACGGGCCTTGCGTGCCGTCGAAGCGGAACGATCCAAGCCCGTGCCGGTGGTAGAACTCCTCCAGTTGTGCCCGCCGGAATTCTCCACCAAAGCGGAATTGGTGTTTTCCTACCGTGTAGGAGACCGTGTCCGTGAGGTGACCGGTAATATCCTCGCGACCTTCCGGCGGAGTCTGTCCCACGCCATCGAAGCCGACGATCTGAATGTTTGGCGCGCCAGTTAAGCCCGTCGCATTGAAATTGGGCGCCAGCAACAGGCCAAACTTCGACACAACGAAACCGTTATTCTCATCGCTGAAGATTTGCCGGAAATAATTGACGCCCGCCAAAACCTGGTTAGACCAACGCGTGGACAACGCGGAATTCCAAGCGATGGCGTAGTTCGACACATGAATCGGTGCCACTTCGTAGTAGAACTTCAGTTCGGACGCGGCCTCTGACAGGGCCGAACCGCCCACGGGGGCCACCTGGTTGCCTTGACCGACAAAATAGTGGAAGGAAAGAGTGTTCTTGTCGTTGATTTTAAAGTCGAACTTGGTCAGTCCGTTGTAACTGTAGCCGAATTCCGGGTCGGGACTCGAGTAGTTGTTCGGCAGCGGCACTCCAGTCAAAGCATTCGATGGCCACAAATTCGCCAGCAGCTGCGCACTGACGGGGTTCACCGAAGTAACTCCAAATTTGGCCATTTCCTGCTTCGCCAAAGCCTGATAATCCGCGGAAGGTTCCGTCGCCAATCCTGGCAATCCGATTGTGAATCTCTGTTTCTCGAAGGTTGCAAAATAGAATAAGCGGTCCTTGATGAAAGGTCCGCCGACGGAGAACCCGTACTGGTAATTCCTGTTTTCTTTTTTGGTGCTTACGAACGGGCTCGCCGCCGCGTATGCTTCGTTCCGATTGAAGTAGTACGCCGTGCCGTGAATGCTGTTGCCGCCCGACTTCAGCGCCAGGTCCACTGTCCCACCGGGGTTTCGCCCTGCTTCAGGCGCGGCCTGCGTCTGCACGGAGAATTGATCAATGGCGTCGACAGGCAACACAATTCCTGCGATGCCCGATACCCCGCCCTGATTGACGGCAGGTACGTTGTGCCACAGGTCATTGTTGTCCACGCCGTCGATTTGCCAATTCACCTGGTTCGCTCGCGTTCCATTCAGGGAGCCGTATCCACCCGCAGCGTAGCCTGCATATCCCGGCACCACCTCGATCAACTGGGTAAAATCACGCCCGTTTTGGGGCATGGTCTGAAAATCGGTTCCGGTAACCAGCGTCGTCTGCGTTTCCGTCGTGGTGTCCAAACTCAAGGCGGCCGCTGAGACTTCAATGACGGTCGCCTGCTGCGAAAGGGCCAGCTTTACGGGAACCGTGTAGATCGCTCCCTGGGCCACAAGAATGTTGTCCACAGTCAGGACCGGAAATCCCGCGGCCGTTACAGTTAGTTTGTAAGTCCCCACCGGCAAATCTTGAAATGCGAATAGGCCATCGCTGGTAGTTACTGTCGTGCGCTCGATGTCAGTCGCTTTGTCCGTTGCCTTCACCGTCGCATTGGGCACCACCGCGCCCGACGGGTCCGTTGCCGTTCCATTGATTGCGCCGCGAAACGTTTGTCCTCCTGCGGAAATCGCCACCACTAACAAAACCACAATTAACAAAGCTGCTCGCTTCATCTCTTCACCCCTCCCCATTCGAATTTAGGCAGAGCTACGCCTTTCCTCCCCAAGTGCTTTTTTCCATTGATCCGTTAACGAATAATGGCGGCAAGACCCATGCCCGAGTCCGCCACCCTGAAATTCATCGACAAGAATTCAGCACTGAATGAAAAGCGTTCACCCTATTCATCCGTCCTCCCCTTGCCCAACCTTTTCCCTGAATGAACTAAAGTTGGACCTCAGGACGTTCGACCGTGATTTGCGGATGCTGCGACCATCTCATTCAAACGTCAACCGCAATAAAAAGATAAAAAGAATCTGCAATATTGATTGCCCGCAGATTTTTGATGCGACGAATCGACCTCGCCGAGGCGGGCGCAGCCCGCCGTTTGAGCTCATATTCCTCGCGGCAGCAATATAATTTGATGGCGGAGATCGGATAGATTCTGGTCGGTAATATGCCCTAGACTTCTTCCCGGTTATCAGAACACGCGAATCACGGGGACGGAATGCCAGAGGCAGCTAGACAAGTAATTGACTGTGATTCAATCGCACAACGAGTCGGCTCTTTGGATTGGAAAACGGTGGCCGACTCGCTTTCGGACCGCGGCTACGCGATCACCGCTCCGATTCTGTCCGACGCGGAATGCAATTCACTCGTGGCGCTCTACAATGATGCGAGCAAGTTTCGCAGCCACATCATCATGGAGCGCTATCGCTTCTGAATTGGCGACTACAAATATTTCGCCAACCCGCTGCCGGAATTGGTCGCCCAGCTCCGAAGCAGCGCCTATCCGCACCTCGCCGAAGTCGCAAATCACTGGGCCGAATCTCTCGGCGAAAACGCTTCTCAATATCCCCGCGAACATACCGCTTTCCTGAAAACGTGCCACAAAGCCAGGCAAACGAAGCCCACCCCGCTCATGCTCCACTACGAGGCCGGCGGCTACAACTGTCTCCACCAGGATCTCTACGGCGACGTCAGCTTTCCCCTGCAAATGGTTTTTCTGCTCGGGCAGCACGGCCGCGACTGGAACGGCGGCGAGTTCATCCTTGTCGAACAACAGCCCCGCGCCCAGTCCAAGCCGCAAGTGGTCCTCGCCAATCAAGGTGAGGCGATTATCTTCACCACGCGCTACCGCCCCGTCAAAGGCTCGCGCGGCTACTATCGCGTCAACGTGCGCCATGGCGTCAGCCGCGTGCACCGGGGAACCCGCTTCACTCTTGGCATCATCTTCCACGACGCAAAGTAACTTCGAAACATTCCGCGGCTTTGCTTCCTGTTCGAATCCGCACTCCTCGTCCCAATACCGGGCACCAGCCTCGTCCTTCGAATGTAGCTTCCTTGCGTAAGTCGTTTTTGCTCAGCAACGTACCCGAGCGCCGGATGGTCCGCGACTTGCCTTTGCATTCCATTTGTATTTGGAGGAGAGACGATGGGCACCCTCATGCAAAATCTGCGCTACGCCTTCCGCGCGCTTCGGAACAGCCCCGGCTTCACCGCCGTCGTCGTGCTGACTCTGGCTCTCGGCGTCGGCGCCAACACCGCTATATTCTCCGTCGTTTATTCGGCCCTCTTGCGCCCGCTGCCCTATCGCGAGCCCGCTAGACTCTTCCATGTCGGAGAGGCGCGCGCGCAATCCGACAACAGTAACAACGGCGCACAAGTTTCCTACCCGGACTATTTGGATTGGACACGCTCTTCGAAGAGCTTCCCATCCCTCGCAGTTTACAGTGGCGACGCTTTTACTCTTGCCGTCAACGGTGAGCCCAAGAACACTTTCGCAGCGCAGGTTACCCCCAATTTTTTCGCCACCCTCGGCGTGAAGCCCGTGATAGGACGCGATTTTGTTGACGGCGAAATGCAGCCCGACGGCCCTCACGTCACCATCCTCACCGACGCGTTCTGGCGCACCGAGTTTGGCGCCGATCCGAACATCATCGGCCGCGTCATTCATCTCGACGGCAAGCCGGCCACTATTGTTGGCGTTCTCCCGCGCAACTTTGAGTTTGGGCCAGCCAATTCCGCGCCGCTTTGGGTGCCCATCCACCAGACGGGCGATCTCATCACGCGCCGCAGTTTGCATTGGCTCACTGCCGTCGGCCGGCTCGCCCCGGGCGTCTCTCCCGAGCAGGCTCGCGCGGAAATGCTGGGCATCAGCGCGCGACTCTCGCGCGAATATCCAAAAGAAAACAGCTCCATCTTTTTTGTCATGGAAAGTCTTCGCGAACAAATCGTGGGTAAGGTTCGGCCGCTTCTGCTGATTCTTCTCGGAGCAGTCGGTTTCGTGCTTCTTATTACCTGCGCCAATGTCGCTAACCTCCTGATGACCCGCTCGATCGGCCGGCGAAAGGAATTTGCCGTGCGTTCCGCGCTCGGCGCGAGCCGCGCCAGCCTGCTCTCGCAAATGTTGACGGAAAGTCTTTTGCTATCCGCGATTGGCGCAATTGTTGGACTCGTCGGCGCACATTGGGGCGTCACTTTGCTAGTCGCGGCCATCCCCGAATCGCTGTTGCAAGGCATGCCTTATTTGCGCAACGCAGCGATCAACCTTCCTGTATTGCTCTTTCTTTGCGGCGTCACTGTACTCACCGGAATTCTCTTCGGGCTGGCTCCCGGATTGGAAGCTTCGCGGACCTCTCTGAACGACGTATTGAAAGACGAAACGCGCGGCGGCACGAGCACAGGTCACGCCCGTTTGCGTAACACCCTGGTCATCGCCGAAATTTCCATCTCTCTCGTTCTGCTCGTTGGCGCAGGACTTCTGCTCAAGAGTCTCCACGCCCTGCTGGGACAAGATCCCGGCTTCAACCTCCACAACGTCCTGACCTTCTCCGTGAACTTGCCGGACTCTTCGTATCCCAGCGACAAGACGCCTCCCTATTACAGCGCAGCCGCCGTGCATTTCGATCACGAATTCACGGAGCGGCTCCGCAATGTGCCTGGCGTCCTGGATGTGGGCCAAACTTCCGGAATTCCCGCGAGCGGCGGCAGCGGCACCATCCGGTTCGTAGTGGAAGGCCGCACCACCGCGCTCGGCCAGGAAGATGAATGCCAAATCATCGGCGTCAGCACCGGATATTTTTCTTCTTTGAAAATCCCTCTTGCGGAGGGCCGATTTTTCGCCGCAACCGATACGATACAAACGCCAGGAGTTGTCGTGGTGAGCCGCGCGTTCGTGAAGGCCTATCTTCATGGAGAGAATCCCATCGGCAAGCGAGTCCGTTTCACCTACAGCGCACAGAACCCTTATCTTCAAATCGTCGGAGTAGCCGGCGATACTGCTTCCATCGATCTCGCCGCCGTTCCTCCCGCGATCATCTACACTCCCAACGATCAAGGTCCAAACACTTATCTGAGCTATATCGTCCGCGCCGCAGGCGAGCCCGCTGCGTTCGTCGGTGCCGCACGGGCAGCCTTGCAGCAGACGGATCCTCAGTTGCCCCTGATTCAGCCGCAATCGCTGGAAGATGTCGCTAATCAATCGCCGTCTGTTTTCCTGCGACGGTATCCTTCCTATCTGATCGGATGTTTCGCCGCCCTGGCCCTGATTCTCGCGATCGTTGGTTTGTATGGGCTGATTTCTCATCTGGTTCTGCAACGCACCCGCGAAATCGGCATCCGCGTCGCGCTCGGAGCACAGCGTCCAGACATTTTGAAAATGGTTCTTCGTCAGGGAATCCGCCCCACTCTTGCCGGTGTGATCGTCGGCGTGGTCGCGGGCCTAGGGTTAACGCGGCTCATGAGCAGCTTGCTGTTCGGCGTCGGTCCGAACGACTGGCTCACGTTCTTGTGCGTCGCGCTTCTTTTGCTCGCAGTGGCGCTCGCGGCTTGTTTCATCCCCGCGCGCCGCGCCACCCGCGTCGATCCGATTGTCGCCTTGCGTTACGAGTAGCCGCTGGCGCAACTCAGGCTGATGCCGTGATTGGGAATGAATTTCTAAGAAAAAACTGAAAGTCTGCAGCGATGTGATGCTATTCGTGCCCGCCACCCAGTTCGCGCACGATCGAACCCACAAATGATTTCGCGTCTCCGAAAAGCATCAGCGTCTTGTCGAGGTAATACAGGGGATTCTCGATTCCCGCAAAACCCGCGCCCATGCTGCGCTTGATCACCATCACCGTGCGCGCCTTATCTACGTCCAAAATTGGCATTCCAAAAATCGGGCTGCTCGCATCCGTCCGCGCCGCAGGATTGGTCACATCGTTCGCGCCAATCACTAGCGCCACATCCGTCTGCGGAAAATCGCCGTTGATATCTTCCATGTCCAACAGCTTGTCGTAGGGAATGTCCGCTTCCGCCAGCAACACGTTCATGTGTCCCGGCATGCGCCCGGCAACGGGGTGAATGCCGAATTTCACGTCCACGCCGCGCTTCGTCAGCGCGTCGTACAACTCGCGCACTTTGTGCTGCGCCTGCGCCACAGCCATCCCGTAACCGGGAACAATCACGACCTTATTCGCCGCGGAGAGAATCGCCGCCGCTTCCTCCGGCGTAGCGCTGCGCACCGGCCGCGTATCCTTCTGCCCCGCTGCAGCCGTCTGCTCCTGCCCAAATGCCCCGAACAGCACATTCGAAAACGACCGGTTCATCGCTTTCGACATGTTCACCGAAAGAATCAGACCGGAAGCGCCGTCCAGCGCGCCCGCAATGATCAACAACTTGCTGTCCAGCACGAATCCCATCGCCGCCGCTGAAAGCCCCGCATACGAATTCAAGAGCGATATCACTGTCGGCATATCCGCGCCGCCGATCGGAATAATCATCATCACGCCGAATAAAAGTGGAATCCCGACAATCAACGGGAAAAGCTGCATCTTCTCCTGGTGCGCTACCAGGATCCCGGCCACCACGACGGCGACGCCCAGAAGCCCGAGATTGACGATGTTCTGTCCTTTATAAGTGATGGGGCGCTGCGGCAGAATCTCCTGCAATTTTCCCGCCGCCATCAGACTTCCCGTAAACGTCAGGGACCCGAGAATGACTTCCAGCGCAAGCACGCCCATCGTGAATCGCGGAAGATTCGGCGCGCCCAAATAGAAATGCGCCGTGCCCACCAGCGTGACGCACAGAGCGCCAAACGCATGACTCAGCGCGGTCCGCTGAGGAACGGCGGTCATCGCCACTTCGCCAAGCGGCACGCCGATAATCGTTCCCAGCACCAGCGCGATAACAATCCACTTGTACTCCACGATGCCGTGATGCAACAGCGTCCCGGCAATCGCCAGCAGCATCCCCAATTCTCCCGCAAACACTCCGCGCCGCGCCGTCGTCGGCGAACTCAGCCATTTCAGCGAAAGAATAAAAAGCGCCGTCGCGATTAAGTACGTGATCTCGATAATCGTTTCCACGCCGGGCAGATTGGTCATGGTTTCTTCGGCCCGCTCGCTTTGAACATCTTCAGCATCCGGTCGGTAATCAGGAATCCGCCGACGATGTTGCTCGTGGCCGCCACGATCGCGATCGTTCCCAGGATCCTCGCCAGCGTCGCGCCGCGCGCATGGTATTCGCCCGCGAGAATGATCGCGCCCACAACGGCGATGGCATCCAGCGCGTTGGTGAGCGACATCAACGGCGTGTGCAGCAGGGGCGAAACGCGGCGGATCACCTCAAACCCAATGAACGCCGCCAGCATGAAAACGTAAAGGCTGGTAAGCAGATCCAGCTTCATGACTTGGCCACCTCCTTCGCCACCGCCGGCAGTGCTGGCAACCCAAAGAACTCTCTGACCCGCGCGTTCACCACTTCCCCGCCGTGCGTCAGCAGCGTGTCGCGCACAATTTCATCCTCCAGGTTGAGCTGCAGTTTCCCATCCTTAATAAGGTAGAGCAGGAACGCGGTGACGTTGCGCGCGTACATCTGGCTGGCGTGATACGGCACGGTGCTCGCCAAATTGAACCACCCGATAATCGTCACGCCGTGCTCCACTACAATCTCCCCAGGCCGAGTCAGTTCGCAATTTCCCCCGCGCTCCCCTGCCAGGTCCACAATCACCGAACCCGGCGCCATGCTCGCCACCATCTCCTTGGTCACCAGGATAGGAGGCTTCTTCCCCGGAATAACCGCCGCGCTAATCACCACGTCGCTTTCCGCCACGACTTTCCCCAGCAGCTCGCGCTGCCGCTTGTAAAACGTTTCATCCTGCGCCCGCGCGTACCCCCGCGCATCCTCCGCATCCTTGGCCTCGATGGGAAGCTCCACGAATCTTCCACCCAGGCTCTGCACCTGTTCTTTTGCCGCAGGCCGCAGATCGTACGCGGACGCCACCGCACCCAGCCGCCGTGCCGTGGCGATCGCTTGCAACCCCGCCACGCCCGCGCCGATCACAAACACGCGCCCCGGCGTAATCGTTCCCGCAGCCGTCGTAAGCATGGGAAAAATCCGCGGCGAAGTATCCGCCGCAAGCACCACCGCCTTGTACCCGCAGATCGTGCCCATGGAGGAGAGCACGTCCATGCTCTGCGCGCGCGTCGTTCGCGGCATCAATTCCACTGAAAACGAAGTCACGCCCTTGGCGGCAGTTTCCTGAATCGTTTCAATCGAGCCGAGCGGCCTCAAGAAACCAATGAGCACCTGATCGCGTCGAAAAAGCGGAAGATCGGCTTTGCCCGTCCTGTCGTTGGACCCGTAGCACAGCAGCTGCACCACGATATCCGCCAAGCGAAAAACCTCCGCACGCTCGGAAACAATCCTGGCGCCCTTTGCCACGTAGTCGGCGTCCGGATAACCTGCTGCTATTCCCGCACCCGCCTCCACCACGACTTGCAGCCCCGCCTTAGTCAAAGTCGGAATCGCCGCGGGCACCAGCGCCACGCGCTTCTCTCCGGGAAAGCTCTCTCGGGGAACGCCGACGATCATGAAGCTTCCTCCTTTTCCAAAAACCAGATGTGTTGTTGGGAATTGCAATCGGTCAGGAAAATCAGCTCAGTCCATTTCAAGAATCGGCCAGCCCTCCGTCGGCGCAAACGCTCCAAATCATACACTCATCGGAGCCGCTTCCGCTAAATCACATCACTCTGTTCAAAGTTGCGAATTGCTCGCAGTTCCTGGCCCCCGCCCTGCGCGGATGCGTTGCCCCTTCTGCTTGTAAACGAAAAAAGGGACCGCTGTGCGGTCCCTCCTTGTTGTATGTACGAACTCCACGAAAAAAACCGCCGAGCTTAGTTGTTCCCGGCAGTCTTCTCGGAAGGCGTTGCGGCCGCCACTTCCCCGATGGCCAGATCATACTTCCTCCCGCTGAAGAAAATCCCCGTCAGCGTTTTGTTACCGGACGCGTCAGCGCTGGTGGAGTACCCGCTTGTGGGCTCGGCCTTCTTCACAGGAACGATCTGCGCCGGTACTTTGGCCACTGTCTCCCTGCCGTCGGAAATGCTGAGTTCCACGGTTGGTCCGTCTCCGGTCCATTCCACGTGATACTTGCCGGCCGGGAGCTGCTTTCCGGCGACCGTAACGGTTTCGTCGAATTGCAGCGTACCCTTGTTCGAAGCGCCGGCCATCGCGCCGCCAGCCAGCAGCAGTGAAAGTGCCAGCAAGCCCGCGGTGAACTTTGTGTTTCTCATATAAGAGTCCTTCTCTTTCCTTTTTATCCTCGCCTTGCGGAAGCCCTCTGAAGCTGCTTCTTTCGCGCCGAGGAAAGTATGATTTGACTACCTTCATGAGATGAGAAAAGGCATCTTCGGGTTATATTTGCGGCAATCAAAGTTTGGCATGAATCCATTAGAAAATCGATTTTCTATGTTACAGGCCGTTCACAATCTCCCGTGTACTGAATCGAAATCATCGATGCCAACGATTCAAATTTCTGCTGCTCGGCAGTCTGCCTGTGGTTCTGCAAACTTCGCCTCCGAGGGATCCGCTGCATCCGCAGGCGCTATCTTTTTTCTCCCTACATTTTCAGGGCTTTCCCTTCCACGCTATACTTGCTCATGCGTTCCAGAAGCCGTTCGGCTCGCCTGATTTTCATCGCTCTTCTTTTCGCGCTGCTCCCCGCCCGGGCAGCCTTCCAGGACAGCGCTTGGCAAAGAGATCTGGCTGCATGGCGCACCGCGCACACCGCGGACCTCCTCAAGCCCGACGGCTGGCTCTCTCTCACCGGCCTTGAATGGCTCCAGCCCGGCGATAACTCCGTCGGCTCCGCCACGGACAACAAGATTCATCTCGCCGCAGGCAGCCCCGCGCACCTCGCTATCCTTCATCTCGAAGGCGAAACCGTCACTTTGAATCCACCTCCTGGCGGATTCCCTAATGATCTGCTCGTCGCCGGCGCTCCCGCAAAACCGCAATCGCTCCGCGCCGAAGCCAACAACGATAAAGTTTCGCCGCATCTGATGATCGGCACTCTCAACCTGTACGTCATCCGCCGCGAGGCCCGCTTCGCGCTGCGCATCAAGGATTCCCATTCGCCGTCCATCACCGGTTTCCACGGCCTTAAATGGTATGCACCAGATCCCGCCTATCGCGTCACGGCCAAATGGATTCCCTACTCCCCAGCCAAAACAATTACCCTCGTCACTCTGGTGGGCACCAGCTACGATGAGCCCGTTCCCGGCGCCGCTGAATTCACGCTGGCCGGAAAAACGTTTCGCCTCGAACCGGTCGTCGAAGATGCCGCCGTCGCCAAACTTTTCTTCATCCTGCGCGACACCACCAGCACGTCAACCACCTATGGCGCCTGCCGCTTTCTCTACACCGGTTTCCCAACCAACGGCGTTGAGAAGCCCGGCGAGCTCGTCCTCGATTTCAACCACCTCGAAAATCCTCCATGCGCCTACACTCCCTTTTCCACCTGCCCGCTCCCCCCGCAGGGGAATCGCCTGCCCATCGCCTTGCCCGTCGGCGAGCAGCGCTATCACGACTAAATTCCTCTCGGTGATATCTGTGTCGCACCTTCGTATTCTCTGCGCTAATTCTTTTTTCCTGACTCAATCATTTTGAAATTCCCGGCCCCCTGTCGCACAATAGAGAGTCAACGGACCTATGAATTCTCCAAACTTCAATCCATCCCCTTCGAACAACGATTCCGCAGCCCGCGAGAAACTCATCACTCTCCGCCTCGCGCTCCTCAAGCTCCACAAAACGCTCCTCGACATGGAGCGACGCGAATACGAGCGCGAACACGGCTACGTCAATACCGGCGAACTCTTCCAGCTGGTCATTGACCACGCGCAGTTCGCCTGGCTGCACAACATCTCCGAATTCGTCGTGCGCATTGACGAAACGCTGGCCGCCAAGGAGCCTATCGCCGCCGAATACACCAGCACTTCCATCGCCCTCGCCCGCAAAATGTTTGTACCAACGGAATCCGGCGACGCCTTCCAGAAAAAATACTTCGACGCCATTCAGCGCGATCCTGCCGTGGTCATTGACCACGCCGAGCTCGCCCGTCTCTTCAACAACGAGCCGCCGGACTCCCCAAATCCATAATTTTCCTGAAATCCCTGATAGACTTTCCCGGTCACGCGAACAACTCATGTTCGATTCCGCAATGATGTACATGGACCGCAAAATTTCCGTCGTCCGCAAATCCCGCAAAGCAGCAGGTGCTCCGTGGAGTTAAACCTCGACAGCATCGCCGTCGAAAACAACGAAGCCGCTCAGCGCTTCGAAGCTCATATTGACGGCCAGCTCGCCGTGCTGACCTATCGCCTTTTCCCCCGCCACCTCGTCCTCGACCATACCGAAGTTCCGAAGCCTCTCGCAGGCCAAGGCCTGGGCACAAAACTTGTGCGTGCCGCGCTCGATTTCGCACGCGACAAGCAGCTGCGCGTCGTACCGCTTTGCCCATTTGTCGCCGGTTATCTTCGCAGGCACCCCGAATATCAAGACCTTCTCTCATCTGACGATCTGCAGCAGGTCCTCTCCCGCTGAATCGCGATCCCATGTCTGCCGCGCGCGCCACCGTCAAATCCCCATCTGCAGAATTCGCAATACGCCCCATGCAGCGCTCCGAACTTCCTTCGCGCACCATCACCCTCGCGCGATTCCTCATCGGCAAAGTCATCGTCCACGATCTCCCCGCCGGACGCCTCAGTGGCCGCATCGTCGAAACCGAAGCCTATCCGCCCGGTGATCCCGCCGGCCACCACTTCCGCGGCCCGACTCCGCGCATCCGCTCCATGTATCTCGCTCAGGGCCACGTCTATGTTTTTTTCAATTACGGCGCCCACTTCATGCTCAATGTCGTGAGTGAGCCTCCCGGAACCGCCGCCGCCATCCTCATTCGCGCTCTCGAACCACTCGAGGGCATCGAACTCATGCAGCACAATCGCAGCGCCACTCGCCTGCTCGACCTCACGCGCGGCCCCGGACGCCTTGCCGCCGCTTTTCGGATTGATCGCCGTCATGATGGATTGGACCTGTGCGCCCCGGGCCCGCTGTGGCTCGGAGCCATCGCAGCTTCCGCCGGCGCCATCGCCAAAACTGTTCGCATCGGCATCACCCGCGCTGCCGAGCGCCCACTCCGTTTCTACGAGCGCGGAAATCCCTTTGTCAGCGGCCCCAAACGACTGCTTCTTCCCGCGCCGCCCCGCAAGAAAGCATCATCAGAATTGAAGTGATTGAAATCGATTTATGCACTTTCCTTGGCAACACGGTTGGCGGTGTCAAAATACGCCGTCCCCTCTTGCCGCCTATTTCTTGCTGAGAGTACTCTCCCGCGCGGTCACGGCCTCCAAACGCTTGGCCACGTAACTCTCCAAAACCTCATCGAGCTCCTGCGGGCGGATCGGCTTTGTGAGGTATCCGTCCATTCCGCTCGCCAGGCATTTCTCGCGGTCGCCTTTCATGGCGTGCGCCGTTACCGCAACGATCGGCACATGCTTTCCGCTGCCTTTTTCTTTTCCTCGAATCGCCATCGTGGCTTCGAAGCCATCCATCTCCGGCATCTGCACGTCCATTAGAATCAGGTCAGGACTCTCGCGTTCAAACGCCGCCACCGCCTCCAGCCCGTTGCTTGCCAGCACCACAAAATGACCTCGCTTTTCCAAGAGCCGCGTGGCCAGCCGCTGGTTCACCAGATTGTCCTCCGCCAGCACAATCCGCAACGACGCCCCAGGCTCCCGCGCATCCTGCAACGAGTACCGCGTGATTAGCGGAATCGCGCCTTTCGCTTCCTTGGCGCCCAGCACCCGCGCCACCGCCTCTCGCAATTCGGATTGCCGGATCGGCTTGAGCAGATACGCGGAAACTCCCAACTCCTGGCATCGAGCCGCGTCCCCCCGATGGCCGGCCGAGGTCAGCATCATGATCGTGGCAGCGGATAATTCCGGCATTTGCCGGATTTGCACCACCAGCGCAAATCCATCCATATGCGGCATGTGCATATCCGTCAGGACCAGCCTGTACGGATCACCCGCGTTCTGGGCGGCGCACAGTTGCGCCAGCGCCTCTTCCCCGCCTTCGACATCGGTCACTTTCATTTCCCACCGGTTCAGCATGCCGTCCAGGATCCGCCGGTTCGTGCGGTTATCGTCCACCACCAGCACCCTCACGCCTCGGAGGATCTCCGGCGGCGCGATCGTTCCGATTTCCACGGCCTTCGAATCGGCCACTTGCAATTGCGCCGTGAAGTGAAACTCGCTTCCCCGTCCCACTTCGCTTGTCACCCAAATCGTTCCGCCCATCATCTCCACCAGCCGCGTTGAAATGGTCAGTCCCAAGCCAGTTCCTCCGTACTTGCGCGTAGTGGAACTGTCTGCCTGCGTGAAGGGCTCGAAGATCGATTCGCGCTTCGTTTCAGCGATTCCGATCCCGGTGTCCGCTACCGTGAAGTGCAGCAGAAGTTGGTCGTCCTTGCGGACATCGTTTTTCACTCGCAACGCCACTTCGCCCTTGTTTGTAAATTTAATGGCGTTGCCGATCAGGTTGATCACAACTTGCCGGAGCCGGCTCGAATCGCCCCGCACCAGGTTCGGCACTTCCGGCGCCACTTCGCACAGCAATTCCAGTCCTTTCTCGTCCGCACGCAACGCCAGCGTCTTCAGCGTTGTCTCCAGGCAGTCGCGCAGGTCGAAATCAACGGCTTCCAGGTCGATCTTTCCCGCTTCGATTTTGGAGAAATCCAGAATGTCGTTGATCACCGTCAGCAGCGAGTCCGCCGACATCTTCACAGTCTCCAGATACTCCCGCTGATCCGGCTTGAGTTCCGTATCCAGAGCGAGATCGGTCATCCCGATGACCCCGTTCAGCGGCGTGCGGATTTCATGGCTCATGTTGGCCAGGAATTCGCTCTTCGCGCGGCTGGCCGCCTCCGCTGCTTCCTTGGCCTGCACCAGATTTGTTTCCGCTTGCTTGCGGCTTGTGAATTGCCCGATCTGGCTGCCAAGTGCCATGCTCAGTCGAAGCAAATCCTCGTCTGGTTTTTGCGCCTTCCTGCTGAACAGTTCCAGCAAACCGCCCAATTCGGCGTTTTGAAAAACCGGCACGGCCAGGTAGCACCGCAACCCGCACGCGGCAGCCGCTTCTTTACGCGTGAAATCACCGTCCTTCAGTACATCCTCGATCCACTCCGGTTGCTGGCTCAGCCAAACGCGGCCCGGTATGCCTCCGCTGGAAGGCAGCGAGCTCTTGCGCGTTGCCTCCAGGAATTCTTCGGCCGATTCACCGGGCCGCTGCCACACGTGAGTGCAGCGCAGCGTGTGGTTCGTCTCCTCCAGTTTCCAGATGGCCGCCACTTCCTGGCCCATCCCTTTGCAAATGATTTCCAGGATTTCAGGCATGGTCTCTTCCACGGTATCGGATTTGGCAAGAAGACGAGTTGCATCGTAACCAAGGCGCACCAACTGTTCGGATCGCTTTCGCTCGAGCACCTCCCTTTGCAGCTCTTCGGTCCGCGCCTGCACGCGAATTTCGAGTCCCTCCTTCGCGCCTTTCAGCGCTCTGTCGCGTTCCTGAATCTTTTCCAGCATCTGGTTGAAGGATCCCACCAGTTTTCCCAACTCATCCTTGCCCCCGGCGGCCGCCCGCAAGGCATAGTCTTCATTCGTGGAAACTCGCTCCGTCAGCGCCGCAAGCTGCAGGATCGGTTCGCTGATCAGCCGCACCAGCCGCGAGGACACCAGGAACGTCGTGAACGCGCACACCACCAGCACCAGGAGGGAAATT
>Ga0207110_10072_pt1 | contig 24928 bp, 16 predicted proteins | sample Alteio_BWMinHeat_74_FD_153582 | JGI IMG/M metagenome (GOLD analysis project Ga0207110, IMG submission 153582) | Enriched cells from forest soil in Barre Woods Harvard Forest LTER site, Petersham, Massachusetts, United States -... | ecosystem: Environmental > Terrestrial > Soil > Temperate forest >...
GTAGATGGCCTTGAGGTCTTGGAGAAGCTTAGAGCCGCGCCGGAAACAAAGCTTCTCCCGGTTGTCCTACTGACTTCCTCGAACGAACAGCAGGATCGATTGCGGGGATATGCTCTCGGTGCAAACAGCTTTGTTCGGAAACCCGTAGACTTTACCGAATTTGCGGATGCCCTGCGGCAGCTCGCACTTTACTGGGTTTTACTGAATGAGGCCCCGCCCACAGGTCCAACTTCCTAGCCGTCTGGAAGTGCGTCTAGGCCACTCAAATGAATTCGCCTGTGGCATTGCCAACAGAGCGTGATGAGGTTCTCTTCTGCGTCATGGCCCAGCTTACTGCGTGGCGTGATGTGGTGAACTTCTAGCCCGACATTTGAACCACACGATTGGCAACGCCATCCGTCGCGTTCCAATACCGAGTGCCGCAGGAGCTGATAGGATTCCGGATCGAGGCGAAGTCTGGGCTCTTCGTGCGAAACCTCATCATTTGGCGATTGATAGGCTCTCGAAGTTAGCTCCCGCCAGAAAATCGGCACAGATCATCTCCAAGCAGTAGCCTCTAGATTTATCGCTTCCTAGCATCAATGCAGCCGTCTCGAGCGCCTGCTCTAGTACCGGCAATTGGCTCTTGTACAGCTTGAAGTAGATGATCTCCCAGGGCTCGGTTTCCTGTCCCGTCAGGTGCTTCTCCACTTCTCGTTTGAACTCTTCTCTCGGCAGTTCCCTGGCTTTGTGCACCCAGGGTGCACAATCAAAGTTCTGACCTTCCCTCCGAGCCACCTTCACCAATTCCCTTGCCTTGGTCCACCCCATCGAGTTGAGGTCTGTCTTCGGTATCCGCGGCAAATGCTCATGAATAGCCATAAGGTAGTACGCCTTTCGCCTCGATTCCGGAAACTTCTGCTCCAGGTATTCGTCAAACGACCGCAGATTATCTAGCCGACAGTACTGACCTGCCCTAACTTCACACAAATACTGCCCAAGCTCAACAAAGCGCACATCCCGCTCCTGGTCGGAGCTCTTCTCCCAAGCCAAGATCTCATCGATCTTCGACAGCACGAGCGAGGCTCGTTTGGAATTGAGCTTTGGCGACACCAGGGACCTTCCGTTAATCGTCAAGCTGCTCAAGCCAATCAAGGTCACTGGCTCCTGGTCGGCGGATGAGTTTGGAAGCAACCAGCTAATGGTCACCCAGGCAGAGGCCTAGTTGAGAGCAGCTAACGCAGCCGTTTTGCGGAAAGCGGATGCCGCTGTGCGGCGGAAATTGACCCGCCTCGATCTGCGTGAAGCACGCTTCAACTAACTGGCCGTACTCCTGCCGCTGCTTGTCGGTGATCGTGGCCTTCAGATATTGAATCTCAGAGAAGCGCTTGCGGACGAAGGCCGCCACGGCAACATCGGAAATCCCACTCATCCAGGAATAGCAGATGAGCTGCGGATCAAGAGCCAGCAGCCCGTCAGGTTCTTCGGGATACCGTGCCGTGGTCGTCTTCCATTCGAGCAAACAGGGTTTGCGATCGAGTTCTCCCATGGCGTCGATATAAGCCACGAATTGGCTCCCGTTAGGAAGCGATCGGAGCAGCTTAACTTGCATGTTCTGCTGTGGATGATGAACCTGAACACGATCATCTTGTACGAGCCGTTCAAGCAGTTGAACTCCTTGGCGGAATATCTTTTCCCAGCTGTCTCCGCGGGAATATTCGAGTTGAGCGTCTTTGTGTTTGCTCCATTCCTCAAACAGCACCACAGCGCTGTCCTTCCGTGCGAAGAAAGCAGAGAGGCCCTGCTCAAAGCAGCGGCCGAAGAGCAAAGCCGGGCGATTGTCCTTTTCTCTCCAGCCATCTAGGTAGCGATGCCGATAGCTTCTCGGGCAGCGAAGATACGAAGCGATTTGGGTGTAGCTGTAGGTCATTGACCGGCTTCCCGGCTCGTCGCTGAAGCGAATTCTTCCCAATCGGCCGTGGGAGCAAATCCGTCGAAATTCAGGAAGGAGTGACCATTCAGCACGGTGTGTGTTGCGAACAATTCCTTGAAGGCCGAGCAACGCTTTTTCGTCGAGTTCGTCCCGACCGAGCAGATCGGTGTTATAGCCGAAATCTCGCAGCAACCAGCTGAGCCGCCAGAGTGCTTTGGGTGTGCAATAGATGCGGCCAGTGAGTCAATGGCCATGGTGTTGTTTTGGTTCGAGAACCGCCAAGCGCAGGAGGTAAAAAGGTCTAGTGGGATGCCAGCGATAGAACGCCCGATCCACTCGGACAAGGAAGGCACCTTCAAGCTCATCGGAGCTGTTTCTGCGTTCGCGATGCAAGCCTGGAATATGGCGTGTCATGAGTTGACCTCCGAAGGTGTCGCATAGCTGTTGAGCTTGCAGGGAAGGGCTGGTCGGTCTCTGGCGACCCAATCGCTCAGGTTCGTAATGAAGGTTTCAATCTGTTCCCGAGTGGCATCGCGCAGGTTAGGGGTACCGCAGGAATCGGCGGCATAAGCTTTGACCAAGTTGGCATCGAGCTGGTGTTGGCGGATCAGAAGGCAGAGGCGATCACGGAGACGCGGCGGTGGGGAATGGCCGTTGCCGTTTGCTCCCGCAGCGGAGGATCCATTTCGGCTGGACTGAGTGGGTGGGACTTTAGGCGCCCAGCCGAGCTCCTCGACGGAGCAGAGACCGATGCCACAGGCCTTTCGAAGCGCTCGATTGACCGCCCGGGTCTCGGCCACGCGCATTTCGGCACCGCGAACTAGAGGAGAGACATTAGATGGATCGGCGTCGCCGTACCCAACAAACCCCTTCGATCGCTTTGATTTGTAAACTACCGTCTCGAAAACCCAACGGCTTAAGGACGGGTCGCAAAATTCTGGGATCAGCCGTACACGGATGCCTGCGCAACGACTCCGATGGGCCAGTCGCATGAGGCCGGCATGTGTAACGTACCACGCTTCGTTAATGAGCCGGAGGTCGCCTCGAGGCACTGATAGGCCTAATTCCGCCGTCAAGCTTCTCAGCGTACCGACCTGCTCCCGAGAGAGTACCCAATTGCGCCGAGCGCAATTGATATTCCGAAAAGCTAGAGCATGTAATTTCGCTTCGCGGGTTGAAGCCTTAGGTCGGAGTTTTCACGCGCCCTCCTGCGAGGAGTTCCTAAGAGAAACTAATAGTAACTATAAGAAACTATAACGTCAAGTGTTTTCGATTGTTAAAGGTTCGTTTCGCACGCTATCATCGGGCCCTGTGTCTAGGAGAATCTTTGTCGGTATTCGGCTCGACCCTGAGCTGAAAGAAGCGCTTGAAGAAATTGCGGAGACTGAAGAGAGGAGTGTCTCCCAAATCTGTGAGCTCCTCTTAAGGCGCGGAATCGATACTTACAAGGTCGAAGGTTTTAAGTGCCTCCGTTCCTTAACCCGCCACAGGAAGAAAGAAAGCGCTGAATAGAGCCTTGGCAAATCATGATGAGGCAAAAAGGGGTAATAGTAGACAGCAGCGGCGTCCGCAGGGTGATACATTCTTAAAGGCTGGATCGGAAGCCTATCGGAAGAACGGCCCGAAATACCTTCAACGCTTTCTCGCCCGTCGAGGAGAATCTCTCTGATTAAGACTCTTGTCTAGCTTGACCCACTTCGGCACATATGTCTTAGAGGCTTTTTGTTCAGCCGAACGGAAAGCCCTCGCGCAAAGTTCGTTGACATAATCGGGAAAGCACAGGGAGGCAATACAGCCCTAAAGGCGGAACCCTAATGCGGCGGGCTCGTTCACGATGATGGACAACAACAGTACGGGCCCGGGAGTATCCAGCAGAGACTCTCGTTATCTTTGTAAACTTTCTCGGAAAATCCGCCATCGATATTCCTTATCTTCTCCAGTTTCTCGCAGGATATCCTATACTGCTTCTTGTCTCGAATCCTTCACCCATTCGTCCACGTCAGTCAGCCTCGCTCTGTCCCGTATGTTCTCTATGTTGATTATTAAATGGCAAGTGCGCTCCCCAGATGCTGCAAAATTGCCGTCGTCTTCGTGACCCAGGCCGGCTTCAAAGAGCTCGCTCCGAATTTTGACGTATGAGTTAAATATGCCGACAGCATCCGTTACGGCTTTGATAGCCTGCATCAGGTTATCTTCTACGTCCCGGAAAAGGATGGGATGACCGTCGAAATATCGATCTTGTATGAATTCTACAGAGAGCTGGTGCTGAAAGATGTCCTCCATTAGCATCGCGAGGTCGTCAGCCAGCAGCCTCGATGAGCGAAGGCAATCCTGCATCGGTATCGGCTCTAAGTTCCTCCAAGATGCGTTGATTGTCTCCATCCGCGGAGATTTTTGCCTCGATATACTCAGCCGCATTTTTCGCCGTCTGGCTAAGAGTATCTTTGAAAATCAAAGTCTGAAGGGTCGAGACTTTCAGCGCCGTCTTAAGCGCGATCTTTTCGGCCTTCTTCGTTATGATTTCGTCAGCCCTGCCGATAAGGCTCCTGAGGGTCTGAAACTCCGTTCGAAGTCTCCGGTCGCACTCCATGCATCGGTTAATTTCCCCTGGACTCTTGCCAGGATAACGTGCTCGAGCCTGTTGGCTGAGCTTGTAAAGCGGTAACACCCACGGCCATTCTCGATATTCGCGTTTTGCAACACTCCCCCAAAAATCTCCTTGGCAGGGATAATGTCGCATATCTTTAACAAACCGAATCGCCCGTTCTTTAGGGGTCAGATGGACTTCAGCTTCATCGAGGCGCTTCTGCCCTGAGATTGTTGTCATCACTAAGAGCTTGGTCAACGATCACTCCAGCTTCTTGCGTCCGTTTAAAAGCCCCAGGTCGTTGCGCAAAGTTCTAGTCGGAGAACATTGCTGAATTAATAGCGGGCCGAGTGAGACGACGAAATGGTTCCGTTCAGGCTCAATTTGGTCGACGGATTGGCCGACGAGAACGCCTCGACAGGTGCTCAGTGCGAAAGCCACGTCCCTCTCGGAGCCTGTTGCTCTACGCCGGACTTGCCGTAATCGCAGACGCCGTTTGCGAAGATGGCCGTCAGCCGAGCTTTCTCGGCGTCGGAAAATGTCACCTTGTAATCGCTGAAGGCGATCGCCTTGAGCTGGCATTTGAGAACATTGTTGCTCGCTGGCCCGCCCGCCACCGCCCGTGGCCCCGCGAAGGTCGGATACATCTCGTTGCACTTTCCACCACTAAATCTTTGCGGTTCGATGATCCTTTCCCCAGCAGGCGTCCAGCACGAGTCCACCAGATCCGCAGGCTTGGCGCGCAAAATCCTGGTCAAAATGGGATCGCTCGACGTGTCCTTTTGCAGACTCGTCAGCCACTCGTCCATTTTCGTTAAGGCGTAATCGTCCACTTGCGAGGGAGCGCCCTCGCCCGTCCCGCCATGCAACAGCATTACGTCGTTCTCAAAGGTGCCATTCGCCTTTTGCAGCCGTTCCCGCAGCGAAAACGAGTGGTACTTGAGATGGTTGTCGCCGTTCGGCAGCTTGTCGCGATAGGGGCGAACATCAATGATCGGCACCTTTCCCAAACCGCCGCCGGCATTGGTAATCAGGCCGTTCTGGTAGGCCCCGCGCAGAGCCAGCGGATCAGCAAGAGAACGCGTGCTCACCATATTTCCGTCGTGATCATACCCGCCGATCTTCTCATTCAAATCTAGAAATTGCGCGGCCGTAATGGCGCCGTCATTGAGGGCCGTCAGCCCGTACTGCACTCCGGTGTTGTCAATCGGCTGGCGCGCAAAGCCGGTCTCCGGATTGCGGCCATACATGTTGATGTTGTGGTCGTAGATGTCGCAGCGCGCCCCGGACCGATTCGCCGTTGCATCGTAGCGCAGTGATTTCGCTAAATCCGGCGGGCAAGACTCCGTGGGGTTGATCCGTCCGGCGAGGGGCGCCGATGCGGTCACGTTCTGCAGCTCGGCGACTCCGGCGATGGCCCGCTTCTGTACTTGCGTGAGCGCCTCTCCAACTTGTTTGTAGTAGCGGTCCAGCAGCCGCGCGTCGGTGATCATTTGCGTCAATTCCTGGACGTCAGGGAAGGTCATGCTCGGAATGATGCCATCCAGGAGCCCGGGATAATTGTCCGTGATCTGGTTCTGCTGGTAAGAGCCGCCCGAGGCGCCCCGTCCAAACGTAAGCGCGGGCTTGCCGTAAGCCTTGATGAAACGCTCCTTCACCATCATCATGGTTTCGGCCGCGATCACGTCGTTGCAACTGTTGCCGGCGACGTTGAGCGTCGAGCCCGCTTCGGCATAGCCCTTGCCCACGACGGCGTCGCTGATCAATCCGCCCCCCAGGCCGAGGGTTGTCCCTTGCTTGAACCAGCCGCCGAGGCAGCCGCCCCCAAACGAATAAAGCAAGCGCCCATTCCAGCTCTTCGGCGGTGCCATCGGGCCAGGCTCTCCAGTCGTTGGGTCATGTAGCACCGCAAACTGATATATCGCACGATTGATCGTGCCGGTCTCGACCCGCACGATATAGGGGACCTTCTCACCCGTCGTCGTGGTCGTCCACGCCAAGTCCGGCGGCAGCGCCGTGACATTCGGCAGCGGCTTCAAATTAATTCCACTACCGCGCCCGCCTCGGCCGGTAGCGGGGGCGGGAGCTGTGGATTTATACACGTAAGTGACGACGGTCTTCACCGAACAGTTCGTATCGATTGGCGGGCCAAGCGAACTCCCGTCCGGCAACTTGAAATCCTGCGTCTCGCAAAGGAACGGACGCTCCTGCGGACCCGAAAAGATCGGCCCCGTGATGGGATAATTCTTCAGTCGCAACTCCTCCGCTGCGCGTCCCCGCCCTTTGTTGTCGGGAAACACCGCCAGAGTGTTCTCGCCCTTCTTCAGCCCCGTCAACAACCCCCTCAAGGCGTGCTCGGCCGCGTCGTAATGAAACATCGGGCTCACGTCCTGGCCATTCAGCCGGATTATGGTTTGATCCAAAGCCACGTCCGACGGTACGGCAATCTCCACCAACGCGTCGCCCCCGCTGACCATTTCCGGCAGGCTGGAAAGCACCGTAATGTGAAATTTCTGATCGGCTGCGCCACCACTCGTATGGAACATCGCCATACTCAGCGTGCAAGCACACAGCAGTTTGATCGTTTTCCTCATGATTCCACCGATGTATTCGCGCGAATCAACGGCGCACGTCCAGAAACATCTCAGCGGAAATTCCGACTGGGGGCTGCCTTCCCGCGCATCGTACGCTTCCTCTTCGCTCGACACAACGAATTTGTCACCAGAGTAGGATCCAGGGAGATAGTGAGGTCCCGAGAGCTCGTTGCACTGACAGTATCACCGTGGCAACTAAGTCAACGAGTGACGTTAACAGAAGCCGATCCGGTGTCGGGAGTTCCGTCGCTGTCGGTCGCAATGACCGTAATCGTGTGACTGCCTGTGTTCAATGTGGACGTGTCCAGGGAATAGGAATAACCCACGTTGGGACAGCCAGGCCTGCCGGGATAGGCCGCACAGACATCGGGACGGCTCGACCCGTAGGTCGCGGTACCCACGACCGACCCATCGACCTTGACCTGCACGCTGCTGATGGCAGTCCCAATCGTAGAGGCGTTGTCCAAAGCCCATCCTGAGACTGTCACGATGCCAGACACCGTCGCCCCCTGCGCCGGCGCATCAATATAAACAGTTGGCGGCGGGGCCTGCACATTCACCGTGACACTGGAGGAGCCTGTGTCGGGAGTTCCGTCGCTGTCGGTCGCCGTCACCATGATGGTGTGAGACCCCACACTCAAGGCGGACGTGTTCAGCGAGTAGGAATAACCCACGTTCGGGCAGCCGGGCCTGCCGGGATATACCGCACAGACATCGGCGCGGCTGATGCCGTAAGTGGCGGTGCCCACAACGGTCCCGTCCACCTTGACCTGCACGCTGCTGATCGCGGTTCCCACCACCGAGACATTGTCCACCGCCCACCCGGACACCGTCACCGTACCTGATACCGCGGATCCTTGCGCTGGCGCATCAATATAAACGGTTGGCAGCGGTGCCTGCACTGTTACGGTGACAGTTGCAGACCCGATGTCGGGAGTGCCGTCGCTGTCAGCTGCGGTTACTGTAATGGTGTGAGTACCCAAACTCAAACTGGACGTGTTCAGCGAATACGAGTAGCCAACGTTCGGGCAGCCGGGCCGTCCCGGATAGACCGCACAGACGTCAGGACGGCTTAACCCATAGGTTGCGGTCCCCACCACAGTTCCGTCCACCTTGACCTGCACGCTGCTGATGGCCGTGCCTACTGCAGCAGCATTGTTGATGGCCCAGCCGGAGACCGTCACAATCCCTGATACGTTCGCGCCTTGCGATGGCCCATCCACGAAAACTGAAGGTGCGGTTTGTACCGCGGCGATGTCGCTGCGCAAAATATAGAGTTCTTGGTCGGTCAAGTTTGGACCAGCGGCTATGAAGGCAAAGCCATCGATTCCCCACCGAACTAGATTTCCGATAAAAGGATCAAGGACTTGCGGAAATGCCAGCGAGCCAGTCAGAGCCAGTGATTGCACGCTGTAGGCGGACAACACGGCAGCTATCGAACTTCTTGCGTAATTCTGCTCTCCAATTACGAAAATTTGTCCAAGCGCGGAATCAACGGCAGTGTTGAACATATTTGGTGATGAGGTCTTGTTATATGTGCTTACTGGAAAGGTGCCAACCAGCTTTTGCGTCGCAGGATTCCAAATTTCGCCAGCGCTGGTATAGAGCAGGTTGCCATCTGAGAGCACTTCAGCTCCGGTTTCCGAGTCGGGACCAAAATTCGTTCCGGTGATTGGCGTGAACTGAAGACCCTGGCTGTTCAATGTCAGAACATTGAAGTAGTGATTTTGAACCGTTGTGAATGGAAGAGCATAGATGTTATTTGGGCCCACGAACGCGAAGCTGGTAACGCCGAGCGTCTGGCCCGGCGCGGGTACCGAGTTTACCAATCCTCCGTCGGAATAAAGTGCAACCACCGTGTCGAACGCCGCGACGATTGACTGCGAGGCGCCGGGGACAACGTGCATATCAGAAACCACGGTTTGATTTGGAGGGAAGGCGAATGTGCGTTCGATCGTGGACGTTTGAAGATTAATTCTCTTTATGGCCTTGTCGCCGAGAAGAGCGACGTAGAGGTACTTATCATCATCCGACGCGGCCAGCCGCCGGGGGTCGTTGCCGACGGGAATTGGTGTGCCCGTCGTTCCAGTTGTGGGGTCAATCGGTACGATGGTGTTTGGATTAGCGGCCGCATACGCGGGTATCGACGCATATAGAAGCTGTGTTACCTGGTCATAAATCAACGCTGATGGGTTGATTGCCAGGGATATGTAGACCCTCATCGGGAGTGAATTGGACACACCACCACCAGGCATTGGGTTGCTGACTGTGACAGTGAGTTCACCCAAGGACGAGAAGAACGAAGCGTCTACCGATGCATTCAGGAAGTTAGCGCCGCCGTAGTTGGTGGTTTGTGCGATTCCGTTTACCAGAATCGCTGAGGTCGGAAAGAAACCTTGGCCACTTACTCCGAGAGAGATGGAACTCCCTTTGGCAACGGAGGGATGATCGAGCAGAGTTATTGCGGGAACGGGGTAAACGTTAACGGCCGTGCCGCTCAAGGTGACGGTTACTACCGGATTTGCGGGATCATTTGAGGCAATCGACAGAGTGCCTGTGACCGTGCCTGGAGAATTCGGCGCGGTGAATGTCAGGGGCAGAATGCAGGATTGTCTGGGGTTGACGTGCTGCGTGCATTCGTTTTGCCACGTGAATGTCGGGTTTGGAGTTGCCGTCGTATGAGCAGGATCTATGACGAGCGGCGCCGTGCCGACATTTTGAATGAAGACCGCCCTTGTCGAGACGGTCTGGCCAGCGAAGAGAGGATCGAAAGTGATCAAGGTTGTGTTGAGTTGAATTATGGGAACGGTGCCATCCCCGAAGAGACCCATGATGGTCTGTGGAATCGGAGTATTGGCGCTTATTTTGAGATTCGCGAAGAAGTTACCCGCGGCGGTAGGAGCGAAGACAACGCCGAACGTGCAGGTAGCATTGGCAGGAACGGAACTAAGACAATTGTTGCCCGAGACGGGAACGGTGTAAGCGGAAGACGAGCTGGCAATGGTGCTGATGGTAAGCGAGGAAGTGCCGCAGTTGGTGATCGTCACCACTTCAGTTCTGGAGGAGCCGACGACGACCGGGCCAAAGGGAAGGCCTCCAGCGTTGGCCCCAAGGCAGACGGAGGGGCTGCTGCCGCTGGTATCGATTACGGCCGCGAAGCCGTAATTGGACATGGTGTTCGGCGGAGGAGGAGTGACGGAGTTCAAGTAGGCACCAGGACTAATGTAAAGATCCGGACCGGCGGCCCCCACGATGTGTTCTTCCCCGTTCGAATCAATGGCAAGGTCAATCGACTGCGATCCCTCGGAAAAACTGCCAAAGTAAGTAGAGAAAAGCAGCGTCGTACCGGTGGGGTCAAATTCAGAAAGAAAGCCTGTGAAGGCCGAAGTGGAAAGTGTGGACTGTATTGGATGAACTAGGGGAAAGCCCGCGTCTGTGGTTATGCCGGCGAGCCAAATATTTTGGTTGGAATCCAGTCTGAGCGTATTGGTAAGAGCGTCGTCAGGCGGGAATCCGGCGACTACACCAGAGCCAGAGAAGTAAGTTCCATAGAGGAGCTGCGAACCAGTGGAATCCAATTCGGCAAGGTAGGAAGCGCAGCAAATGCCCGGAAACGTCTTCTGATAAGCATTCGGGGTTAGAGGAAAGGAAGTATTCACGCGCCCTGTCAGGAAGGCGTCTCCGGTTGCGTCGATAGCCAGTCCAGTGGGAGTGGAGGCCGGGCCTACGAATGTTGAATAAAGCAGTTGAGAGCCATCCGCACTGAGCTTAGCCACAAAAGGGGCGCTGGTTGAGGGCGACGGGATAGTCGTTTGATATGCGCCCGTCGTCGTGGGGAAAAACGCGTCGCCAGTGCCAAGCAGAATAGCATTATCCAAAGAATCCAGCGCAATTCGAGTTACGCTGGGCCCGAGAGCCGGCCCTTGAGGCGAAACGTCGCCGATTAAGGCACTGTATCCGAGGCTTCCATTCACGAGGAACTTGCTGACAAACGCCACGTTGTAAGGATAGGCAGGCGCGAAATTATGAAACGCGCCACTGGTAACGGGAAAGGTCGGGGCGTTCGTTCCTCCAGTAACGTAAGCGTCTCCACTGGCATCGAGAGCGATCGAAATAACGGATGTTCCGGACGACGGAGTCTGCTGGACGGCGTTGCTCAAGAGGCTCGAGTAGTTGAGAGAAGACCCATCTGCCGACAACGAAGAAATAAATCCGAAGTTCGAACCAAAACCTCCAGGCTGGAACGCTATGGGACTCTTCACCGGAAAATTGGTGGATTGCGTATTTCCCGCGACAATGGCATTTCCGTTGGCATCGACGGCGATGGCGTTCGGCTGATCGTAGCTGCTGCCGCCCAGGAAGGTGGAATAAATCAGGCCGGAGCCGTCGGCCGTCAGCTTCATCACAAAAACATCGGAAGTCGAGTTGTTGCAGGAGTTGCAGGTTGTCTGAAAGGCGTTTGGGGTAGCCGCGGGGGAAGAAGAGGAAAAGCCCATTCCAGTGACGTAGGTATTCCCGAGTGCATCGGCTGCAACCGCAGAGACAACAACTGATGTGGGCGACAAAAACGTCGAGAAAACCAAAACGGGATCAATAATTAACGGCCGAGCGCGGTCATATTTGCCGATAGCGAATCCGATTTCGTTATCAGCCTTAATTACGAACTTGCCGTTGCGGGGCTCCCTTCCGCCGTTGCCGATTTGATAGATGGAAGGATTCGTCAAGAGAAGATCTCCTGTCGGCGCGGAGATTTTTATACTTCCGTCGGGATTCCTGACGAGTTGACCCGCGCTAGTGAGGCGCATGCGGATGGCGCTGACGTTGCCACCGGGAGAGACAATGAAATCGTGTTCGAGATGTTCTCCGTTTCCATGGAAGATGAGATCGATATACGGATACAGGTTCGAATACTTTATTTGGGCATAGTTAGGGACGTGGGTCAGCCAACGCGATGGATCCGACCCGATGAGGTAATTTGTTTGGCTTGACTCTCGGCCATCGCCCGTAATCGTCGTTTCAGGAAGAGCATCCATGAATGCAAATGACGCCGTGCTGTGCTCGCCGCCTCCGTTGGAGGAAAGATCGAAACCGCCGGGACGCAGTCGCAGTTCCGTATTCGTATCGCGAGCGATAAACCGTGTTGGCGGCGCAACCTGCCCTACATTGGGTTCAAAACGGATTGGAAAGTTTGTGACCGACACCGCGGTCGCGCCAGCTTGTGCAGCCACGCGGGCGGTCGGAAACCACGTAAGGAAGATCACGGCAAGGCACAGTCGCCGACTGGAGACAGGCAAACCAGAGAGCATGGGCGGCTCCGCGGACAAGGGTAGATATCGAGGGCCGAATTTACTGATTTAAATGTATCCGCACTATACGGGAAAGACCCGAGGTGCAACCTATACCAGAAAGTAACATGTACTTGGAGCATAGCGGGCATAACCAAATGTCCCCGCTGGTGCCCCACTGCGGCGCAATCGGGATGCTTGGCTTGCCGCTGGGTACCAGTAAGACTCGACGGGCATGGACAGTGCAATCCCTGCAGCCTTCAGGATTGCCCGCTTGGAGTTGGAGTTTACGTAGCCGTTACGAGCTTATCGCGCTTCAGAGCCTATTACTCAATCGGCTCCTCGATGGGCACGTCACCATTAATGCCGGCTCAGAAGAATGGAAGGGCCGGTTTCTATTGACGAACCGGCCCTTTGCGAACAGCTGGAGCAGGCTACTTTTGACCGATGAGGAGTTCCGGATCTGACGGATTCGTCCCCGCGGACATGAAGACGATCTTTGAGCCGGAAACGACAAATCCCAATAGTTCGAAGTTATCGGTTGAGGTAATCGTCAACTTGCCCGCGGGGGAAGAAGTTACGGAGTAGGAGAAATTAAAAGCTGCCGTATCCATCCCATCCTTAGACTGATCATCAATGGACACCGCAACCGCGCTGAGACCATCGAAAGTTGCGATCCCGCTGCCAAACGAAGCCCCTGCGGTCGGCGCTCCGCCTCTGAAGAAAAACGGCCCCGAAAGGGAGGCATTGCTGAAAGGGCCGCCTGTCTGCTGCTGGACATAACCAGAGACAACGCCACTGCCCGTGCCCACGATGGCCGCGGAATCGGTACCGATCAGGTAAAAGACTAGGCTTCCGTCAGAATTCGTCGCTCGGCCGTTCGCGGCGATGGTAAGAAAGTCCGAGATTGGCTGGTTGCTGACAGTGCCGTTGTCGTTTATGTCCTGTTGGCCCGTAGCCGATCCGTTTGTGGCGAATTGGACTTGGCCGACGAGCGTAACATTTCCGCCACTCGTAGGGTCAACCGCCTCTTCAGAGAAAACATACGCTTTGCCGTCCAACGAAGTTTGTGTGTAGCTTGTTGTGGTCTGCTTGCGGTTCTCCCCGCTCAGGATTGGCGCGGTTAACCCGAGCACGTCGGTTGACATCGACAGGATTTCCGACGAATTGACCATGTACGCGACAGAGTGAGTCGTGATGGCGCCCGCCATAAACGTTGCTGTTCCCCGGCCTGTTGTTGGGTCAATGCTGTATGTGGCCGAGCCGGTTGTATCATTCGAATCAAGCGTGCCGTTATCGTCAGCGTCCCTGTCAATGTTGCCGATATTCCCTGCGCCATCTGCGTGATAGACTTCGGCGACCGCGACACGCCCGCCGGCGCTATCGATTCCCTCAAACCCCGCGACGTAGTTCCCGCTAAAGGAGCTGTTCGTGAATGCCGTAGGATCCTGCTTCATCAAGTGGCCCTGCACCCGCTGGCCGTTCCCGGTATTATCGTCGAAGCGAACCATCTGTCCCTGCGTCGCATGGCTTGAGCCGTCGAGTGTTCCAACGGCGATCCGGTAGGTGGCCACCCCGCCATTGGAATTTGCCAAGGTCAAGCAGCCGCGGTTGTCCGGCCCAATCGAGTAGGAACTTCCGGCGGAGGTAATCGACAACCCAATCGTGGGGCCAGTTGTGCGATTGCCATCCAACAGCCCGCCCGTAATGTTCCCGCTGCCATCGGCTGTAAAACTGCCAATGAGCACTTGATAGCCTAGAAGCGCGCTGCCTCCGCGCAACAAAAACGCATATCGCCCGTTCAGGACGCCGTTATTGCCGGTGCCGCACGTTCCGTCGACGATATGAAACTTAAAACCGTCCGAGGACCCGTTATCGACCGAGGTCGCCAAAATGACCGGCAGGAGAGCAAGAGTAGGGACCGACGATGGGGGCGTATAAGGAATCGAGGCTGTGACCGCCAATCCGTTCCTGGTGTACGTCGGAGTTCCCAGCATGCCGCAAGAAGGCTGGCAATCGCTTCCGCCCGATGTGAGCGTCCAGTTTGCCGTCTTGCTGCTCCCCGTATCATTGTTGAAATTTGCCTGGATCGTTATCGGCGCGCCGCCCGTCAGTGCCGTGTTCACGCGAAAGTTGTTGTTAATGATGACCACGCCTTGCGGGTCTTCGGATCCAACGCACTTGTCACATCCGATGCGGAACGGAGCTGTCGCGACTTTCGTATTGTCGGCCTTGGCGGCGGCCAAGACCATTGGTCGATCGAACGGACTATCCGGGAAAGACGATGGAGGCGTGTATGTAAATGTTATGACCGACGTTGTTCCTTGGTTATTTTGTACCGGCGTGGATATTGTCCCGCAGGCCGTCGCCCCGCCGCCCGTGATAGGACACGCATACCCGCCCGCCAAAAGCTGGATCGTCGCGCCTTGATTGCCCGCGTCGTTGAATACCCTCGCCGTCATGTTCGTCGGCAATCCGGGACCAAGTATCGGTCCGAGGCCGGTGATCGTTACGAGCCGCACCCCCGCTGGATTGACGCTGAAATTGGCTGTAGCGGCAAAAGCCCCGGCAAGGTTTGAAGAAACGTTAAGGGTTATCGTCGTCACTGCTGCGAGGCTGGAGGCCGGCGTATAAGGCAATGTGTAGCTGCCCGAGCCTGACGTTCCCGTGATGCTCCCAAACGTTCCGCAAGTGGCATCGCATGGATTCGAGCCCAGCATTGCAGTGAAGGATACGACGTCCCCCGGCGAATCGTTCCTGACGGTGATGCCAATGTTGACCAGGACGCCGGCAGCAAAGAGGGGTCCCGGCACCGCCGCTTGGACAGAGGCCACGCCGGTAACAACATTGAAACTTAGTCCATTGCTGGCGACTCCGCCTACTGATACCACGAGGTTCCCTGTACTCGCTCCCGCTGGCACGTTGATTGTGATACTGGTCGTGCTCCAGAGACCCGCCGCCCCAGCGGACACACCATTGAACTTAACGGTGCTGGTGCTTTGTGTTGCGCCGAAGTTCACACCGCTGATGGTAACGGTATCTCCCACCGCTCCTGAAACCTTACTGAGGCTCGTGATGGTGGGCTGAGTGGTAACACTCACAGACGCGGAGCCCGAGTCAGGCACGCCGTCGCCGTCAGTTGCTGTCACCGTGATGGTGTGACTCCCTGGGCTCAATGAAGAGGTGTCCAGAGAGTAAGAAAACCCGACATTGGGGCAACCAACTCGGCCGGGATAGACAGCACAGACATCGGGACGGCTTGACCCGTAGGTCGCGGTCCCCACGACTGAGCCATCGACCTTGACCTGCACGCTGCTGATCGCAGTTCCCACCACCGAGGCGTTGTCCACCGCCCACCCGGAAACTGTCACCGTGCCTGATACCGCCGACCCTTGCGCCGGCGCATCAATGTAAACGGTTGGCAGCGGGGCTTGCACGTTCACGGTGACACTCGAAGAACCTGAGTCAGGAGTTCCATCGCTGTCGGTCGCCGTTACGGTGATGGTGTGAGATCCCGCGCTCAATGTGGACGTGTTCAGAGAGAATGAATAACCCACGTTCGGGCAGCCCGGCCTGCCGGGATAGACGGCACAGACATCGGAGCGGCTGATGCCGTAAGTCGCAGTCCCGACGACTGAGCCATCGACCTTGACCTGCACGCTGCTGATCGCGGTGCCCACCACCGAGGCGTTGTCCACCGCCCACCCGGAAACCGTCACCGTGCCTGATACCGCCGACCCTTGCGCCGGCGCATCAATGTAAACGGTTGGCAGCGGGGCTTGCACAGTCACCGTGACACTCGAAGAACCAGAATCAGGACTTCCGTCGCTGTCGGTCGCCGTTACCATGATGGTGTGAGACCCCGCGCTCAATGCGGACGTGTTTAGCGCATAGGAAAAGCCCACGTTCGGACAGCCCGCCCTGCCTGGATAGACTGCACAAACATCGGGGCGGCTGGACCCGTAGGTCGCGGTTCCCACAATGGTCCCGTCCACCTTGACCTGCACACCGCTGATGGCGGTTCCCACCACCGAGGCGTTGTCCACCGCCCACCCGGAAACCGTCACCGTGCCCGATACCGCCGACCCTGACGCCGGCGCATCAATGTAAACGGTCGGCGGCGGAGCCTGCACATACACGCTGACACTAGAAGAGCCGGTGTCAGGAGTCCCGTCGCTGTCGGTTGCTGTCACCGTGATGGTGTGAGACCCTGCGCTCAATGTGGACGTGTTCAGCGAATAGGAAAATCCCACGTTCGGACAGCCGGGTCTCCCGGGATAGACCGCACAGACATCGGGACGGCTTATCCCGTAGGTCGCAGTCCCCACAACCGACCCATCCACTTTGACCTGCGCGTTGTTGATCGCGGTTCCCACCACCGAGGCGTTGTCGAGCACCCACCCGGAAACGGTCACCGTGCCTGATACCGCCGACCCTTGCGCCGGCGCATCAATGTAAACGGTCGGTGAGGCTGCCTGGACGGTTACGATGATAGACGAAGAGCCCCAGTCGGAAGTTCCGTCGCTGTCGGCCGCTGTGACCGTGATGTTGTGAGACCCGGCGCTCAGTGTGGAGGTGTTTAAGGAAAACGAAAAACCCACGTTGGGACAGCCAGGTCTGCCGGGATATACCGCACAGACATCCGGACGGCTGGAGCCGTAGGTGGCCGTGCCCACAACGGTCCCGTCCACTTTGACCTGGACGCCGCTGACGCCCGTGCCGACTACAGAGGCGTTGTCCACCGCCCATCCTGAAACATTCACCGTGCCTGATACCGTTGTCCCTTGCGCCGGCGAATCGATGTAAACAGTTGGTAGCGCAGGGCTGGGCGTACTGGTCCACAGGATGGCTTCATTGGCAGTGCCCCCGCTTACAAAAGCCTCTACAGCGAAACCGCCTGCTCCGTCCGGAGAGATGATGGGCGGTACGAACGAAATGACACCTCCGCCAGTCCCCGGAACCGAATCGCCAGGCGAGATGACGTCAAATGGCGTTCCATCAAAGGTTACGCCGAAGTCGCCGCGGGGCGTTGCGCCACCGCCGGTCACGAAGGTGTTAACGAAAGCCATCGTACCTTGCGGGCCAAGCACGAAGTTTCCCCCGGAAACGAAGGATGCCGGAATATCTGTAAATGTACCCAGACCGCCCGGAACGGGCTGTCCTTGAAGCGCAATAGCCTGTAGTGGAGCCGATTTCAGCGCCCTGAAGTAACCGGAGGTTGCCGTTCCGCCCGTGACATTCGCGCTGAAGACGACGTCGCCTTCGCTATTGACCTGCACGTCTGCGGAGCTTGCTGCAATTGAAAATGTGCCGCCGCCAGTATCGGGAGCCGGTGTTCCACTCAATACCACAGTCTGGATTGCGTTGCCCGCCTTTCCCTCGAACACACCAATCTTCGTTACAATGGGCGGCCCGGAAAAGTTAATGGCGCTTGTGAAGGCCACAGCTCCGCCATCGTTAAAGCTGGAAAGATTCAGATTAACCTGAGAGCTCACGGTGCCGCCGGCCAAGCTATCACCTGACGTCACGAGCTTTTGTGGGGAACCGCCCGATGAGCCTACAAAGATTCCCACCCCGATACTGGTGCTTGCTCCAAAAGCAACCTGGCCTGACGCATTGACGGCCGCGGACCCAAATATGCTAATGGAATTTAAGTTGAAAGATTGGAAGGTACCTCCTCCCGGTGCTGGGTCTCCCGATACCGCGATTTTCGCGATGCTGCCTCCGGCTCCCGGAGTGAACAGGAAAACACCGTCGCCACCGCTCGTGGATGAGAGGGTGGATCCCCAGAAAACCGCCTGACCCGAATCATTAAGCATGGAGGGAGAGATATTGCTACTCGCTTGCACCGACGTAAATATGCCGCCTGCAGCGGCCGGATCCCCCGTTGCAGCCACTTTGACGAGCGGGCCGGATGGCGATCCGATGTAGATCCCTTGCCCCGCGCCACCGCCCAGCAGCTGGATCCCAAATGTGACTTGTCCCACCGAATTCAGAAATATTTGCCCCGATGAGCTACCACTATTGCTTACGAAGGGGCCTAAGACGCTGCCGCCAGGCGCGACGGCGCCTTCGCTGGCGATTTTGGTCGTCGTGTTGCTGCTGCGATCCGTGACGAATAAAGTCTCGGGTCCGCCAGACTCCTGGGCAGAAAAGCCGACAAAATGACCGGCTGCAATCGCACTCGCGCCGAAACCCCCAACCAAAGTAACTTGCGCTCCCGCAGGAAGGGTGTCCGCCGTGTTCATCAGATTCTGGATGTTACTTGGCGTGCCGAGGAATTCTCCATAATAGGCGGTACCCCCAGCTATGCTCGAAGCGAAGTAAATGGCACCGTTGTTGTTCACTGTCGAAAAGAACCCGTTGGGCACAATAAACGGAGTAGCGCTGCCGGGCACGGAAAACGCTTTCGAAAGGTTAAAGGTGCCTCCGCCGGTAAGGCCCGTGGCCTGCCCGTCGACGACAACAAGCGCCGGGGCGCTTGTCGAACTCTGTTGATAGAGACCGAGTCCGCCAGAAGCGAACTGCACTTCGAAACCAGCGAAGCCGCTGTTCGCCATCAGTGCGAAGAACACAGTTGCAAAGGTTTTGCCACCGACGGTCTCGCCATTGAATGCCACGACATCCGCTGGCGGTGAATTCAAGGCATGATAGCGAAAGATCGCATTGCTAACGGTCCCGCCTGTGATACCGGTGCTGATGAGAATATCCCCAGCGGCGTCAATGGCCTGGGGGAGGGGACTGGCCAGAATCCCCCTCCTGCTAGGTTTGAGGACACAGGGTCGCCGGTGGCGGCGAAGCGGGTAATGGTGGAGGGCGCGGTCCAGAGCCAGGTAGCTGGGATGAATGTCGTATTTGTTGCTGCGCCGAACGCGACACTCCCATTGTCACTTAGAAACGCGGAGATTGGATTAGAAAAAGTTCCACTTGTGGGAGGAGGCGCAGCATCGCCTCCCACGACAACTCTTTGAACATTGGCCACGCCACCGGCTACCGAGCCTACGAAGAAGCCGGGGTGTCTCCCTCCCACAGATTGTTGCACGACGCAGGGTACGAGAACTTCGCCAAGGGCGTTTACGGGGTTAAATCCTGAAGGATTTTGTAGGCTAGAGATGGTGCCCGTGCCAGGGGCCGCGTCGCCTGCACCGAGCACGCGAACCGCCGTCCCTCCTCCGGATGGCACCATGAACAACGTTCTCTGGGCCACTCCGATACCCGGGATCGGCAGGAGGTTGGTGATGAAAGCGATAACGCCGTTGTCATTGATCCCAACGGGTGTGATGGCGAGGCCATAGGTTTTCCCGCCGGTTCCCGGCGCTATGTCGCTGGAGGATACTACGAGCTGGACGCTTGTCCCATCGTAAGTCAGCAAAGCCCCACCCGGCACTCCGCTCGCCGTGGCGAGGCGCACCGCAAAGACTACGTGGCCCGAGGAGTTTATGCCTCCGCCGTTGAGAAAGGCTACGATGCGGCTGCCGGTGATTCCTGGGACAGGGTCGCCAATTTGGAGAATTCGCACCGCCGCCGGAGTTCCAGCATGCCGGTAAAATGCCGCAGTTGCGGCGTCGCCCAGAAATGCGTAGTCGCCATTCTGATCAACAGTACCGCCGAACGGCACGCCGAAGTGGTTGGAGAGACCCTCGACGCTCTGATCAGTGGCGACGGTGCTGAGGCTAACCTGTGCGCGGGCGGAAGCACATATTGACAGCGCCAAAATGAGCAAAACCACATTGGCGTGCAGGACCCGAAGAGATGGCAGAGACAATTTGTTCAAACGCGCTGCGTTTGTATGACTAAGGGAGGGCTGGGTGCCACTCACGGGAGTCTCCAGAATGTTGAGATAAATTTCGAAATACGGGGCCGAACGGCTAGGTTCTGATCAAACTGATCCTGATACGTCCTCGCAAGCGGTATGCCCAACTTGGGAAGGTCTTAAGTGCCTTCTTTTTCGGTAGGGCACTCGGCCGAGGATACTGCAAACACCTGATCCGGCTTACTCACTTTCAGTTTTTGTGCAGGGAGTTGCAGCAGGCGTTGCTGCTTATTGCTTGCGAAGGAGGCAGGTCGGGAGGTTGAGAAACATCAAAGAGTAACGTTAACAGAGGCCGATCCGGTGTCGGGAGTTCCGTCGCTGTCGGTCGCAATGACCGTAATCGTGTGACTGCCTGTGCTCAATGTGGACGTGTCCAGGGAATAGGAATAACCCACGTTGGGACAGCCCGGCCTGCCGGGATACACCGCGCAGACATCGGGACGGCTTGACCCATAGGTTGCGGTTCCGACGACTGACCCGTCCACCTTGACTTGCACGCTGCTGATCGCCGTTCCCACCTGAGAGGCGTTGTCCACCGCCCATCCTGAAATCGTCACGATGCCCGATACCGTCGCCCCTGACACCGGCGTATCAATATAAACCGTTGGCGGCGGGGTCTGCACATTCACTGTGACGCTAGAAGAGCCTGAGTCGGGAGTGGTGTCGCTGTCCGTGGCCGTTACCGTGATGGTGTGAGAGCCCACGCTCAATGTGGACGTGTTCAGGGTAAAGGAATAACCCACGTTGGGACAGCCCGGCCTGCCGGGATACACCGCACAGACATCGGGACGGCTTGACCCATAGGTTGCGGTTCCGACGACTGACCCATCCACTTTGACTTGCACGCCGCTGATCGTGGTTCCCACCACCGAGGCGTTGTCCACCGCCCACCCGGAGACCGTCACCGTGCCTAATACCGCCGACCCTTGCGCCGGCGCATCAATGTAAACGGTTGGCAGTGGGACCTGCACATTCACGGTGACACTGGAGGAGCCAGAGTCGGGAGTTCCGCCGCTGTCGGTCGCCGTCACTGTTATGGTGTGAGACCCCGCACTCAATGTGGATGTGTTCAGAGAGAATGAATAACCCACGTTGGGACAGCCGGGCCTGCCGGGATAGGCCGCACAGACATCGGGACGGCTTAACCCGTAGGTCGCGGCCCCCACAACTGACCCATCGACCTTGACCTGCACGCTGCTGATGGCAGTCCCAATCGTAGAGGCGTTGTCCAAAGCCCATCCTGAAACCGTAACGATGCCCGATACTGTTGCCCCTGACGCCGGCGCATCAATATAAACAGTTGGCGGCGGGGTCTGCACATTCACGGTGACGCTAGAAGAGCCAGTGTCGGGAGTCCCGTCGCTGTCGGTCGCGGTCACCGTGATGGTGTGAGACCCCACGCTCAATGTGGAGGTATTCAGGGAATAGGAATAACCCACGTTGGGACAACCAGGCCTTCCGGGATAGACCGCACAGACATCGGAACGGCTTGACCCGTAGGTCGCGGTCCCGACGACTGAGCCATCGACCTTGACCTGCACGCTGCTGATCGCGGTCCCGACCACAGAGGCGTTGTCCACCGCCCATCCTGAAACCATAACAGTGCCCGATACCGTAGCCCCTCGCGCCGGCGCATCAATGTAAACGGTCGGCGACGGAGGAGGTTGATTGCTGGCTGAGCCGCCCGCGAACGCAGCAATTTCCATGGCGTAATTTTGCGCTGTGCCTGCAGTGACGGAGGCTTGATAAGGTCCAATAGCCGACACGATCTGGTCCAGCAGACAAACCGTCGCTCCACCCGAATCATTCGTCTGGCTTTCAATCGTCCAGCCACTTCCGGGAACCGAACAGCTCGGATTAGAGGCCCCAGTGGCGGCCCATGAGAAGAAATACTCATGGGCCGCCGTTGTGGTGATTGCGGCCGAAGACCAGGACGGAGTTGCTGTCAACGATTCGTTGTATGCCGCTTGGTCGAGCGGAGCCGCGGAATCCAGTCCTGCAACCTCAGCCACAGCAGCTAGCAGATAAGTACTGCCGCCGCTAAAGTTCAACGTAAGCGAAGTAGCTCCTCCCGCTGTGTACGCATAGTAGAAGTTGTTGTAAATCGCGCTGCCGGGGACGTTGTGATAGATCGGAGTCGGCAGGCCTCGCGTAAACGTATCTCCGGAACTATCTGTCACACTGCTGACATCGAGCGGCCAAAAGCTCACGCCCACGATGAGCGTGTTTCCTTCTGCGGCGGGCTGCGGAAGCGGCAAGGTGACCGTCCCTGAGGTCGAAGGCTGAAAGCTAAAGGTGGCTTTCTGAATCAGCGAGATGGCTACCGGCGTGACCGAAAAGCCTCCATTCAAAGTGCCGCTCTGATTATCGGGATCAGTGACGGTAACATCCCGCGGTCCTAGGTTAGCCGTCGCTCGAATGGCGACCTTCGCTGTAAGTTGTGAGCTTGAGTTAAAGGTGCACGAGTTCACAGTCGTGCCGGCTCCAAAACTGCAAGCTGCACCACTTTGAAAATTGCTCCCATTGATGATGACGGTTATAAGCTGGCCTTGACCGCCACTGCTCGGGGCGAGAGAACTCACACTTGGAGGCGGATTCACTAAGATGCCACCAGCCAAGGTGCTGCTCTGTAGATCAGGATTGACTACTGTCACGTCGTGCGGGCCGAGCGGTGCGTCTGGATTAATCGTCAGAATCCCAATCAACTGGCTCGTGGAGTTGAAGGTACAAGAACTGCTAATTCCAGTACCAAAGCCACACGCTGCGCCGCTCTGAAAATTGTTCCCGTTGATAGCAACGCTTAACGTTGCCCCCTGCGTGCCACTGTTTGGGTTAACTGATGCCAGCTGCGGCGGTGGAGGATTAACGACTGTAGCAGTAATCAGCAGCTTTTGGCTTGCCGTCGATCCCGAATTGTCTGTGACTGTCAAGGTCACGGTGTATGTTCCGGCGGCGGTATACCTATGGTTAGGGCTCGGTTGCGTCGAGAGTTGTCCGTCACCAAAATCCCATGAATAACCGACCACTGTTCCGTCTGGATCTGTGCTTCCTGTTCCAGAGAACGCGATGCTCACAGGAACTGGGCCGCTCGTGGGGCTCGCGCTTGCGACGGCTTTCGGCGGCAGATCGGAAGTAAGCTGAATAATTTGCGCAACTGATGGAACGCCATTGCCGTTGAGGATAAACAGCATGTAGGGACCTGGGGGAGCAAGATTTCCATTCGCAGGAGCTGTTACGTTGAGAGTTCCCGAACCTATGGTGAAACTCAATGGATTAATGCGCTGATCCTGGTTGAACGAGTGCGTAACTGAGCTCAACCGAATCAGATTAACTTGTGCAATGCTCGCGGAATCCGGCGTGACAACAGAAAAAGTTCCTCCATAAGAGACCATCGTCGGACCACTCGAGATCGTAGGACGCGCTCCATTGAACAAATAAGGCGGAGAGAAAATCTCCGCGGTCGCTCCGCTTACATCTCCTCCTGCAGAAAGGACCCGCCCGTCCGGTAACAACACCGCAGTGGAGTGATAGCCCCGATACTGCGTAATGCTGGCCATCGGCGTGAAAGTTTCCGTGACGGGGTCCCACAGTTCGGTGAGATAAACAGGTGCAGATGCATTGTCGAATCCTGATCCGCTGCTGCCTCCTGTAACTAAAACGCTTCCATCGGCGAGTATTGTTCCATTCAGTTGTCGACGGGCCGTTGCCATCGATCCCACATATCTCCATGCCGGCGAAGCCGCATTCAGATCGATTACTTCTGCAGTGGCGGTCGGCGGATCAGAACCGCCCACCGTAAGGACCTTCCCCGGTGCATACATAACTGCGGTGTCGTAATCGCGGGAATCGAAATTTAGGTTGGCAACCGCGGTCCAGCTCCCCGTTCCCGATGTATCCAGATAGCGCGACGGGGAGTCCGGTGTGGCGTAGAATACTTTTCCATTCGGCGCCTGGAACATCCGTGGATATAAAGCAAGGGCGAGCTGAGCAGTCGTAAGGTCCCGCCAGGATTGCTGAGCCGCTTGCCAGACCTGAGGCAGGGTATTCACTCCGGCCGAACTATTGATGTCGCCGGAGGTCACTAGGACATCTCCGTTAGACAGCGTTGTATTTGTCGGATACCAGCGCGCCGCGTTCATGTCGGATACGCGTGTCCACGTGTTTGAAACCGGATCGTAAAGGCTCGCGTTGGGCACACCATCGAAGTCGCCAAGATTACCGCCAGTTACCAATATTCGGTTGTCCGCGAGAAAAGAGTGCCCCGCACAAAACAACTGGTAACCGGGAAGTGGTGTGGGGGTAACTGTACCGGTAGCTGGATCCCAGATTTGCGGGTTCAAAGATGCACCCTGAAGAGCCCAGAAAAGTACTTTGCCGCTAGGTAGCACCATCACATGTATCGGTTCGTAGCTCGTGCTGAAGACCGAAGACCACTCCCCTACGGTCGCAGGGCCGCTTTGAGCACTCAGTGCAATGGAAAAATAGGCGACGATTGTAATTACGGAGACGAACCGGAGGACTGAGCTACGGCGTGCACAGAAAGCTGCGCAGGTGCGGAAGCGAAAACATTGTGGTAGTGACATCTGAGATTATTCGGGTGTGAGAAGGAACATTCGAATGGGAGAGGAATGATGAACCTGGGCTCCTGTACGGTTCTGTCCAGGCATGTTCATGACGTTACCTATGGCTATGATCTGACCCTGGTCGTTGACATCGAAGCCGCCCTCCAGAACCACC
>Ga0207110_10073_pt1 | contig 24272 bp, 22 predicted proteins | sample Alteio_BWMinHeat_74_FD_153582 | JGI IMG/M metagenome (GOLD analysis project Ga0207110, IMG submission 153582) | Enriched cells from forest soil in Barre Woods Harvard Forest LTER site, Petersham, Massachusetts, United States -... | ecosystem: Environmental > Terrestrial > Soil > Temperate forest >...
AAAAATGAACTCCCTGAGATGAGCCAGTTGGGGTTCAGACTGGGCCTGAATTTCTGGACATTGCACTTGTTTGCACATTCACGGCCAACGAAAAATCGTACAAGCATGCGGCTGTGGAAAACATTTGTAATGTTATGTAAAGTGCTTATTTTTCAAAGTATTACGAATTTCGATGAGAGTTTGAAATCGCCCTTCCTAATCTTTGAGGCTGTGACAAGTTGTCCCAACCCCGGTGGCAAACATTTTCACAATGAAGGAAACTGTCTGCCGCCAAAAACAAAAAGCCCAGCCTCGGATGGCTGGGCTTGTCAGTAACACTTGAGTCAGCAGCGAAGAATGTTGTTTGCATCAATGCCATCAGTTGCATTCCGCGTGTCCACCACCAGCCTGGCTCGCTTCACGATGTCCTTGCAGTCATAGCTGGAGTGATCAGTAACGATCACTACACAGTCAAACTCTTCGATCTTCGTTAGCGGAGTGCTAGTCATTTGCAGGTCATACTTCCGGCCGCGGCCAACCGTGGGGAAGAACGGATCGTTGTAACTGACCGCCGCTCCTTGCTGCTGGAGCAGCTCAATAATGGTGAGTGAGGGCGATTCGCGCAGGTCGTCAATGTCCTTCTTATAAGCCAAACCGAGCACCAGCACCTTGGACCCATTAATTGCCTGTTTGTGCTTGTTCAACCCTTGCGCCACGCTCGAGACTACGTGATAAGGCATGGCAAGGTTGACTTCACCGGCCAATTCGATAAACCGCGTACGAAAATCGAATTCCTTTGCCTTCCACGAGAGATAAAACGGATCGATGGGGATGCAGTGTCCGCCGAGCCCCGGACCAGGGTAGAACGCTTGAAAACCGAAAGGCTTAGTTGAAGCAGCGCGGATAACCTCGAAAATGTCGATTCCCATTCGCAGGCACAGCAGCTTCAGCTCATTCACCAGCGCGATATTGACGCAGCGATAAATATTTTCCAGCAGCTTCGTCATCTCCGCCGCCGCAGGCGAGGAAACAGGAACTACCCGATTGAAGATCGAGTTGTAAAGCGCTCCCGCATACTGTGTCGCTAAAGGCTCCAATCCGCCGATTACTTTGGGAATGTCACGCCGGGCTACCTGCGTATTTCCCGGGTCCTCGCGCTCCGGCGAGAACGCCGCGTGAAACGTATTTTTTTCGGTTGAGCCGGCCCGGGCAGCTTTCAATCCAAACTTGTTTTCCTTTTCCAGAATGGGAACCAGGATTTCCTCGGTGGTCCCTGGATAGGTTGTGCTCTCCAGAATTACTAATTGGCCAGCGCGTAGGTTGGGCGCAATCGCGTGAGCCGTATTTTCGATGTAGCTCAGATCCGGCTCATGATGCTCGTTAAGCGGCGTGGGAACGCAAATGATAACTGCATCGAGGTCGGACAGTTGGGCGTAGTTCGTGGTTGCCGCGAAGCCGGCGGACCTGGCAGCGGCGATCTCTTCGGGGAGGATGCGGTAAATGTACGATCCACCCTTAGTAAGCGTATCTACTTTTTTCTGGTCAACGTCGAAGCCGGTGACGCGAAACTTTTGCTCGCTGAAGAGCAGAGTCAGAGGCAGGCCGACATATCCCAGTCCAATGATGCCGACGCGAAGCTCGCGCGATTTTGTCTTATCCAAAAAGGATTGTGTGCTTACCGGTGTGCTCGTTGTGCCAGGCATAGAAAAAACGTGATTCCGAGGTTGAATTTACCGACAAAGATTGTAAATCAATTCATTGTCGCTCCCCTTCGCGAGTAGGGAGCGAGGTAAGCCTTCATTCGATCAGGGTGAAGCATTCCCTCTTCAAAACAGTGCCTTTATCGCTGGCGTCAGTTTCCAAAAAGAATCCTGAGATCGCATTCCTTTTGGACTGTGTTTCCTACCGCGGACGCGGACTTAATCCTGGCGTAGATTCGGTCGCGGCGGGCTTTTGTTTTACTGGTTGAGGCGTCCAAGCCGAGGTATTCGCTGGCGCGTTCGGGTCGACGCCGAAATCCCAGACATACATATTGATCGTCTTTTCGTCGAGCATCTCCACCAGCGCGTACTCGCCCGGCGTTAGTGGCTGTGCGGGTGTAAGTTTCAGCCATTCGCCTCCGTTCACGGTCTCGGCGTTCGTGGGCACGATGTCCTCCTGATTGGTGACCTTGCCCAGAAGGGAGATTTTCACACTGCTCACCACGCGTATGTCTTTCTTTTCCTGTACGCGAATAATTTTGAAGCGATCTGGCCGATTCAACTCTGGAGATGCCTTCTTGTCTTGCGTGTCCGAAATAGATTGAGCTAAATCCGCATAAATCGCCGGCGATGCTTCGTGAGACTCCACATGCGCGTGCGCACCTTTCAGTTCAATACTCTCCTTTGAGCCGGTGGGAATGGGGTTGATGATCGAATGCATGATGTTCTTGCCCATTTGCTTGTTCAGTTCCCCACCGTTTTGCACTACTTCGATGAGCTGCGGCTGGCCATGATAGTGGTCGAGGAGGAAGACGCCGCCAGTATCGGGAAGCCGCAATCCTGGCGCGATCAGCGGTCGCAATGCTTCTTCCTTGGCCCGCTCAGCTTTTTCATCGGCATCAGCCTGCTGTACCTCTTCGGCGCTCGCGTTAGGATTCAGCCCTCGCGGATTCTGCTGATTGAATTTGTTGGTAGCATCCCAATCCACCAGACTGTTGGGAACGTCCTCCCAGTCGTAGCGTTCGGCGCTGTAGTAGTGCACGCGATCTCCATGGACCTCCCACTTGCTGGCGAGCTGATACGACCCGTCCTTCAAGATCAGGCGCTTAGCGTGCTCCTGGGCGTGCGCCGCAGGATAGAGTGCGAGCACAAACAAGCTGCCGACAAGACAAATCAGAAACCGCCGCATAAAGAACAACCCTATCCAAACCGCCCCAGAGATGCTAACCCATGCTGAAACTTGAGGTTTCGCTCAATTCCGCTACCTAGTCTATTGACCCGGATCATTAAGCCTGACTGTAACTCGAAAGACCAAGAAGCGCTCGGGGAAGATCATGAACTGGCGCCGAAGCCGCGTTATCTCCATAGCCCACGCGCGTAAGCCTGCGGAAAAATGCTGTGGAAAACGATCGATGTCAAGGCCGCTGCCCGTAGTGACGACGTGAGAAATTGTGAAACATCCTGTAGCTTCAAATTCCCTGCTTCAGCGAATTTTGCAGCGAATTTTTCGCGCATGAAGCCCGAAAACCTCCAGTTGTGCCCAGAATCCGCGAAATTAGCTCCACTCTCAGGGAACGTAGCAGGGATTCCAGGGAATTTCGCGCTAACTATCGGGCAAGATTAGAGTTACAAGTACTTTCCCTCGAGTCTGAATACCACTAGCAGCGAAATAACAGGGAATCCGGGACCTTACCGTGCGCTGACCTCTTAAATGAGCAGGTTTCGCCTCCATTCAATTTCCACAAGAGCTTTTCCGCAGCCTGTAAACGCGCATGGCGTCGCCAGAAACTTCGCCTAAGAACGTCCAAACTGAGCCTCATTTGATCGCTTCGTTATCGCAATCAGAATCAACCCTCCAGCACAAATCGAGGCCAGGCTGGCAGCCTGAGCGTTCGTGAGTCCGAAGAACGAGCGCGGATTAATACGGATGAACTCGATGAGAAAACGCTCGACCCCCATCCAGATGAGGTACAGTCCCGCGACCTCTCCAGCGCGGTGAGACCTGCTTCCAACACGCCATAGATACCAAAAGATGAGTGTCGCTGCGATGGCCTCGTAGATCGGGGTTGGATGCACGCGTTGTGTCGTGGGCACCAATCCGTTGGGAAAGCTCATACCCCAGGGAAGCGAAGTTGGCGTACCGTAATCTCCGTCACCGGAAGTAAGGCATCCGATGCGACCCACGGCATAACCCAGAGCGGCGGCCGGGGAGCACAGGTCAAGCATCGTCAGATAAGAAAACTTATATCTGCGCGCCAGCAGATACAGAGCGATCAAGACACCGGCGAATCCTCCGAACCAGGCAAATCCGGAACGACTGAATAATTCGCCCAACGGATCGGCTCGCAGATCTGCGGGCGATTCGAGCACGTGGTAGATTTTGGCGCCGGCGATTCCGAGTAGAGCGGAGATGGTGACGATGTTCTGAGCGTCAGCTTGTAAACCTCGCCGGCGAATATCTGCACTGAGAACAAGATATGCGGCGATGAAAGCCAACAGCATCAGCAGTCCGAAGCTGCCGATGGTTATGGGACCAATATGGATGTAAGGAATCAACTTTTGAGTATAGCTGCGGACCTTTGCAAACTGCGCATAGCATCAACTTTCAACGGCTGAGAAATGCAGCTCTCGGAAGAGCCTTGACCTTCAGCCGCCGACCACGAGCTCGCAACGCATGCCATAAATCCCACTTCGCTTGCAGCGCCAGCCAGATTTGAGCCTCCCAACGAGTAAGACCTTCGAGCAGGAGAGCTGTGTCGGCGCTCACGCCACGCCGCCCCTTAACGATCGCGTTCAACCGTTGAAATGGAACTCCCATGCGTTTGGCCGCCTCGACTGGAGAGACGCCAAGCGGTTCAAGAAACTCCTTCAGCAACATTTCGCCTGGATGTGTTGGTGGGCGATGCTTGGGTAACATGATTTGGGACTCCTCAATCATAGCTTGGCACATGCCATCAAGCGTGACTTCCCTCCAATGCTGCGCACAACCGTTTTAGCAAACTGATCTGCGACCCAAGTTTTCGGTTACTCTGACTTCATGCGCGCAATTTTCCAACAGCGCGGCCTGCGCCTCATATTCATTGCCAACCTGATTTCCATGCTGGGCAGCGGCATGAACTCCGCCGCCGTAGTTTGGTACATCCTGCAGGCGACGCACTCAGAGATGGCGCTGAGCACGGTGATCATCCTGCAGACCATTCCTGCGCTGCTGATGCTGCCGTTCACCGGCGTTGTGATCGATCGCGAAGACCGGCGCCATCTCGTAATGTTTCTTGATGGCTCGCGCGCAGTAGTTATCTTCGCGGTCGCTTTGCTGGCGCTCGCGGGCAAGGCCCACCTGTGGGAGCTCTACCTGATGAACACTCTGGTCGCAGCCGGCTTCTGGATGTTCTGGCCGTCGGTGACCGCTCTCATCCAAGAGCTCACACCGGAATCGAAGTACGTTGCCTCCAGCAACTTTCTCATGGCCGGCGTCCAAGGTGGATGGCTCATTGCCGGCGCCATCGTCGGCTTTGTCTATAACCACATTCATCTTGGTGGCGTGCTGCTGCTCGACTTCAGCACTTATTTGGTCTCGATCTGTTGCTACCTCTTCGTTCGCAAAGGACGAATTACCGTGGAGCGTCCGGCGGACGCGGTGATTCCGCGAGACGACCATCCGATTGGCCGCTATTTGCACGAACTGCGTGAGGGCTTTGGATATCTAAAACACAGGCCTGCCGTGACGCTAGTGGGAATCAGCATGGCGTTGTTTATGGGAGCAATGCTGACTCAGGGCATCGTGACGGCGCCGCTCGATGACCGGATTTTGCATGGCGGAGCCGTGGGTTATGGCTGGCTGAATGGTTCCTGGGGCATAGGAGCTTTCGTTAGCACTATGTACACGCCATTTGTGATCGGCCGTCTACACGCGCGCGTCAGCATTCGTGTGGGTATGCTGGTGTTGGGCACATGCATGCTGCTCGCGCCGCATTTCAGAATTCTTGCCGCTACTGCATTTCTCTTCTTTCTCATGGGATCGGCGCGTGGCATGGGCGGAACCGCGCTTAATACCAGTTTGATGGAACTGGTGCCAAAACACTTGATGGGACGTACGCAGAACACCTTTTATTTCATGGGCACGCTGCTGCAACTGGGACTGGCATTTGCGGTTGGCGCCTCCGCTCACCGCATCGGATTGACCACTGCCTACGCGATTATTGCCGGCACCTATCTCTGCTCCTGCGCCTCGACGCTTTTGCCGGAAGAGAGCTTCAGGTTTGCCAAAGCCGAAGCTGCTACCGAAGAAGGAATTGCGGAAGAGACACACGCGTCATGAGCGCAGAACAAGATGCCATCGATTACCATTCACAGGTCTAGTCCCGATTCAGGACTGAATGAATCCTGTCATTCTGAGCGAGGGCGAATGCACGAGTCGAAGGATCCGACAATGCTTACGGTGTGAAAGGAGCAGGTGGCGCAACCGGCTCTTTCAACCCGTATCTGGGATTGGGAACTACCCTTATGGCGCTATTAGAAGTTACTATCTCCCGCACCCAATCTCTTAATCTCTGTAGCGATCCTTTATCCATCCTATGAAAAAAGCGTTTGATCAAGTTCAGACCTGGATCATATGTAGTTGAGATAACCCACTGAGCAGGAGGTTCTTGCGGACCGTCTCCGACATATGAGAGAGCTATCCAGAATCGCTCCTTGTTACGGAAAGCCCAGAGCCCCCATCCATAGTCCTCCTGAATGGGTTCAGAAAGCTCAAGATCGAAACCGGGAGACGTTAGCAGTTGATTCCTCAGCCACCCAGCAAAGTCTTCACCGAAGCAGCACGGATTGATGAAGTGCGCTTTTACCTTCCGGTGTTCGAACATATCCGTCTCGACCGTGAACATCGCATTCATATTTTTCTCCTCGCTTCGTAAGCGTGCGAACTGATCGATAGGTGAAGCGGCTGCGCTGGTGTAAGGATTAGAGTGTTGTGCTGTTATTTTTCTGATTGTTATTAAATGGCACTTGAATCATCACCGACTGGCTGAGCACCAATGCAATGCCAACTGTCTGCCAAACGCTCAGCTTCTCAGAAACGAACATTGCCGCAAGCAGGCTGGCGAACACCGGTTCCAAACAACTCGTCACAATGGCACTGGTCGGATCGAGCAAATGCAGACCGCCAAGATAAAGAACGAGAGGCAGCAGCATGCTGACCATTGCAAATCCGAAAAGGAACAGCCACTCCCGGCCGGAATAGTGCCGCGCGGCGACGCTCCAGGGCGGGTTCACGATTAGCCAGAAGACTGATGCAGAAAGCAACGTGTAAAACAGCACCAGCCATCGTGAGGCGGACTTGAGCAGGTCGGCGCCGATCACGTTGTAAAACGAGTAGGAAAACGCCGCGCCCAGAGCCGCGACAATGCCGATTGTGCCGACTCGAATTTGCGCTTCTGGACCGGTCAACGCGACGAGTCCACAGCCCAGAAACGCAAGCAGAACGGCCAGGCTTCGTATCCATGAAGCGCGGTCTTTCCCCGCCGCGACAGTATAGGCATACACCCATACCGGCGCGGTGTACTGGACGGTAATGGCCGTGGCCACCGTACTCTTCGCGATCGCGTAGTAATAAAAGAAATTGGCGCCACAGATGCCAAGCACTCCCATGGCAACGCACTTCAGCAGGGTTCTTTGGTCAGCCTTGAGAACTTGGGGACCACGGAGTGACAACGTGACGGGCACAAGAACCAACAGAGCGAAAGTAGAACGCGTTTGGGAAAGAATCAGCGGGTCGATACCGGCACTGCGCACCCAGCGCGCGCCGTTGAAGACCGCCTTGCCCAGAGCGGCCGAGGCTCCATAGCAGAGCGCCGAGGCAGCGATAAGCAGATAGCCTTCGAGCTTTCGGGCATCAAGATTGAAGCATCTGTTCGAGTCGTTGCGGATCGAAGCCAATCATCACCTGTTCGCCAACGACAATAGTAGGAGTAGAACGGCTGTTGTACTTCGCGACCAATTCTCGCACGGCGCAGAAATCGGTGGAGACGTCCCGCACTTCAAAAGCGATTCCTCTCTCCGAGAGGAAAGCCTCAGCTACGCGGCATGGCGGTCAGCCCGGTTGGCTGAATACAACTACCTTATGCTTTTGCATGACCCGGTTCTTTTTCCTCCACTAGCGCTTGGCATGCGACAGATTGTAGACGCAGCGGGCCGCGTCTCTACGGTGGGGGCGTATTTCACGGTGCATCTTGAACAGATGCTTCCCATACTGGAACGATCCATCGAAATCGAAACCTGCACAGATGCAAGTTCGTTCACCTGCGATTATCTGTCTGCGGCTCGGTGTGGATAAGTACCTTAAATAGTTCCGGCGCTGCCTGCTTAAAGCGAATCTCGAGCGCCGTAGAGATGTCGTGCACACGCGAGAGCGACAGATCGTCGGGTAAAGTCGTGTGACACGAGAGATAAATGTGATCGCGCACGCGCTTCAGCACCACTTCGTGCAAGTCGATAATCTCGGGAAAGTCGGCAACGATCTTGCGCAGCTTTCTTTCCAGGGCAGCATTCTGGAACGACACATCGCCCGGCTCGATGGTCGCCGAATCGCTTTCAATGTGAGTGAGGATCGAATCGATCTCCGGCACTTCACTTCGCATCTCGGCCTCGAGAACACTGACAAAGTCGTGCGCGTTCTTCAGCGAAAGACGTTCATCGAGCTCCAGATGCTGCTCGACATGCAGCTTGCCCTTCAGGTCCTGCACATTTACATCGTGGACGCTGAGATTGTGGCGCGCGGCCACGGCGTGAATGCGGTCGAAGATGCTTTCGCCGCCGGTAGCGCGGGGAAGGGCACGAATTGTGACATCGGCGTCCGGCAACACGCGCTGCACGGCATCGGTAACGGACGCGGACATATTCTCCGAGTGCTGCAAGGTCGCGTTTCGATTGAGGCCAACCTGCACTTCGGCAAAGTACCGGTTGCCGGCCCGGCGCACGCGCACTCGATCCACGCCCAGTATGCCGGGAACCGTTGCCACTTCCCGCAGAATCTGGCCACGTACGCCGCGGGGAGCGGCATCGAGCAGGGCGTCGATGGTTTGCCTCGCCAATCGCGAGCTGACATACACGATCACTCCCGCCACTGCCAGCGCCGCGATCGGATCGGCCACTCGCAGCCACGGAATTTCCAACCGGTGTCCCAGCCACACAAGCGCCAGGCCCATAATTACGACGCCGCTTGACCAGATGTCGGTGGTGAAGTGGAGGGCGTCGGCTTCGAGCGCCTGGCTCTTATAACGAAGAGCCGTCTGGCCCAGCGCGCGCGAGCGCCAGAAGTCGATGCCCATCGAGAGAAACAAGACAGCGAAGGCTGCCGCCGAGGGTTCGATCACAACATGATGAAAGAAAAGCCGCCTGCTCGCTTCGGTCACGATCCACACACAGGTCACAAGCAGCAGGCCGGTCTCGATAAACGCCGAGAAGTTCTCCACCTTGCCATGTCCATACTGATGATCGGCATCCGCAGGTTTGTCGGAAACGCCTACCGAGAAAAAAGTAATGATGGCTGCCACCAGATCAAGGGTGGAATGGGCGGCCTCAGAAATCAGGCCGAGGCTTCCGGTGGCGAAGCCGATGGTGATTTTCAGGAAAGTCATGGCCACAGCAGCGATCACGGAGTTCCGCGCCACGGAGCGCTTCTCGCTTCGCATGCTTTCCGCCCGGGAGATGTAGGACGTAGCCATTCTGGGCTGGTACGTTAATCTTATACGGTTAGCACGGCGGAGAACCTGAACATTCCAGCACCCTGTGCTAGCATCGATTTCTTCCCCCTTTATCCGGAGGCACCTTGAATTTTCCTAAATCTCACCTTATCGCACTCGTTTTTGCCGGTACGGCGCTTGCTTTCGCTCAAACCGGCACGCCGCCAGCGACCCAGACTCCGGCTCAGCCTGCCTCTCCGTCCGTTCAAGGTGAAAGGCCATCTTCAACCCCACCGTCAACGGCGAGTGCACCGCAGGCTGCGCAGCAGCCTGAACCTCAAGTTCCCGAGACAGCTCCAGTAATCACGATCGACGGACTCTGTGCGGTTTCAACCAACGGCGCGGCCAAAGGTTCGGCCTCGGGCAATGTTAAGGGCTCAGGCACCGGCGCCGTCAAAAGTCTGGCTCGGACCGGAACGGCGACGGGAGCAGCAAGCAGTCGCTCCACATCGAGCGCCTCTTCCACCGGCGACTGCAAGACTCAGATCACACGTGCTGAATTCGAGAAGCTTGTACGGGCGGTCGCGCCTACAGCTCCGCCACAGTACCGGCGTCAGATCGCCACCAAGTATGTCCAGATTCTGACCGCGGCGAATGAGGGCATGAAGTTGGGAGTCGATAAGGACCCGGACTTTGCTGAGAAACTCGAATTGACGAGACTGCAGCTTATTGGCCAGGACGCCGAACGCAAGTTGCAAACCCAAGCTTCCAGCGTGAGTGATGCTGACCTGAAGGCATATTACGATCAGAATCCTTCAGCCTTTGAAGAGATAACCCTCACTCGCCTGTTTGTGCCTCACGGCCCTGCGGACGCCAAGCAAGCTGACGCCGCTACGGATCCAAAGGCCATCGCAGAGAACGCACGACAACAACTTATGATCGGAGGCGATCCCGAGAAAATCGAGAAATCGGCCTACGAACAACTCAAGAATACAAGTCAGCCGCCGAGCACCAAGTTTGGCGCGCGGAGGCGGAACTCCATGCCTGCGGCGCAGGAACAAAAACTGTTCGCGATGAAGGATGGCGAGGTCTCAGAAGTAATCTCGGACCCGACGGGCTACGCGATCTATCGTGTGGATGAAAAACGGCAACTGCCGTTCGACAAAGTTAAGGATGAGGTTAAACAGACGATCGCGCGGCAGCGCATGGCCGATGTTAGCCAAAAAATCTTGGGAGCAAGCAAGGCCGAGTACAACGACGCCTACTTCGGCCCGGAAGTCACAAATCCTCCTCGCATGGGTCCCCCGGGCGTACCGCAAGGCTCGCGGCCTCCAAGTCCGGCGCCGGGCAGCGTTCCTCCTGCGGGCGAGCCCAACCGTTCGCAATCCAGTCCGCCTTCTACTCCTAAATAGCCATGGCTTCATCGAAGCCCTCGCTCCTGGTGACAGGCATATCCGGAAGTCTCGGAGCCCGCCTGTTGCCGCTGCTCGAGGGCTTCAACGTCATTGGACTCGATACACATCCCCCTTCCCTCGGTTCGACAGGGCTCCAGTTTGAAAAAATGGACTTGGGTCAGGAATCTTCATGTCTGCGAATGGTGCAGATTCTGCGCGAAACTCGGGCCATCGGAGTTGTGCACATGGCCTTCGTGCTCGATCCCCTGCGTAGCGGCATTCTCGATCGCGATCGCATGTGGCGCATCAACGTTGCTGGCACGGCGCGTGTGCTGGAAGCCGTGGCCGAAACCAATCGCATGGGTGGTTGCGTAAAAAAACTGGTTTATTTGAGCAGCGTGGCGGTCTATGGTCCTGCGCTGAAGCGTCCGGCGCGAGAGAACGACGCGCTAAAGGCACACACGCTGGCATATGCGGTCCACAAGAAAGATGCAGACCAGGCCGTTCAGGCGCGCGTAAGAGATTTGGGTGGATGCGACGTGTATGTTCTCCGTCCGCACATCTTTTCCGGCGCTACAGTGCAAAACTACATGATCAATTGCATTCGCGGAACCTCTTATGGCTCCGGCCGACTAGGGAAAATGCTGGAACGGCGCGGCACGCGGCTTCCGCTCGTTTTTCCCCTTGGTGGAGATTATCTGCAGCACAAGCTTCAGTTCGCACATGTGGATGACGTAGCGCGCCTGATCGCCTGGATTCTTCCGCGGCCGAAGCTACAGGATCCGCTGATGATTCTCAACGTCGCAAGCAGAGGTGAATCGCCGACCGTATCGCAATGCGCGCAAGTGGTCGGAGCTACTATTCGTCGGTTGCCGACAGTCGCGCTTTGTCACGCTATGATCGAAATGATGTGGGCACTCGGAGTCACTTCGATTCCTCCCGATTCCTTTCCCTACCTGATCGGGTCTTATTGGATGGATACATCAAAGCTGCGTGCTCTTCTCGCCCAAGACTATGAGCACGTGATTCGCTACACCAATGAAGCAGCTCTCTCCGACAGCGTAATCGAATCCTCTGCGGCAACCATCTCTGTGCCCGAACCAGCGATGGATCGGAGTCAGAACCGGCGTTAATGCGTGGGACGCTCCGGCGGCGGCTGGTATGCCATGTAGGTTTCTCGAATGCGGGCCGAGTACTCCCCCAGTAATTCCTCGATGCGCTCCGGGCGCGAGGAACGAACGATCATACCGATGTGCCACTGTTTGTTCATGCGCCAGACGATCTCTGCATCCTTAAATTCTTCTGTACTAGGCCACTCCTGTCGTGCGAGCGAGATGAGCAGTCCCGCAGCCTCGCCATTGGGTGACGGCGGAGAGTAAGCACCTTCCTCTCCTGCGATTTCCACCCGCGCCCACTCACGCCATAGATTCACTCCCGTAGCCGCCTCGATAAGTTCCGCAATGTTGGCGCCGCCGACTCGCGCCGAAGTCTCCAGAAAATACGTTGTTCCATCGCCCGCCATGATGAACTCGCTGTGGGAAACGCCGGAAACGAATCCGAACGCCCGAAGCACTCGCCAATTCAGCTCGCATAGCGATCGCGATTGTGGGTCTTCGCGAGGCAGCGTTCGCGTGGTGAAGACGCCACCTTGATGAGTGACATCCATGGGGGGCGCTCCGTATCGGCTCACATTGCAGAACAGCAGCGTGCGATGAAAGACGATCGTGTCCACGTGATAAATGCTGCCAGGTACGTAGCACTCGAGCAGATGAAAAGAACGTTGATCCCCCAGAGCCTCTAATGACTTCCAGAGCTCGTGCTCATTGGCAATTTTCTTGAGGCCGATGGCCCCAGCCTGGGATCGTGGCTTGAGCATCCATGGAGGCGGCACTCGGCCGCAGAAATCTTGGATCTCCTGGTCGTTCAGCAGGCGAACGAAGTCCGGGCATGGTAATCCAGCGAATTGAGCCCGGGCGCGCATAGCCAACTTATCGCGGAAATAGCGGGTCGTGGTCTCTCCCATTCCGGAAATGCGGGTATGCTCGCGCAGCGCAGCAGCGGTTTCGAGATCGAAGTCATCGAGAGGCACGATGCGATCGATGCGGCGATTGCGCCCGAGATGGCTCACTGCAAGGATGGTGTGCTGCAGGTTCCATTTCTTGTTTACGTCCGGCATGTAGAAGATGTCGTCGATCGATTCACGCGGCCAGTTCGCTGCATTCATCAGGCTCTCGGAGGTCAGCAGCAGGACAGTACATCCCTGGCGTTTGCACTCACGCAGGAACTCATGTCCTTTTTCGTAACTGGCAATGCACAAGATGGTGAGGGGACTTGAGGAAAGCATCTTTACTGGCCTTAATGGCACGAAGTGTACTGGATTCAGCTAAATATGACGAGCGCCGAGGTCACGATTCCCGCCGGCTGGGATCGCCGCGAATACGGTAATCATTACCGCTGATTTGACAGCTTCCCAATTAAGGAGGAGAATCGGCCCCTTCCTCCCAAAAACCCAATCCCCCAAGGCCCTAGCTCTTTTCCAGGAGAATACTATGCGCTGGCTATTGGGGCTCAGTCTGCTTTGGTGTGTAGCAATGCTGGTGGCAATCGCACTATGCCGAGCCGCCGGCTCCAGTGACATTCACGAGCAAGCGACCGACAGATCGTAAGCTGTCGCTTGCTGGATCGCGCGATTCATTCCGGATACGTGTCCCTCCGATAAACTAGGAATCAGGCCTCTCCAAAGGGGATGGTTTTGGTCCCAATTCTTATTGCTTTTCTCAGGTTTCTGACACTGGTCTGGTGTAACGTTTTGTCGATGTCGTAATCAAATACACTGATGGGCCGCACAACCGTTTTCGCCGTAACTCTCTCCGCCGCAGCTCTTCTGCCCTGCGTAACGATTACTGCGCAAACAGTTCCTGCCAAAGCGAGCCTCGATGACGTAAAGCTGGGAATTCTGGTTGAGTTGTTCACATCAGAAGGATGCTCAAGCTGCCCACCCGCAGACGCTCTCCTGCGACAGCTCGATGCTCAATCAGCCAAGACGCCGACGCAGATCGTAGTTCTCGGCGAACACGTCGATTATTGGGATGGACCCGGCTGGCACGACCGCTTCTCTTCTCACGATTACACTAACCGGCAAGAGGAATACGCCCGCCGCTTCCGCATCGAATCGCCATACACACCACAAATGGTGGTGGACGGCAGCAGCGAGTTCACCGGCAACGACGCACCCCGGCTGCAGACAGCATTGCGAGAAGCGGCGTCACATTCCAAGGCTCTATTGAGCATCGCTGCGGAGGAAATCAATCCTGCTGAAGTGGTCGTCGATCTGGACGCGGGTCCCCTGCCGGAAGGAAGCAAACATGCCGATCTATATCTGGCCCTGGCCGACAATCAAGACCAGACGCAGGTCGGAGGCGGTGAGAACTCGGGAAGGAGTCTTCAGCATGTGGCGGTCTTGCGGAGTCTCCAGAAGGTAGCGAAAGTCTCAGCCGAAGGCGGGCAAAAACAGATCAAACTGCGATTGCCAAAACCGAATGCGCCAGGAAATCTTCGTTTAGTCGCATTTGTACAGGAATCTGATAATGGCGCGGTTCTGGCAGCGGCGGTAAAGCTCTTGGGTGAGCCTAGTCGGTGATGGCTGCGATGTTGGCAGCGGCAGCTCCTGCTGCTTCTTCAGGTATCTGTCCACGTCCCGATCCTTGCAGCAGGCGATGATGGATGCAATATAGCGCCAGCTCCAGGCGATCGGACACTCCCAGCTTGTCATACACCTTGCGCAAGTAGTTCTTCACTACCTGCTCGGTAGTGCCGATTTCGCTGGCAATCTCCTTGTTTCGCATTCCCTGGGTGACGCAGGAGATGATGAGCAGTTCCTTGTCTGAAAGCTTGGTCTTGGGCCGCGGAGAGGTAAGCTGAGCCGCCTGCGAACGATATGCTTCAATTACCCAATTGACGCTTTGATTATCGATCCAGGTCTCGCCGGCAGCTACTTTGCGCACACACTTGACCAGCATCTCCGGCGCAATGCTGCGCGGCAGGATGCCGCGCACGCCCCGGCGAAAATACTCGACGGTAGTCTCCTCATCGCTTTCCGGCGAAAGGATAATCACTTTCAGGTTCAAAGCGCGCTTCAGAACCTCGGAGACGGCTTCCGGCGCGTTGGGCGAAATCGCGGCTTCGAAAAGAAGAACGTCAGCGGGAAACTTGGCTGCTGCGGCCAGAACTTGTCCCAGATTTTCCGCCTGGGCAACGACGCGCACATCGTCTTCAAGTGCAAAAATTTTCTTGGTGCCTACGCGGTAGATGGCTTGCGTGTCCGCAAGAATCACACGAATGAAGGATGAAGGCTGACTCTCAGCCTGAGCCGCATCGGCTCCGTTTGGAGCCGAAGACTCTTCGAGTTTGGCTGGCGTCGCTTTCGACGATGGCTTGAAGCCGCCGCTGCTGCTCATGATGGGAAAAACAGGCTACTGAGTGCGGTCGAAGTGGTATTCATCGATCACTGCTGCCACAGCCGTCCTGTCGCCATGTTTGGAGCAGCGTACCACACGTCCGGTACATTTCACTACGACATCCGTGGCTGTCCCCAGGACGCTCGCGGGCATTGAAATCGTGAACTCGATAATCGAGCCTATTTCCAGCGCCGAGTCCATGTAAAACAGGACTCCGCCAGCGGAGATATCCTCGGTCTGACCGGGAACGCCGCTCGCTTCTGCCCGAACCTCAACGGGAAGTTTTAAGGGGAAACGAACCGAACCTCTTAATTCGTCCACGATGTCTTCCTTTGTGTAGCGATGGCTCCGGTTATAGCTGGTGTTCCCGGTTGGTAAAAGTTACTAAAGTGAATGTCGGGGCGTTCCAGATTCTCAAACAGCCATGCACCTTTGGAGGTTACCAAAAATTATCGACTAAGTTATTCAAAACTTGGTTAACTCGGTGAAATTGAAACCGTTCACCTTCATCGGCGGCACCACCATATCGAACGATTCTTCGCCGCTGGCGCGTACGGCAGTTCCCAACATTTCAACATTTTGCAGCATATCAATCAGACTTTGGTTGAAGCGAAAATTGCGCACCCCGCCCGCCAGTTTCCCGTTTTCGATCAGGAAGGTGCCGTCTCGGGTCATGCCGGTGAGAATCTTTTCGTAGGGATCGACTTCGCGGATATACCAAAGCCGAGTCACCAGAATCCCGCGGTCGGTTGAGGCTATCATCTCGTCCACTGACTTGGCCGCTCCATTTCCTCCTTGGACGACGATATTCATCGGCGCATCGCCAATTTCATTGGGCAACGGAAAGCCGTGTCCGGTCGGATGAACATTGCCAAGCTTCAAGGCCAACTCCGACTGTCGCATGCGGCGAGCGGTCGCCCGGCAGTAGACCAGACTCCTCACAACGCCGTCCTGCACCAGCGTGACTCCTTCCCGCGGAATGCCCTCCCCGTCAAAAGCCGCGCCGGACTGCAGTGGGTGATAGACATCGTCATGAATCGTGATGTTCTCTCCAAACAGGCGAGTACCCAGCCGGTTGTTCAAAAACGACCTCTGCTCCAGGAGCGCTGTCCCGCCAAAGTCGAAGAACATGAAGCCCAGCAGGTCGAGCACCGCCGCGGGCTCAAGGACTACCGTCAATTTTCCCGGCGAAACCTCGCGTGGATGAGCTGACTGCGCGGCTTTCTCGGCAGCAATCTCTGCCAATCGCTTTGGATCAAGATGCGCGACGTTTGGCGAATTCGCTTTCTGCCATCCGGAGGAATCCTCCGCGAGCATCGTGATCGATACCTCAGAGTTCGTCTGCCGATGGATCCTCGACAGTCCGCGGGAATTGAGCAATGCCTCGAGATTTTCTGAGGACGAGTAGATTCCGGCGGTGGTCTGCTTGTGCTTCTTGGCTACCGCCACAATCTGTTCGACGGCCGCCGCGCGCGTTTCCGGGGTAATCGCCGCCGTGGCTTCGAAGTGCCGCTCAACTGGCAGCGTCTCTTTTGCTTCCTCCGGCGAAGGCGCCGGCAGAAGATCGGGATCCGGCTGCTGCACTTTGGCGATTTGCTCAGCAGACTGCACCGCGCGCCGCAGGCTCTCGTCGTCAAAGCGATTGGTGGTGGCCCGAGCCGTCTTGCCGTCCATCGCCACGCGAATCGAGATGACATATCCCTCTTCAGCAACGTTCTGATGGATGGTGTTGTTGGCGAATCGCGTAAGCGCGCTGCGACCACCGGCGACAATGGCTTCCACTTCGTCAGCCGACGAAAACTTCTGAATGCGGGAAAAAGCGTCGTGAATGCGATCGGGGGAGAGCATGGGAACGAACAGGTAGAGTACCAAAGCCGCTGCGGAAGGGCACTCGGCACTCAGCAGTCGGCATTCAGCGAAGAATGACCTCTGCCAATTGCTGATTGCCGGTTTTCCAAATCCGCGCAATCCGTAGTTTCCGCGTCATCCGCGTGAGCAGTTGCTTTGCTTTTACCGAATGGGGACCGGCTGGTTGCAAGCATCAGGGCGTTCTCCTCGCTCGTCCACTCGGGTGCACCCAAACAATAGGCGAACGATGTCGAAGGCCGGATTACTCGCAGGCGTTTATTGGCGTACAAACTTTGATAGACAAACTTTGATGTTACATGTGATAATTTTTTCCACAGCTCCCACTCTGCTATTAGGTTATGCCGATGAAAAACGGACGGAAGAATACCGTGAAGCCCGAGCTGCGGGACGAGCGGGCCACAGGCTTGTGGGTGGATTCTGCCCTGATCTTACGGTTGCACGGGCGAAAGTCCTCTACCCTCGCAATTGCCCCTACGCATACCGCAGAAGCGAGCCGTCTGCTCCACTATGCAGACGTAATACTTGGAACCGACAAGAAGGAAAAATTCGTTTCGGCTAAACCCACGAAAGAGCGCAAAGACCTGTAACACCTCGTGCACGTCTGGATGTGGCTTTCGGAATCCTCAAAGCAGAGACAAAGGCGTGACCTGCGAGATTGTCGTTTTCAAAGCATTCTTGATTGCTCGTACTCAGCAACCAAAGCGTTTTCAACCGCTTCTGACCGTCTCTCCCCGCGTGCTACTCTGCTGACAAACGTGCGATGAACGCCTAGCCGATGCGCCACCCGGGTGTAGATTCCACAAATTGAGTCGACCAATCGATTTAACCTGGTAATCTTCGCCTTCTGTGTTTCTTCTTCTTTCATTTCCATGCCGCCGCTGAAATTGATTTCCTACAGCGCATTTGGATGCGCCATCGTGTGCTGGCAGAGAGTAGCAGCTCTCGATTGTGTCTCGGATGATGCCAACCCTGCGTGCGGATAAACGAATCCGAAATAAATCTACATGCTTTCTTCATGGGCAGAGCCTTCATGAACGCACCACACTCACGTTCGGTGATTCTTTGCATTGACGATCAGGCGTCCGCCCTAACGCTCCGTAAGCTGGTACTGCAGAGAAAAGGGTACCAAGTGCTGACCGCCACGTGCGCACCTCAAGCTCTTGATGTCTTCCGTAAAAATCATGTCGATCTCGTGCTCATGGAGCGCGTTGATGCCCACCCTGACAGCTCCGCTCTGGCAGCGAGGATGAAGATGCTCAAACCCGAAATACCTCTCGCCATATATTCGGCGGACCGGGCCGAGTTTCAAGATATGCGCTTTGCCGACATATTCATCACCAAGCTGGTTCCGGTGGATGAGCTTCTGCGCACGATTGAAGGCTTGCTTAAGGATCAAACGAGAGCCGCCTAACTAACTGTCATCTCATCCATCGGGAAGCCGAATAGCTTCACGTCTTTGTGGATTCCAAACTAACCTATTGCCCCATTCTGGACCTGCTCTGCGCCCTCTCGTCTGTGCCGTCGTGCCCTTCGTGTTCGCTCTAGCAGTTGAGTTAGCTGGAAGCTGGAAGCCGGTAGCTGGTAGCTTAGTTTTATGAAATCCATCGCGCACTTGGCTCTCGACACCGCTACGCAGCGCGGAGCTACGTACTGCGACGTTCGCATCGTCAGCGACCGTCAACGGGCACTCGCCACCAAGAACGGCAAGATTGGACACGCGGCCGACTCAGAGTCGCTGGGCATCGGCATTCGCGCGTTAGTGAATAAAGCCTGGGGATTTGCTTCGACTGACGATATGTCCCGGCAGTCGGTCGAGGCGACAGCGGTGCGCGCGGTGGAGATAGCGCGGGCATCTTCGCGGGTGCAGCAACATCCCATCGAACTCGCTCCGGAGAAGCCCGTCACAGCGGAGTGGACGAATCCATACAAGATCGATCCCTTCACTACGTCGATCGAGGAGAACCTCTCGCTGCTCATGGCCTGTGACAAAGAAATGCGCTCCGTGGAAGGCGTAACTCTGGCGGAAGCGCAGATGACGCTGCGCCGCTACGAGCAATGGTTTTATTCGAGCGAAGGATCAGACATCCATCAGACTCGCTTCCTCACCGGCGCCGGCTACGACGCATACGCATTCGCCGGCACGGAAATCCAAAAGCGTTCTTATCCCAACTCGTTTGGCGGACAATACCAAAACAAAGGCTACGAACTGATCGACGAGCTGCGCCTCGCGGAGAACGCGCGCCGCATCGGGGAAGAAGCCGTCGCTTTGCACAAGGCGGATCAATGTCCGGAGGGCCACTTCACTGTCATTCTCGGATCTTCGCAGCTTGGACTTCAGATTCATGAATCGGTCGGACATCCCATCGAACTGGACCGCGTGCTGGGCATGGAAGCGAATTTTGCCGGCACATCATTCCTCACGCTGGATAAGTTGCGCAACCTGCGTTATGGCACTTCGATCGTGAACGTCGTTGCCGACGCTACGCAGCAGCATGGTCCCGGATTGGGGACCTTCGCCTACGACGATGAAGGCGTGCCGGCGCAATGCACTCCGATCATCAGCAATGGCGAGTTCACCGGATATTTGTCGTCGCGCGAGACGGCAAAGACCATTGGCGAGCAGCGCTCGAACGGCACCATGCGCGCGGAAGGATGGAACCGCATTCCGCTGATCCGCATGACTAACGTGAGCATTCTGCCGGGCGAAAAATCGCTCACGCTCGATCAGCTCATCTCCGGTACCGACCATGGCATTTACATGGAGACCAACCGCTCCTGGTCGATCGACGACAAGCGCTACAACTTCCAGTTCGGCTGCGAAATCGGATGGGAGATCAAGAACGGTAAGCTCGGGCGAATGCTGAAGAATCCGTCGTACTCGGGAATCACCACCGAATTTTGGAATTCGATGGACGCTATCTGCTCCCGGGACCAGTGGCAGCTTTGGGGCACGCCCAACTGTGGCAAAGGCCAGCCCATGCAAACCATGGGGACCGGACATGGCGCCGCTCCAGCTCGCTTCCGCGATGTGATGGTGGGCAGCGCGTACAAAGGGACGTAATGCGGACTCAAGGGCGTCTTATGGCGATCGCGCCGCTTGCCTGACGGGCTACAATGATCGAAGTCGAAGCGAAGCCGCTTAGCGGGGTGTTTGGTAGTTATGTCTCTCCCTCGTCTGCTTCCGTGGTTCCGGGCAACACGCAGCCTGATTCTCGCGTTCTGCACTTCCCTGTTCTTTGGAATTGCAATTGGAATTGGAAATTCTGCCAGCGCGCAAACCGCGCCAGCGCGAACTGCTCCGGCGGCAATCACCGACATGGCGCTCGACGGCAGCTCAGATCTATTCAATTGGGCGACGCCTATTCGGCACAATCCGCTGCAGGCCGATCCTCGGCTTGTCGCCGCTTTTCTGCGTCCTTGGCTGTTCAGTCCTCGATTGCTTGATTTTGCGAGCATCTCATCCTCGGCGTCAGAAAAGAGCACGCGCACGCTGCCCACGCCGAAGACGTACACGCTCACTCCCGATCCGCTGAACTGGCCGATCGCCAGCGACTCTCCCGATGAAGACGACTTCGCCTATCTTCCCGATCTGCCGCGCCCTGGACCGGTGACCACTGCCCAGCGACTTGCCCAAATCACTCCCAGCCGGCGAGCGCCGGAGCATTTGGCGACGAAGTACGACGTTTCCCGAATTGGGGATCGCGAGATCGGCCAGGGAATCAACTTCTATTCGATCGAGAAGGAGATGGCACTGGGACGGCAGTTGTCGCTCGAGGTCGAGCAGAGCACGCGCCTCTTTGGCGATCCGGTAATTGGCGAATATATCAATCGCGTAGGGCAGGTGCTCGTCCAGCACTCTGACTGCAAGGTACCGTTCGTCATCAAGGTGGTCGATGACGACGAGGTGAATGCCTTTGCGCTGCCGGGCGGGTTCTTCTACGTCAACACTGGGCTGATTCTGGCCGCCGACGACGAAGCCGAACTCGCCGGCGTCATGGCGCACGAAATCGCTCACGTGTGCGCCCGGCACGCTACCCGCAACGCCACGCGGAGCGAGATCACGCAGTACGCTTCCCTCCCCCTCATTTTCTTCGGAGGTCCGGTCGGATACGCCGTGCGGCAAATCTCCAGCATCGCCATGCCACTGTCGTTCCTCAAATTCAGCCGCGATGCCGAACGCGAAGCTGACCTCCTCGGCATTCAGTATCAGTACGCGGCCGGATACGATCCCACGGCGTTTGTCGATTTCTTTGAAAAGCTCGAGAGTGAAGAGAAAGGTGCGCACAACTTCATTGCACGCGCTTTCATGACACATCCCATGACGGATGACCGCGTACGTCGCGCCGAAAACATGCTGGAGATGCTGCCGGACCGCGACACGTACATTACCGATACCAGCGAGTTCGATCAGATTCGTGACCGGCTTTCCCGGCTAACTCACGGACGCGCCTTTATCGGCGGTCAACGTCCGCATCCCACACTGCGGCGCAGAAACGGAACGCAATAAAGTAAAGTCTGCAGCTACGCACCAACAACAGCCCGGGCTGCGTCTCTAACGTCACGACAATTCAGCGTTCAACTACTCCTTCAAGCATCCGGAAGAACTCAGGAAAAGAGATCTGCGCCGCCTCGGCTCCGTGAATCACTGTTTCTCCTGTGGCTCTGAGCGCGGCGATGGAGAAGGCCATGGCGATACGGTGGTCGTGTTCGGAGTCAATCTCAGCTCCTTGCAACTGCTGTCCACCAGGAACGCTAAGGCCATCTTCGTACTCTTCGACCTTGGCTCCCATAGCCCGCAGATTTCTGGCGACCGCAGCAATGCGGTCCGATTCCTTCACGCGCAACTCGCGAGCGTCGCGCACCTCCAGGCCATCGCGCGTGTAAGGCGCCATGGCGGCGAGCACAGGAATTTCGTCGATCAGGGCAGCAGACTGTGCTCCAGCCAGCTTGGCACCTTTGAGGGATCCAGCTTCCAATGTGATCGTGCCGGCGAGTTCGCCGTGCTGTTCTTCCACCTGGATCATCCGCACGCGCGCTCCAAGCGCTGCCAGCACGTCCAGCAAGACCGCGCGCGTTGGATTCAACAGCAGGCCGTCGATCACTAGATTACTTTCCGGAAACAACGCTGCCGCGCACAGAAAGAATGCCGCCGAGGAGATGTCGCCGGGAATGGCGGCTTCTATAGCCTTCAGACGTTGACCGCCCCGGATGGTCACGCGGTTCTTGTCGCGAGAGATCTCCGCTCCGAATGTACGCAGTGCCAGTTCTCCATGGTCGCGCGTGCGCAACGGCTCTTCTACGCTGGTTTCCCCTTCAGCAAACAAGCCGGCGAACAGAAGCGAGGTCTTCACTTGCGCGCTGGGCACGCTGGGCTTGTATACCATCCCGCGCAGCTTGCCGCCTCGAACTCGAAGAGGAGCGTGGCCATCTTGCGAAGAAATGCTGGCGCCCATCTGGGTAAGCGGTTCGATAATGCGTCGCATCGGCCGGCGCGACAGCGATTGGTCTCCGACAAGCTCGCTTGTGAACTGCTGACCGGCAAGAATGCCGGAGAGCATCCGCATCGTCGATCCGGAGTTGCCGCAGTCCAGCGCAGCCGAAGGCTCATGCAACGCCCCGACAAGGCCTTCAATGGCGATTTCTCCATCTGGCGCTGTGATCTGCGCACCGAGAGATCGCAGGCAGCCAAGCGTGCTGGCACAATCCGCTCCGCTGGAAAAATTGCGCAGGCGCGTGGTTCCTTCTGCAATTGCAGCGAGCATCGCATAACGGTGCGAAATGCTCTTGTCGCCCGGCAGCCGGATCGATCCGACTATGTTTCGAGCAGGTTTGACGATCACATCACTCATTGATAAAGCGGCTCCGAAAGCGTCAGGCTCTTTGTTTTAGTTGCCTGACCTGCTGGATATAAATTTCTGAATTGAACCTGCAGCTTGGCCAACTAAGCGGGACCAATTTCCCCTCTCATTGCGTAGCACCGCGATTGTGCGATGCCGAGCGCTTTATGAGGTTCCCCACGGGTGACAAGGTTCCTCCTGATGCTCGTGAAGGACTCGAGGTACCAGGGCCATGTCAGGCCGCGTTGTATTGACTCTTCTTGCTACTTGTTTCTCTGCAGGCCTTTGCTCTGCTCAAAACTCCGATCCCTTCCAGGATATCGACGGACATCGCGGGCTCATGCAAAATACCCGCCTTGCCAACATCTCAGGAGTGGTGAGCGGATCCGATGGCGCTCCAATTCCAGACGCACGCATTGATATCCGCGAGGAACAAACCGGCCGCACCATTGCATCAGGTTACACGAACAACTCTGGAGGCTTTGCGTTCTCGAATCTGCCGGCAGCAGCTTATGACGTGGTGGCTTCCCGAGGGTTGTCGGAGTCCCGCGAACGCCTATCATTGAGCGACGTAGGCGCCAACCTTAGGATTCGCCTCAATACCAGCAACGCGGCGGCAGCTCAGGCTGATGGCAACGCGACTGTTTCTATTGCGGAGTACAAGGTTCCACAGAAAGCGCGCGACGCCCTGCATAGAGCCCAAATCGCGCTGACCAAAAGTCGCCGCGAAGAAGCCGAAAAGCAGTTAGCCAAAGCCCTGGAAATCTATCCTGAGTATGCGGCTGCGCTCACCTTGCATGGCGTTCTCTCGTTGGACCAGGACAAAACGCAAACTGCAGTCGATGATTTTGACAAGGCAATCCATTCCGATCCGAGTTTCGCATTGGCTTACACCGGCATGGCAGCCGCCATGAACCAGCTCAAGAAATTCGACGAGGCACTCCGTTCTGCCGATCGCGCGGTCACTCTTGCGCCGCGGGCCTGGCAGACCTACTTTGAGATGGCAAAGGCATATGTGGGCAAGGCCGATTATCCCACCGCGTTAAAGCAGCTCATTAAGGCTCAGGAATTTGTGCCAACTGACTACGCTCCAATCCACCTGGTGCGGGCGCATGCTCTAATGGCCATACAGAACTACAACGACGCAGTGAATGAATTACAGGCTTTCCTGAGCCTCGCTCCTCAGGATCCCAATGCAGGACTTGCGCGCCAAGCGTTGGAGAAGGTTAAGGCCTTTACTGCCGCAGCCCCAAAACCACCAGTAGCAAGTGCCATCCGATGATCACGAGTTGAGTTGGAGACCATCAAGGAACTGCCGCAGTACGCGTGCAAATTCCTCAGGATTTTCCATAGCAGC
>Ga0207110_10074_pt1 | contig 24214 bp, 23 predicted proteins | sample Alteio_BWMinHeat_74_FD_153582 | JGI IMG/M metagenome (GOLD analysis project Ga0207110, IMG submission 153582) | Enriched cells from forest soil in Barre Woods Harvard Forest LTER site, Petersham, Massachusetts, United States -... | ecosystem: Environmental > Terrestrial > Soil > Temperate forest >...
GCTGCCATCTTGCCAATGTCGCCGCAACAGACATGACATGGATTCAGTTCTATCCGTTACTTCGCGACAAAAAAGGGTATTAGGTGCCGAGATTTCTGTCAGCGTGGCTGAGACAAGCAAGAAATCGATTCCCAAATTCAAAGGGAAAAAAGGGAGATAAATATGCCAAAGGAAATGGGGATGTCAAGAGAGATGAGCATGAACGGTCGTGGTGGCCATCTCTACATGCAAACCAATGAGGTCAAGAACGCTATCATTCACTACCATCGCTCCGCTAACGGCACACTCACAGAAGTGGAACGTGTTACCACCGGCGGTGCAGGTTCGGGGACTTTCAAGCCGATCAGCGGCCAGGAGAGCGCGCCCAACTCCTTCGAGGGCGCAGCTAGCGTCATCCTCTCACCAGATCGCAAATTTCTGTTTGCCACAAACGGCGGGGACAATTCGGTGTCCAGCTTTGCGATTGGCGAACAGGGTCGGCTCAAACTGATCGACACCAAGCCGACGGGGAACGCAATCGAGGGCAAGAGCGGTACTGCCAAGTCGCTCGCATATTCTCCCTCGAAAGACATGCTCTATGTTGTGCACTCGTTCGGACCCGATCACATTCGGATCATGTCCGTGTCCAGTGATGGCAAGCTTACACCACGCGCGGAGAAGTACACGTGCAACACGCCAGACAAGCCGCACCGTGTTCCAACTATGGGTGTGCTCTCACCGGATGAGAAATTTCTTCTTGTCGGCACCACGTTCGATGTGCCCATTGCGATCTCCGGCACTTATCCGGACGGTTCACCCATTCTCTGGGTGACCGGTCCAGACGGCGAAACAAGGTCCGTCGCTTCGAACGCGCCAGATCCCGACGGCATAGTAATCCACCGCGTCAATGCCGACGGCACTCTCGGCGAAGGCTCCTTCCAGGATGGAGGAGGCGGTTCTCCGTTCTACATCGCGTTCCTGCACAACCGGCCGGATACGTTCATCATTGGATATGCCGTCGGCGATGGAGTGGCCTTAGGCCGAATCGACGAAGACGGAAGAATTGGCGTCGGCAAGGTCGTACCGATCGACACGAGGCGAGGCAAGATCGCTGAACTTTGCTGGGCGTCCGTCTCCCCCGATGACCGGCTCTTATTTGCTACGGTTTTCGGGTACAGCCACGTCACCACATTCCACATCGACGGCCTCGAACTCAAAATCGCCAAGGATCCCGCATGTCCGATTGTCGAGGGCGATGGCACCTTCAGGGGGCTTTGTGGAGACGTCAGCAGCGGCCCGAGCGACAACTGGGTATCGCCCGATGGCGCCTTTCTCTACCAGATCTACGGGAACGCCTCGAAGCTGGTCGGGTACGCCACCAGGCCGGATGGCTCGCTCGAGGAGGTTACCAGCGTGGCGATCCCTTACAACAGTCCGGAGGGATTGGCGGGGTTCTGAGCCCGCGTTATGGCGATGCCATGACCCAGTTCAGTCATCTAGTCCGGCGCGAAGAAAACTTGCCGCGATTGAGTTCTTCTGACACGCCAGACGTGAGTAAGAATCGTCCTTCGGATCGGGACTTGCAACGTGCGGACGGATGCGGCCGGGTTGTATTGATTGGTTCCGAAAACGGTACCCGGGTCGACGACATTTTCGAACGCTCTCCGATTCGTGTCATGTTTCCAAGGACGGGACATCATGCCGTAGAAGAGGCGGTCCTAATTAACACGGCAGGAGGCGTTGCGGGCGGTGATCGGCTTGAATTGTCTGTCACCGCCCTCCCCGGCGCTTCGATCGCCGTGACGTCGCAGGCAGCGGAGAAGGTCTATCGGGCGTTGAACGAACCCGCGCGGGTTGCAACCAGCTTGAAGGCGCACGAATCTGCCCGGCTGGCATGGCTACCGCAAGAAACTATCGTTTTCAATTGGGCACGTCTTCACCGAACGACAGAGATCGAACTTGTCCGTGGAGCAGAGTTGCTTGCACTAGAGTGGTTGGTGCTGGGACGTGCCGCGCATGGCGAAGTCGTTATCGGCGGGAACATAACCGATAGCTGGCGAGTGAAAAGAGACGGTCGGCTGACCTGGGCAGACAGCTTTCGCATCACCGACGAGATCTTTCCACACCTTCACCGGAAAGCCATGCTCTCGGACTGCCACGCAATCGCGACACTGATATATTTCGGACCTCATCTAGACAAACGACTAGAGTTCTTGCGGGAGATTATTCCTTCCCTGGGATGCAATTGTGCGGCGACATTGGTAAGCGGACTTATTGTCGTCCGTTTTGCAGCGAAAGAATCCTCTGATCTGAAGCTTGCGTTGCGCAGCTTTCTCCAGCAATTCGGATCCGAACTCGGCTCCGGCCCCTTCCAGGTACCGAAAATGTGGTCATGCTAAAGCTGCAGAACGGAGACGTTTATGAACCTCACACCCCGTGAGAAAGACAAACTGATGATCTCACTTGCCGCAATTGTCGCTCGGGAGCGGCTTAAAAGAGGCGTCAAGCTCAACTACCCCGAGACTGTTGCGCTCATAACCGATTTCGTCTTGGAGGCGGCCCGCGATGGCAAGTCGGTTGCTGATCTCATGTCGGAAAGCTGCAAGGTGCTGATCCGTGACCAGGTGATGGAAGGCATCGCCGAAATGATTCCCGAGATGCAAGTGGAAGCAACGTTCCCCGATGGAACAAAACTCGTAAGTATTCACAACCCAATTCGCTAAGGCGAGGCCTGACATGATACCGGGCGAGATTTTTGCAGCAACTGGGGACATCGTTCTGAACAAGGACAGGGCTGCCATCATTATTAAGGTCGCAAACACTGGCGACAGACCGATACAAGTTGGCAGCCATTACCACTTCGCTGAGACCAACTCGGCTCTCCGATTTGATCGGAAACCGGTGCTTGGGTATCGCTTAGACATTCCAGCGGGAACAGCCGTCCGCTTCGAGCCCGGTCAGTCTCGCGAGGTTTCCCTCGTCCCGTACGTGGGGGCGCGCCTTGTTTACGGCTTCCAGAAGTTAGTCATGGGAGCCTTGCCAAAAGAGCCAGAGAGGTAATCAAAGAATGCCTATCAAAATGAACCGCGCCGCCTATGCGCAGATGTTTGGCCCAACGGTTGGGGACAAGATTCGCCTTGCGGATACCGACATTGTCATCGAAGTGGAGAAGGACTACACGACCTACGGCGAGGAGGTGAAGTTCGGAGGTGGGAAAGTCATCCGCGACGGGATGGGGCAGTCCCAGCGTTCGCGCAGTGAGGGCGCGGTGGATACGGTCATCACCAATGCGTTGATACTCGATCATTGGGGGGTAGTGAAGGCAGATATCGCCATCAAAGACGGCCGCATTGCTGCCATTGGGAAAGCTGGGAATCCGGATGTCCAGCCGAACGTCACGATCATAATCGGCCCCGGAACCGAAGTGATCGCTGGCGAGGGCAAGATTGTCACCGCCGGCGGCATCGACACGCACGTTCATTACATCTGCCCGCAGCAGATCCAAGAAGCTCTCTACTCGGGCCTGACGACGATGATGGGCGGCGGGACGGGACCTGCAGTAGGGACGAATGCAACCACCTGTACTCCTGGTCCGTGGCACATTCGGCGGATGCTCCAGGCCGCCGATGCCTTCCCCATGAACCTCGGCTTCTACGCTAAGGGCAACGCGAGTTCTGCAGCAGGTCTCGTTGAGCAAATCGAGGCAGGCGCATGCGGCTTCAAGCTTCATGAGGATTGGGGTACAACACCCTCTGCCATTGACTGCTGCTTGTCTGTCGCGGATGACATGGATGTTCAGGTTCTTATCCACACAGATACCCTCAACGAAAGCGGTTTCGTCGAAAATACGATCGCCACATTTAAGGGCAGAACCATTCACACGTTTCACACTGAAGGGGCGGGCGGCGGACACGCCCCGGACATCATTAAAGTCTGCGGCGAACCAAACGTCATTCCGTCTTCGACAACTCCAACGCGACCATACACCGTAAATACTCTTGACGAAGCCCTCGATATGGTGATGGTCACCCATCACCTCGATCCGCGAGTTCCTGAAGATCTCGCATTCGCCGAGAGCCGGATTCGCAAGGAAACCATTGCGGCCGAAGACATTTTGCATGATCTCGGAGCCCTGTCGATCATGGCTTCAGACAGTCAGGCCATGGGCCGTGTGGGAGAGGTGATTATCCGAACCTGGCAGACCGCGGACAAAATGAAGAAACAATTCGGGCGCCTGGGCGAGGAACAGGGCGAGAACGACAACTTCAGAGCTCGACGATACGTATCGAAATACACGATCAATCCCGCAATAGCTCAAGGCATCTCTACATATGTCGGTTCGATCGAAATTGGAAAGCTTGCCGACATTTGTATCTGGGATCCAGCCTTTTTCGGAGTGAAACCCGACATGGTGCTAAAGAGCGGCACGATCGCGGCCGCGATCATGGGAGACCCCAACGCCTCCATTCCTACCCCGCAACCCGAATACTACCGGCCTATGTTCGGCGCGTTCGGTCGCTCTTTGACCGAGAGCTCTGTGACATTTGTCAGCCAGACACTACTCGACAAAGCGGAGGCGCTTGGCCTTGCAAAGCAACTCCTTCCTGTCTCCAACACGCGCAAGATCGGCAAGCGTTCGATGATCTTGAATAATGCCACGCCTCGCATGGAAGTAAACCCCGAAACTTATGAAGTGCGCGCCGATGGCCGCCTTCTCACTTGCGAGCCGGCCCAGGTATTGGCCATGGCTCAACGATACTTCATGTATTGAGTAAGACTATGACTGCGCATAACGCTTCCATTCACGGTGATCCCGCTCATCGCGCTTCTGTTTATCGACCCGCCGGGTATTGGCCAGCGGAAGACGCAGCAGGATCGCTCACTCTCGACTTTGACGCGCGTCATCGCCGCCGCTTTCGCCTGACCGGAGATCAGGGGGACGATGTTCTTCTTGATCTTCCAGAAGCCGTTGCCATGGCTGAAGGAGACGGGCTGCAACTGGACGATGGAAGATGGCTAAAGGTTAAGGCCGCTATGGAGGACATTGTCGAAGTCAGACACAAAGATCCTATCCAGCTGATGCGCCTGGCATGGCACTTGGGTAATCGGCATTTGCCAACCGAAATTCGAGACCATGTTCTTCTGATTCGGCCCGACCACGTAATAGAAGATATGCTCCGTGGCCTGGGCGCGGATCTTCAAAAGGTCGAGTCCGCCTTTCAGCCGGAAGGCGGCGCTTACGGCCACGGCCACCACCACAAACATCACGGCAACGAACAGCATCATGAGTGATCACCAACATTTTGTCTCACAGGTGGCTCTCTTGAGGCAGCAAAGCTGGCTTTCGCCCGCGTTTCCTACCGGCTCGTATAGCTACTCTCACGGTATCGAATGGGCTGTAGAAGCGGGATACATTCATGATCGGCAAAGCCTGGTTGATTGGCTGGAAGCAGATCTCTGTTACGGCTCAGGACGAAACGAAGCGATTTTCTTAATTGAGGCCTGGCGCTCGGCAAGAGAGGAAGACTGCGGAAAGTTGCTTGAAATTGCGGGACTCGCAGCCGCCTTTCGGGGGACGTCGGAATTTGCGCTTGAAACTTCGCAGCAGGCCGCGTCCTGCCTCGCTACGTTGCGCCGAGTGTGGCCCGATCCCCTCCTGGAGACTCTTTCAGAATTGCTCTCGGAACTAAGAATTGCACCGGCGTTGTCGGTCGTGCTCGGAGTTCGTGCAGCAACTCAAGACATTCCGGCGACCTTGGCTCTGCCTGCCTTTCTGCAAAGCTACCTCGCCAACTTGGTAACAGCGGGCGTCCGCTTGATTCCTCTGGGTCAAACCGACGGGCAACTCGCCATCGCCGACCTTGAGAAAGCAGTGCTGGCCGTGGCTTCCCAAGCTGAACAGGCAACAATTCACGATCTGGGTTCGGCCATGTTCATGGTCGATCTTGCTTCCGCATTTCATGAAACCCAATACACGAGGTTGTTTCGATCATGATTAATACTTCGAGTTCCGCCGAAGCCCATCCTTTGCGTGTCGGTATCGGCGGCCCTGTCGGGTCTGGCAAGACGGCTCTGGTCGAGGCGCTCTGCAAACGTCTCCGCGACACATACGACATTTATGTGATCACGAATGACATCTACACAAAGGAGGATCAGCTCATCCTTACCCGTGCTCAGGCACTGGCGGCGGAGCGCATTATGGGAGTCGAAACGGGAGGCTGTCCTCACACTGCGATTCGAGAAGACGCTTCAATGAACCTCACCGCCATTGAAGACATGAACAAGAAATTCCCGCACGCAGAACTGTGCTTTATCGAATCGGGCGGAGATAATCTGGCGGCAACTTTCAGCCCCGAACTGGCAGACCTGACGATCTACGTAATTGACGTTGCGGAAGGCGAGAAGATTCCTCGCAAAGGCGGCCCTGGAATTACGCGCTCCGATCTTCTTGTCATCAACAAGATCGATCTGGCTCCTATGGTAGGGGCAAATCTTGGGGTAATGGAAGCAGACACGCTCAGAATGCGCGGGAAGAGGCCTTTCGTTTTTTCGAATTTGAAGAGCGGCGAAGGGGTTGAGCCGATTGCCAACTTCATCATTGAAAAAGGTGGATTGGCTAGGAAAGCTGCCTAGCAGTACGGTTTATCTCGCCCGTTCTCCAGTGGCGCCGAAGCGCTCCGTTCTGATCTTTTCACGATCGTGACCGGCAGAGATCAAGAGGTCAGTGGCATGTTCAACGAATGATGTCGGGCCGCAGACGTAGCTGGTTGGCCGAAGGGTCGAAGGCCATGTACCCATCGCAATGAGCGGTGCATCGATCCGTCCGGCGGGTCTCGGCCAATCCTTCGGGGTCACCCGTGTGTACGCGTAAGTGATCGTTACTGAGTCGCCTTGATTTGATAATGCCCGCAGTTCATCGCGGTAAAAAACCGTCTCCGGTTCCCTGACGGAATATAGCAACCGGAATGGCGAGCTGCTGCCGACCGAACGACGCGAGCGAATCATAGCCATAAGAGGAACGATGCCGGAGCCACCGGCTACCAGTTGGATCGGTTCCATCTGCTCGCATCGCCACACGAACCATCCGCCAATCGGTCCTCGCAACTCTAGCTCATCGCCGACCATAACTTCCTGCGTGAGATATGGTGAGACTTCGCCGTTCGGCAGTCGCTCGACGGTGATTTCAATTCGCCCATCGGAGCTCGGTGCAGAGGCAATCGAGTAGGATCGGGCGGCAGAGTACCCGTCTGGAGCGGTCAAACGCACGTCCACGTGCTGGCCAGCGATGTGACCTGCCCAATCGCGAACTGAAAGTGCCAGCGTCCGCGCAGTCGCTGTTTCTTCGCGCACCGCAACCACTCTTGCGGCACGCCACGTCACTCGTTCGAGTACCGCTGTTCCTGCCATGGATCCCCATAGATGTGGTAGCCGAGGTTTTCCCAGAAGCCGGGTTTGTTGTTCGGCATCAGCGTCATGCCCTGCACCCATTTCGCGCTCTTCCACAAATAGAGATGAGGAACGAGAAGCCGCGCGGGGCCGCCATGTTCGGGCTCAAGATCGGCACCGTTGTATTTGAACGCGATCCATGCCTGCTTGTTCATGACATCTTTCAACGGCAGGTTCGTCGTGTAATCGCCCGACGAACGAAACATTGCATATGGCAAATCTGTCTTCAGGTCCGCAAGCAGGACATCTAGTGAAACCCCTTCCCAAGACGTATTCAGTTTCGACCACCGTGTTACGCAATGCAGATCAACGGTAATAGTTTCGGTGGGCAACTCGCGAAATGACTTCCAATCCCATCGTTTCAAAACGTTGCTGCCATCGTTGATCGTGAATTCCCACCGATCGAGCGAAATGCGCGGTGTTGGACCTGCGGATAAAACAGGGAACTCGGTGGTGAGGTATTGACCCGGCGGGAGTTTGGCTTCGGATGCGCTGCGTCGACCGGAAAAACCTCGCGAGATGATAGCCATCATCCACTCCTGCTCAGCGTCTAACCTGGCAGTGTTGGTGCTGCACTACGACTCAGTCGAAGACTAGCAATCGAGCTTCCAATGAATGTTGTCCCCGAATGTAAACGCTGACACGTTCGGTAAGCAAGAATAAGCTTCTGCCGGCGGCACATCAGGATGGTTAATGCAAGCATCGCAATCAGATCGGGTGGGCATCTCCTGTCGTAGATACGTCTCGGAGTTTCTATATCGACACGAAGACTCGGTTCCGCTACATCCGCAGATCTCACCCTCCGAGAATGACGCATTAGTTAGGGGGTCACCGGCATTCGGCGTTCGCCACTTGGTTTGGTTATTCTCGTGCTCCCGCTTCGAGGAGACATCAACATGCATAAATGGAAACTTGCACTCGCTGTGCTCGCCATCGCGCTGTTCGCCGCTTGGTACGCATTTCGGCCAGAGCGGTCGGTCCTCAATCACCGGGTAAACGAAGGCTTTCCTGCAGGCGAAGACCCTTCATCCGCACAAGTCCTCGAGTCGGGCACTTTCTATGCAGTAGTGCACCCCACCGCGGGTAGAGCAACCATCTACCGGCTTGGGAATGGAGATCGCATTCTCCGCTTCACGAACTTCAGTACTTCGAACGGTCCTAATGTCCACGTGTACCTGGTCGCCGCTGACGACGCAAAGGACAGCTCGACAGTGAAGAGCGCCACCTCCATCGATCTGGGAGCGATAAAGGGAAACATTGGTGACCAGAACTACGCCTTGGGCACTGATCTGGATCTGTCGAAGTACCGGACCGTTTCGATCTGGTGCAAAAGGTTTGCAGTCAATTTCGGTGCGGCACCGTTGAGAGCGGATCACGCGATGTTGCAAAACTAGGTTGATATCGGACCTGTTCTTGATTGAGGTGCCTTGATTCGATCTGGAGAATTCCATATGCAAACGACTGAATCAGCTTATTTTTCCCAGTACCGCAGCCTGAAGCTGACACGAGACGACAAAGGGGTGCTGGTTGCTGAATTTCACAGCAACGGCGGTCCGTTCACCTTCACTGCTCAAGACCATACAGAGTTTCTCGACGCCTTCTACCGGATCGCGCAAGATCGAGCGAACAAGATCGTCATCGTAACCGGCGCGGGGGGTGATTTCATTCCTGGAATTGATTTCGCCACTTTCGGCAATGTGGCCGATCCCGGTGTTTGGAGCCAGACTCACGACGAGGGCTGTCAGATTCTTGAAAACATAGCCAATATACGCGTGCCCGTCATCGCGGCTATCGAAGGACGAGCGCATGTGCACTCCGAATATGCCTTGCTGGCCAATGTGATCGTGGCAGCCGAGAGTGCGACCTTCCACGACGTCCCCCACTTCGCGGGAGGCATTGTGCCAGGTGATGGAATCTTTACCACTTGGAGTTATCGCGCTGGAGCAGGACGGGCCGAAGCGTTCCTTCTCAATCCACAGCCGCTGACGGCGCGCACCGCGCACGAATGGGGAGTCGTTGCTGAAGTTGTCCCGAACGGAAAGTCGCTCAGCCGAGCGCGAGAACTCGCCGTCCTGTACCTAAAGGCCCCGGAGGTGACGCGCCGCAACACACGGGTGCACTTCATTCATCCGTTAAAAGAGCGGATCGTGCGAGAAGTTGGCTACGGATTATCGCTCGAAGGAGCGTCGGCCGCCGACCTCGTGAAGTCGATGCAGGCTCAAAGTCAACCGGTCGCCCAAAAATAAAATCGGCATGATGCGCCCTTCATTTAGAGAGGAAGAGCACATCTGCAACATGGAACGACAAATACTTAAGGAGACCGAATCATGTCGCGTGTATCCGCCCCAACAAAGGAAGCAGCGTCAACCAAAGGAATATTGCAAGAGTCAGCCCCAAGACAAAAAGCAACGTCGCCCACCGTAATCGACCACGTTCTGTCGAGGCTTAAGGATCTCGGAATCACCAAAGTGTTCGGCGTTGCCGGGGACTTCGCCTTTCCCGTTGAGGATGCAATCGTTGGTTTTCCGGGTATCGATTGGGTCGGATGCTGCAACGAGCTGAATGCATCGTATGCGGCCGACGGGTACGCTCGCATTCACGGCATCGCTGCTCTCAACACGACTTACGGTGTGGGTGAATTGAGCGCTATCAATGGAATCGCCGGGGCCTATGCCGAGCATGTGCCGGTTTTCCACCTAGTCGGAATGCCAAATCTGCCCGCCCAAGCCGCGCACGCGCTGGTCCACCACACGCTGGGAAACGGTGAATTCGACTTCTTCCACAAGATGGCTGAAAAAGTCGTTTGTGCCAGCGCCATCATGACACCCCAAAACGCGGCTTACGAAACAGAGCGACTGATCGCGGAGGCGCTCTACCACCGCAGGCCTGTCTATTTGGCGTTTCCGGCAGATGTCGCCAATCAGCCTGTGGTCAGTGGTGCAACCCCACTCGATCCACCGAAGAGCGACCCGGCATCGCTGGAGAGGGCGGTTTCCGCGATCATTGAGGCTCTCAGCGCAGCCAAGACCGGATGCATTCTGCCAGGAGTCCTGGCCAGTCGTGCGGGGTTGCAGGACGCTGTCCAGGCGTTCGTGGATGCTTCCGGGCTCCCCTTCGCCACTATGCTTATGGACAAATCCACACTCGAGGAGCAACAGCCAGCCTACATCGGCATGTACGAAGGAAAGCTCATGGACGAGGCGGTTCGTGAGTATGTTGAATCATGCGACGCCGTCGTCCTGATCGGAGCCATTCTCACGGACTTCAGCACGGGCGCCTTCACAGCGCATCTTGACCCGGAAAAGACTATCGATATTCGTCACCATCGCACTCATGTGGGCACAAAGGTTTATCCCGATGTCGAGATGAAAGATGTCCTCGCTGAGCTCGCGCGGCGTGTTGAGAAACGAAATCAGAAACCACCGATTCAACCAGGTTCGCTCGGACCAGTAAAGGGCGCCGGCAGCGATCCGATTACCGCAGACGCGCTCTATCCTCGTTGGGCGGATTTTATTAAACCGAAGGATATCGTCATTACTGAGACTGGGACTTCCGGGTTTGGAATGGCGTTTGCGCTCCTGCCGAAGGGCGCGAAATTTTACAACCAGACGTTGTGGGGAGCTATTGGATATGCGACCCCGGCGGCCTTTGGAGCAGCAGTGGCGGCGCCCGACCGTCGCGTTGTGTTGATCACAGGTGAAGGCTCCCATCAACTGACAGCACAGGAGATCAGTCAGTTCGGCCGGCGTGGGCTGAAGCCCATCGTCTTTGTCCTTAACAATTCGGGCTACCTGATTGAACGGTTGCTCTGCAAGGATCCCAACATTGAGTACAACGATCTTGCTCAGTGGCACTACGCCGATTTACCGAAGGCGCTTGGCTGCGACGACTGGTTCACCGCGCGTGTCACCACATGCGGAGAATTCGATCAAGCTCTCAAAATCGCGTCTCAGGGTGATCGAGGTGCATACATCGAGGTTGTGACCGACAAGTATGCCGCGCCTCCCGTTGCCCTGAAGTTTCATGAAAGTGTGAAGACTCTTTACCGGACGTAATGAACGTGACGAACAGAGTCAGCATCTGCTCGCTGATCATTGGGCTGATCTATCCATTCACCCAGGTTGCACGGGGACAGCAGTCACGCCCGTGCAGCCCCCGCCCGCCAGGATGGTCGAGAAATCTCAAAGAAGCGCAGGAGGCTCTTCCGAGTCGGACGTGGCGACCGCTAACAATCCGATTGCCCCCCTGAACGCCATATACTTTCAAAATTATTACGCGCCAACGGTCTACGGCGTTCCAGGGTCTAATAATTTGCTCGACTTGCGCACGCTTATTGTAAGCGGGAGGCAAATTATCCGCGCCACGCTTCCACTCTCAAGTGCTGAGGACAACAATGGCAATCAACAGTCAGGACTGGGAGATTTCAATGTTTTCGACGCCATTCGAGTGTCTCCCGCGGAATCGAAGAATGTTCTTGCTGTTGGGCCAATGCTAACCGCTCCTACTGCGACGAACAGTTTCTTAGGGCAAGGCAAATGGCAAGCTGGGTTGGCTGCAGTCGGCCTTCACCCGCTGTCTGGGGGAAGCTTACTCGTCGGCATCTTTACCTGGCAGCATCCTCTTGCCGGCGAGCATACTCGCCCTGACGCACAAGGTGTGACATTTCAGCCAATCGCGGCTCTGAGCATCGGTGGTGGGTACTACGTTCGATCGAGCGGCATTTGGAATTTTGATATTTCAAACAACAAAAGATTGATACCGCTGGGTATCGGTTTTGGAAAGGTGTTCAAAACCGGCAATGCCATTGTGAATGCGTTTATCGAGCCGCAATTCACTGCCTATCACGATGGAATTGGCCTGCCATCGTTCCAGCTTTTCTCCGGCCTGCAGTTCCTGTTTCGAAAGAGAGGGTAAAACCAAGGATTTTGGTACCCGCTACTGTGGTCAAGAAGGTATACCCGCGTGACCACAGCAAAGCCGATTTTCTCGACCAATCGAATCACTCATTTGCGGCTGCTACGACGAAGCCCTTTTGGACCATCAGGAACTCGACGGCGTGCCCGCGATCGCCGCGCTGATATTCCACCGTGAGGGCGAAACCGATCAAGGACTTCCGTAAGGCATGGGCGACGGCCAGGAAGAAAGCTGGAGTGCGGCGCCTCTTTCACTATCTGCGCCGCTCCGCCTGCCGCAATATGGTCAACGCCGGCGTGGCCCAGAACCTGGCCATGAAAATTTCCGGCCACCGGACCGATGCCATGTTTAAACGCTACGCGATCGGGGACGAGGCGGATCTCCGGCCTGCCCTGCGCCGCACCCAGAAGTACGTGAAGACGGTCAAAGAGAATGTCGTGGCGCTGCCGGAAAAACGCCCACCCAAGAGTGAACGGGGACAATTCGGGGACAATGGGCAGGAAGCGGTGGAGCGGAGGGCCGGCAAGTGACTGAAAGAAATGGCTCCTCAGGTAGGATTCGAACCTACAACCCTCCGGTTAACAGCCGGATGCTCTACCATTGAGCTACTGAGGAGTGTGGTGGATCGCGCGTGGGGCGCGATCTTTTTTTGCTGACGTCTTATCATAGCATTCCCGCTTGTTGTCTGAAAACTGTGCCGCAATCGACTTCCGACGCCGGGTGGTTTCTCGATCTGCTCCTGTCTTTCTAATCTGATAACCTTGGCTTTTGAGGTGTTTATGGCGGGAGGGGTGCGTTTGGCGTTCACGTTTTCTTTTCTTTTGCTGGCTACGGCGGTGTATGCGGGAGATGATTCCAAGTCTTCTTCTGGTCCTCCTCAAGCTGAGACGAGGCCGGTCATCGATATGTTTCACGGCACCAAGGTGCTCGACAACTACCGGTGGCTGGAGGACGGCAAGAGTCCTGCAACCCAGAAGTGGGTGGAGGAGGAGATGTCCTACACCCGCGGGATGCTGGACCGGATCGCGGGGCGCGACGCGATCCACAAACGCCTGACTGAGCTGCTCTCGATCGGCAGCGTCACTCCGCCAGTCATTGCGGGCAGGCATTATTTCTACACCAGGCGCGAAGGCATGCAGAACCAGCCCATCCTCTATGTCCGCGAAAATGCCCGTGACGGGCTGAACGGAGAAGACCGAGCCCTGGTCGACGCCAACCAACTCGCCGCCGACGGCACCATTGCGCTCGATTGGTTCCAGCCCAGCGAAAACGGGAAGTATGTCGCCTACGGCACCTCTCCCAGCGGGTCGGAGATGAGCACGCTACACATCATCGAAACCAAAACTGGCACGGTCCTTCCCGACACCATCGAGCGCACGCGGGCGGCGTCGATCGCCTGGACGCTCGACAACTCCGGCTTCTACTACACGCGCTACCCGAATAAAGGCGACGTGCCCGACGGGCAGGAGATGTACAACCGGCACGTTTACTATCACCAACTCGGCGACGATCCCGCGCTCGACGACAAGCTTATTTTTGGTGAAGGGCGCGATGCGGAAGACTGGCCGAGCGTGAGTCTGTCGAACGACGGGCACTGGCTGCTCATCAACGTTCAGCAGGGATGGACCAAGTCCGAACTTTTTCTGATGGACCTGAAAGCCGGCACTCCGCCCACGCGCATCACCACCGGCAAGAATTCTCTCTACGGTGGCGAGGTCTACAACGACAAGCTCTACATCACGACGAACGAAGACGCGCCGCGTTACCGCGTGTTTGTCGCCGACGCCGGCAACTACGATCGTGAGGCCTGGAAGGAACTGATTCCGCAGACCGACGCTGTGTTACAGGGCGCTGGAGTGTTCGGCGGAAAACTCTTCGCGCAATACGAACAGAATGCTTCATCGCAGCTCAAGCTTTTCGATCTCGACGGCAAAAAGATCAGTGACTTCAATCTTCCGGCAATCGGCACTGTTTTCGGAACCGGCGGCCGCTGGGATCGCGACGAGGCGTTTTTCGGATTCCACTCTTTCACCGTGCCTCCGAGCATCTACCGAGTTGATCTGAAGCCGGTGCACTACGTGACCGCAGGAAAGAACCCCGTCGAGGGTGACGTGATTGCGAATCCGACTGTCTGGACCAAGATCGACGCCCCCTCGATCGATCCCGCTGCCTACGAAGTCAATCAAGAATGGTTCAAGTCGAAGGACGGCACGCGCGTCCCCATGTTCGTCGTGCATAAGAAAGGTCTGACGAAGAACGGCAAGAATCCCACGCTGCTGACGGCCTATGGCGGCTTCAACGTGAGCCTCACGCCCAGCTTCGGCCGCACTGCTTATCTATGGATGGAGCATGGCGGCATCTACGCCGTAGCGAACCTGCGGGGCGGCGCCGAGTTCGGCGAAGACTGGCACCGCGCCGGGATGCTCGACAAGAAGCAGAACGTGTTCGACGACATGATCGCCGCCGCCGAGCACCTGATCGCCGAAAAATATACCGACAAGAATCACCTCGCCATCCAGGGCGGCTCCCACGGTGGCCTGCTGATGGGCGCCATGATCACGCAGCGTCCCGACCTGTTCCGCGCTGTCGTCTGCCAAGTCCCGCTGCTCGACATGCTGCACTACCAGGATTTCCAAATCGCCAAATTGTGGATCCCCGAATACGGGACGTCGGAAAACCCCGAGCAGTTCAAGTGGCTCTACGCCTATTCGCCCTATCACCACGTGAAGCCGGGCACGGAGTATCCCGCAATCTTATTTATGACCGCGGACACCGACACCCGCGTCGACCCCATGCACGCCAAAAAAATGGCCGCGCTGATGCAGGCCGAAGCCAAGAATGGCGCGAGCCGCACGAGGCCGATCTTATTAAGAATCGAAAGCAAAGCCGGCCACGGCGCAGGCAAACCGGTGACCAAGCAAATCGAAGAATTTACGGATGTGTATTCGTTCTTGTTTTGGCAGCTGGGGGTGAAGGAATAGAGGTGCGGAATAGAGGTGCGGAATAGAGGCGGGAAATAGATGTGGGGAATAGAGATGGGTTAAGGGAATAGAGGTTTCGTGGAAGGGCACGGCTTTAGCCGTGCCGTCAGAAGTCCTAAATGGTTCCGGGCTTCAGCCCTGTAGTCCCCACCCTTTCGCAAAGATCGCGAAACCATGGGCGCCCGACCCCCAAAGGACAGGAGCGAAACCGTCGATGACAGAATTTTTCTGAATGCCGCTGGCCGCTATCCAAACGTGAGGATTACCTGACTCAGATCGGCACAAGAGATGATCTGAAACGCACCGGTCTCGTGCTCAAGGATGGTCTTCGAGTGAAGGTTTAGCGGACACGAGTGTCCGCTCCACATTCTTATTTTTTCGCTTCCGCGGGAGACTACGAGAGCGGGCGGCCTATCTCCCAGTGATGTCCGAAGGGATCCACGACGCGCCCCAAACGCCAGCCGTGTTCTTCGACGACGGCATAAACCTGCGACGCGCCGGCCGCCAGGGCGCGGGCGAAGACAACATCGGGATCCGCCACCGTCAAGATCAGGCGAACCGAACTGCCGCCGATGGTCTGAGGACTGAAGTTGCCATTTTCCGGAGACTCGTCACTCAACCAGAACTCCGCGCCTTCCACCGAAAGCCGCGCCACCACGCTATCGCCGTCGCCCATGCGAAACACTTCGGTCGCTCCGAAAGCGGACTTATAGAAATCCACGGCGCGCGCGCCATGGCGAACAGAAAGCCACGGTGCAATGGTGGTCGAAAGGGCGGTACGGATGGTCATAAGACTCTCCTCGCGACAAACGGCGAAGACGGACTTGTGCCTGAAACAATATCAGCTGGGCAGCGAACCTGTCATGGTAAAATCCGCTGACCTAAGGCTGGACGCCGCTTTGCCCAAGCTATCCCGGAACCTCGCCCCGGAGGTACCCTTCATGTCTCGTTCCCTAGCAGGTCCACGTCTGGCTTCATTCTTATTGATTGCTCCGATGGCGGCGATCTTCCCGTTTGCCCTCGCGCAAGACGCGCTGCCCAACCATCTCACCAAGCGCGTGGTGGCCGACTATGTCTATTGGAGCAAGTATCAGACTCCAGCGTACTCCGCCACGCAGATTCCCTACCACATGCTGACCCACATCAATCACGCTGGAGTGTCGTTCGATTCCACGGGCACGCTGTCGGTTCCCTCTGGGCCGGGGAACGACTTCCTCGAGCCCCCACTCAACTACCGGGCTCACGCTGCGGGCGTGAAAGTCATGCTCCTGCTGGGTGGAGATTTCACGGGGCTCGAAGCCAGTGGCGAGGTGCAGACGTTGGTCGATAACGTCGCCGCCTTCGAAAAAGAGCACAACTACGACGGAGTGGACATTGACTGGGAGTATCCCGAGACCACGGGCGACCGCAAGTTTCTGGTGGACCTGATGGAGAAGCTGCGCAAGTCGGACCCAAGTTATGTCCTGTCGATCGACGCGGCACCGTGGGGCGGCTACGGATACGACCTGAGGCACCTGCAACTGTCTCTCAACTACGTCAACATCATGATGTATGACTGCGCGGGTCCGTGGACGGCGCATGGACAGCTCAATTCGCCCATCTTCTTTGACTGGGAAGACCCCGCGCCCTATGAATGCCAGCCCGGGGGCAGCGTGCATGACACGGCGAACATTTTTCTGAAGCAGATGCCAGGCGAGAAACTGAATATGGGAACGCCGTTTTACGGCTACCACTACCACAACATCAACCAGCTTTTTGGGCTGTGTCCAAACTCGGCAACGACCCAGGATGGCGAATGTGATTGGGCGGTTACCAGTGGGAACTACGGTCCGGACTTCAAGCCGCTGATCAACCAGCACGGATGGGAGACTCTTTACGATCCGGTTGCCTTCGTTCCCTACATGCTGAGGACCGACGGCAAGGACGGCTACATTACCTACGATGACGCGTTCTCGACGTACTACCGCGTCTGGTATTCCGATTGGGATCGCGGACTGGGCGGAACGTTCCTGTGGTCGCTCGACGCCGACTACGACGGCCACTCGCAGGACTTGATGGTGGCAATGTATAACGCTTCGCTGAGCGGGAAGAAGTGAGGAGACGGCGGCCATGAACGGGCAGACACGAAGAGATTTTTTTGTACACCTGGCGGCAGTGTTGCCTGCGCTGGGGATGGCAGGACACGTTTTTGGCCTTGCTAGTCCCCAGGCAGATCGGAACGGGATATCGCACACCTGCGAGAGCATCCATCAAGAGGTTGTGTTCAAAGCCCTGCGGAAGCGGGTGTACGAAGCGCTGACGCAGTCGAAACGGTTCGCGCAGGTGACCGATTTCGTCATGAAGGGCGCTTCGGCGGAGATCAGCGCGGACGCGGGGGTGCGTTCTCGCTTTTTGGTGGGGTGATTCTGGGCCGACACATTGAACTGGTTCCGTACGAACGGATCGTGCAGGCGTGGCGGGAGAAGGATTGGCCGGCAGGATCATACTCCGTGGTGAGGTTCCAACTGAACGAACAGGGAGCCGAGACGAAACTGGTTTTCGATCACACGGGATTCCCGGACGGTGCTGCCGCGCACCTTGCGCCGGGATGGTGGTCGCATTACTGGGAGCCACTCCAGAAGTATCTGGGGTGAAGCAACAGACGTCGCTACTCGACAGGTACCTCGGAAGCTGAAGCCCCCGAATCCAAGACCCACTCTAGAAAATCGATTCTTTAGCCAATGTGTGAAGACCTGGGCCGAGCTTCGTTGAATAGGTTTGACCCGTCGTATGCAACGTGTTATAAATGCCCGTTTTGCGCTGGTGTGCCGGGACTGGAGTCTTATGCTCTGGTCAGGTTTTTGCGGCGTAGCTCTTAAATCAAATTTCAGCGCAGACTCCGACGCGGCCAAGCTCCAACACTCTTATTGCAGTGGAAGCGTGTTCGGAATTCCGGAAACAAATGTGTCCAGCCCGAATGGCGGATCACGGTTGATTTTCCGCAACCGAAGTGTGCCAGGCCGGATGCTGCTTCCGGAGGCGGAGTCGAAACACGTTTATACATTCCTGAAAATCGTCATCTTTCGGAGGACTTATTATGCGCACATGGATCGCCACGGCTGCGTTCTTCACACGCCGCGTGGCAACGAAACTCTCGGCGACGGCCGCGCTGCTTTGCGTTGGCTTGGTCACGACCGGCACTGCCGCCGCTTTCGCTCAACCGGCTGGCGAAGGCGGCGAAGCTTCCCTGAAGCTGCCGGACCTGTCGCAAGTCAGCTTCTTCAATGGCGGTATCGATGGCCACAAACTGCTGCTGATCGGCATCGCCGCCTGCCTGTTCGGGCTGGGCTTTGGCATAACGATCTACATGCGACTCAAGAACTTGCCCGTGCACCGGGCCATGCGCGAAATTTCGGAACTCATCTACGAGACCTGCAAGACTTATCTGGTGACACAGGGAAAATTCATTCTGTTTCTGTGGGCTTTCATCGCGGTCATCATCGCAGCTTACTTCGGCTGGCTGTCGCCGGTGCCTGGAAAATCGGTCGGGCTGACGCTGCCGATTATTCTTGCGTTCAGTCTGGTGGGAATCGCGGGGAGCTATGGCGTGGCGTGGTTCGGCATTCGCGTAAACACGTTCGCCAACTCGCGGACAGCGTTCGCTTCCCTGCCGGGCAAGCCATATCCGGTCTATCAGATTCCGCTCGAAGCTGGCATGAGCATCGGGATGATGCTGATCAGCGTGGAACTGCTGATCATGCTCTTCATTCTGCTGTTTATTCCGGGCGACTACGCGGGACCGTGCTTCATCGGGTTCGCCATTGGCGAGTCGCTGGGCGCGGCTGCGCTGCGCATTGCGGGCGGCATCTTTACCAAGATCGCCGACATCGGCTCGGACTTGATGAAGATTGTGTTCAAGATTAAAGAAGACGACGCGCGCAATCCGGGCGTGATTGCCGATTGCACGGGCGACAATGCGGGCGACTCGGTTGGACCGTCGGCCGACGGCTTCGAAACCTACGGTGTGACCGGCGTGGCGCTCATCACGTTCATTCTTCTGGGCGTGAAAGACTCCAACGTACAGGTGCAGTTGCTGGTGTGGATCTTTGTGATGCGCGTGATGATGCTGTTTTCGAGCGCGCTGTCGTACTTCCTGAACGGCGCGATTGCCAAGGCGAAGTATGGCTCGGCGAACGAGATGAACTTCGAAGCTCCGCTGACTTCGCTGGTGTGGCTGACTTCGATTATCTCCATCGGCATCACCTATCTCATTTCGTATTTCGTCATTCCGCAACTCGGCGCCGACGGGACGCAGTGGTGGAAGCTGGCCACGATTATTTCGTGTGGAACGCTGGCGGGGGCGTTGATTCCGGAACTGGTGAAGGTGTTCACCTCAACCGAGTCGCGGCACGTGAAGGAAGTTGTCGTATCGGCGCAGGAGGGCGGCGCGTCGCTCGGCATTCTCTCGGGATTCGTAGCGGGCAATTTCTCCGGCTACTATCTCGGCCTGGCCATGATGATGCTGATGGCGGTCGCGTACTACATGAGCACGATGGGGCTGGCGGCAGCGGCGGGAATGCTGGCGCCCGCGGTGTTCGCGTTCGGGTTGGTGGCGTTCGGATTCCTGGGCATGGGGCCGGTCACGATCGCGGTGGATTCCTACGGTCCGGTAACCGACAACGCGCAGTCAGTGTACGAACTTTCGTTGATCGAGGCCGTGCCGAACGTAAAGGCTGAGATTAAGAAGGACTACAACATGGATGTGGACTTCGAGCGCGCCAAGCACTTGCTCGAAGCCAACGACGGCGCGGGGAACACGTTTAAGGCCACGGCGAAACCGGTGCTGATCGGTACGGCCGTAGTCGGCGCGACGACCATGATTTTCTCCATCATCATGGCGCTGACCAACGGGCTCGCCGCCAACCTGGACAAGCTGTCACTGCTGTACGCCCCGTTCTTCCTGGGACTGATCACCGGCGGGGCGATGATTTACTGGTTCACGGGGGCGTCCACGCAGGCGGTAACCACGGGCGCGTATCGTGCGGTCGAGTTCATCAAAGCCAACATCAAACTCGAAGGCGTGGAGAAGGCTTCCATCGCCGACAGCAAGAAGGTGGTCGAGATTTGCACGAAGTATGCGCAGAAGGGGATGCTCAACATCTTCATCGCCGTGTTCTTTGGGACGCTCGCGTTCGCCTTTGTCGACCCGTTTTACTTCGTGGGCTACCTGATTTCGATTGCGATCTTCGGGCTGTACCAGGCCATCTTCATGGCCAACGCGGGCGCGGCCTGGGACAACGCCAAGAAGATTGTCGAAGTCGAGATGAAGCAGAAAGGCACGCCGCTGCACGATGCAACCGTGATTGGCGACACGGTCGGCGATCCGTTTAAAGACACGTCGTCGGTGGCGCTGAATCCGGTGATCAAGTTCACGACGCTATTCGGGTTGCTGGCGGTGGAACTGGCGGTGAAGCTGGCCAGCGATCAGGGGACTACGCTGACGCGCGTGTTAGCGGCGGCGTTCTTCGTAGTGTCGTTCACGTTCGTATACCGGTCGTTCTACGCGATGCGGATCAAGCAGGGCGCGGAATAGGAGAATTCGCGGTAAAGATCACCGCCATCCGGGGTACTCCGGATGGCGTTTTTGTCGAACCCTCTGTAGAGACGTTGCTTGCAACGTCTCTCTCACCATCGTCCGAAATCGTGCCGGCAGAGACGGAGAGGAAGCTACGTCTCTACGACACAGGGCTTAGCGCCAGTTCAGCTCGCGCCGATCCCGATTCACGTCGCGGTACTCCCGGCGCAGTTCCCGGCGCTCGTGGCGCGCGGCGGCATAGTTTCCGCGGTACAGGTCGCGGCGCAACTCGCGCCGATCATGTGCGATCTTGGCCTCGTCGTGCCGGATGTCGCGACGCAATCCTCGGTCACCATCCGAGGCCAGAGCGGGCGCCACACTCATTCCTACCAACAGGAGAATCCCAGCTATCGCGCGTTTCATATTCTTCCCTCCGACCGCAATCGCGGTTACTGAATTGAACACGTCGAGCAGGGAGGAGTTGCGATAGAGGCGATAGGGGGCGATGAAGAAGTGATCGGTGAGCAGGCAACCCTTACGCGGGAGTGGACATCGGCGGGAGAGGTTCTCCTCCCACAACCAGGGCCTGACGATCCAATTCCGATTCCATTCCGAGCACACCTAAAAGCGCCGTTTGTCGTCAGACCCATTTTCAACGCAGGAAGATAATCTCTTGATTCCACCCCAATGGTCCAACAGCTTTTCGCCCTCGCTCTGGATTTCACTGATCGTCCGTGGCCGCAGATTGCCGGAAGCCGGAAACAACAGATACATAATTCCATCCGACTGACCTCCGTGGCGTGCATCGGGCGAGACCCCCAGAGCCTCGGCCAGCGCCACAGAGCCTTCCCCCAGGGTTCCGATATCGGCAAAGATCGCGAAAGATGATTTACCGTTCCGGAGGTTCATGACGACTGCAAAATCCCCCAACCGCGCCCCTCCGCGATCCGCTACTTCTTGTGGCAACACTACATAAGGGATCTTGGAAGCATTCACATAAGTCGTTGGGTCAGTGAACTTCTTGGTCTCATCATAGAGTGAGGTGCATGAGATGTAGTAACCGGGGGAAGGATCGTTGTCTTGCTGAATCATCGGATTGCCATCTTGATCGGTAACGATGCCGTTCCAACGGGATGGCGCACCCGCATTCGCCAATGCATCCAGGCCCGTGTCGTCCGCGTTGTAGGCGTTGGGAGCGCCGTCGGCATCGATTGCCATTCGCGAGATGAAAAAGAAGGCTGGGCCGTCCGGCAGTCGCCAAATCGCCACTTCGTGAGAATGGTGCCCGTCCCGGCCCAACGCCAGAAATTCCAGCAGCATCGATCTTGCATTGGTGCAACTTCCCGCCGCTAACTCGGGCGCCTTACGCTCGTCGGTGTTGCTCCATAGGCCGTCGAAATTGCCGGCCAACGCCGCGTTCCATCGAGCGGCGTTAGGGCTCAACTGAAAAAGCGCGAACCGATCTTGTCCGGGACCTTCCACTTTTTGCGCGAACCCCGGCGCACATAGCAACCCGAAGAGCAGGATTGTAGGTATGACCTGTTTCCTCATCGAAACGTTTCTCCACAACCGCAAGTCTCACGAATAATCATGACCTGCGGCGAAACCCGGAACTAAGTCTAAGCCGCTCGCACCGATGGTGAACCTGTCAAAAGCTGCAGTCGGGCCACTGAGGGAGGGAATTGGGATTGGGCAGTCGCCGAAGAATCGACGGCGTTGCTATCCGCGGGCCCCTTAGTTCGGGCCTTTCATTTTTTCTCTGACGCTGTGGGCCAGTTTCTCGATCTCTTCCGCTTTCTTGATGACGTCGAGCGACAGGACGTTTTCGTCGGACTTGTCCACCGACTGCTTCAGTTCCACCGAGAGCTTCAGCAGTTTGTCGGTATCGTTTTTCAGCGCGGCTACGCGATCTTTGGCAGCCTTCTTCTCCAGGTCGTGTGCGATGCGGTTGCGGGCGTCGTCGGCATCGCCGTTGGGCGGGTTGACATCTGACCGGACGGGAGGAGGCTGGCGCGGGACCGGGTTCTGCGCAACGCTGGGAAAAGACAAGAGGCACAGGAATATTGTCCATACGAAGGTGGATCGCACGGAAAACCTCGCAGAGAGCCGAACTAGCACTGCTCTCGGAAATTATACGTCGGGGGAAAAGAAATTCACCACAGAGGACACGGGGGTGCCCCATTTCTCGCGCGTCCTTTGCGCGAGAAACGGGGATTTTCGACAAGTGCAAAAGGCGGCACCCAGCAAGCGGCCCCGGACGAATGCGTCCGGGGCCGCGTGTTTACAGCGAACTCATGTTCGCCAGGAACTCAGCGTTGGCCTTGGTTTTGTTCAGGCGTTCGACCAGCAGCTCCATGGCTTCGACCGGCGACAGCGGGTTCAGCACTTTGCGCAGGACCCAGATACGCTGCAGGTCTTCCTTCGGGATCAGCAACTCTTCCTTGCGCGTGCCAGACCGCTGAATGTCGATGGCCGGGAAGACGCGCTTGTCGACCAGCTTGCGCTCGAGAATGATTTCCGAGTTGCCCGTGCCCTTGAACTCTTCGAAGATCACATCGTCCATGCGCGAACCGGTGTCGATCAGCGCCGTTGCGATAATCGTCAGCGAACCGCCTTCTTCAATGTTGCGGGCCGAACCGAAGAACCGCTTCGGACGCTGCAACGCATTCGAATCCACACCGCCGGAAAGCACTTTGCCCGAAGGCGGAACGATCGTGTTGTACGCGCGCGCGAGACGGGTAATGGAATCCAGCAGGATCACGACGTCGCGCTTGTGCTCGACTAATCGCTTCGCTTTTTCGATCACCATTTCGGCGACCTGCACGTGGCGTGCGGCGGGCTCGTCGAAGGTCGAGGAAATCACCTCACCTTTGACCGAACGCTGCATGTCGGTAACTTCTTCCGGCCGCTCGTCGATCAGCAGAACCATCAGCACGACTTCGGGATGATTCGCCGTGATCGAGTTGGCCACGTTCTGGAGCAGCATGGTCTTGCCGGCGCGCGGCGGAGAAACAATGAGGCCGCGCTGTCCTTTGCCGAGGGGCGTGAGCAGATCCATGACGCGGGCGCTGGCGTTCTCGCGGGTCGTCTCGAGCTTGAGGCGCTCCTGCGGATACAGCGGCGTCAGGTTATCGAACAGAATCTTGTTGCGGGCTTCATCGGGCGATTCGAAGTTGACGGCTTCAATCTTGACCAGCGCGAAATATTTTTCGCCTTCATGCGGAGGCCGCACCTGGCCGCTGATGGTGTCGCCGGTCTTGAGATCAAATTTGCGAATCTGGGAGGGCGACACGTAGATGTCGTCGGGGCCCGGCAGGTAGTTGTAATCGGGAGAGCGGAG
>Ga0207110_10045_pt2 | contig 24176 bp, 20 predicted proteins | sample Alteio_BWMinHeat_74_FD_153582 | JGI IMG/M metagenome (GOLD analysis project Ga0207110, IMG submission 153582) | Enriched cells from forest soil in Barre Woods Harvard Forest LTER site, Petersham, Massachusetts, United States -... | ecosystem: Environmental > Terrestrial > Soil > Temperate forest >...
GGATCCGCAAGCATGCGCTTTACCTGCTGCTCCAGCACCTTGGGATCCCGCAGCTTGTTCTGGGTCGCGAGGTTGGTCAACTCCTCGTCGGGAATCGTGCTCCACAAGAAAAACGATAGGCGGCTCGCCAACTCAAGATCGCTGATGCGGTACTTCTGTCCGGCCGCGAGATTAGCGGGCTCAGCTTCCTTGCGGTAGATGAAATCGAGGTCCATCAGAATCCGTTGGACCGCCATCTCGATGCCATGGTCGAAGCTTCCGTTATTCCGGCCTCTCTGATAGAAGCCCAGCAGCGTCTCGATGTCCGAGTCGGTGACGGGCCGGCGGTAAGCGCGGCGGGCCAGCGTCGAGATGATCTGTTTAGCGCAGGTGGTTTCCTGAGCTGGGGTTGCCGGAGTGCAAGAAAAGATCTTGTGGCGGGTGGGGGAATCCGAGGCGCCCTTCGCGTTAAAGGGACCATCGATCCGGATGTAGCCTACGTGAGGGTAAAACGTGAAGCCGGCGATGCCGCCCGTCTCGATCGTGCTCCGCAGAAAGTGTTCATTGAGATCGGCGGTGTTGGGAGCATAGTGCGTAGCCAGGAACGTCACGCCCACGGCGTGCTCGCCTGCCATCGCCTTAAAGCGGACCGGAGGCGTCCCACCGTGGATGGCTGCGCCGCTCCTCAGCTCGCGATCCCAATCGTATACGTGGAGGCGTTCCCCGTCCAGAATAAACTCAAGTTTTTCGCCGCTGATACCGCCGAAGGCCTGGTTGTTGTCCATGTTGCCCAGGTTGACCGGCCACACCTTGATGTCATATTCGGCATCCGCCGGAAAATCATGATGCACCAGGATTCCACCCCGGGTTCCAAAGGGCAGACCTTCTATGTGATAGTCCTGCGATGTGTCTTCGGGCACATGGTACGGCGTCTGCGTAGGCGTGGTCACATCACCCACCGCAATCCGGGCTATTTTTCCGGCTGCCGAGCGATAGGCTTCGATCAACGCCGGCGAAACACCGAGAGTGCCGGCCTGATTGTCAAAACCGTGGGTGGAATCGTCCGAGGGGAGGAACTTCGAAGCGTCCACATCCAGGCTCAGCAGATCGCGAACGGCGTTCGAATACTCGGCCCGATTCAGCCGATGCAGTCCCGGCTGCGGCAGCTTTACCGCAATCTTCTTATCCAGGTCGTTTTCCAGTGTCCGGATGAGCGCCTCGCGCGTAGCGGGATCAGGTCTGGGGTTGTCGGCAGGGGGCATCATGCCGGCGCGGAGCTTGCGCACCACTTTCTCCCAGATTTCCGGATTCTTCTCGACGTGAGTGGGATCGAGCAAGTCCAATGTCAGATTGGCTGTTTTAAGGGACTTGTTGTGGCAATCGACGCAGTACTCGTCCAGCACTTCCCGGGCGTTTACGGCCGCCACCGTCGGGGCTGCTGCCTTCGCAGAGGTTCGTGCTGTCGACTTCGCCGGGGATTTCGCGGGAGCCTGGGAGCCGGGCTGAGGAGCGGTTTGACCAAACACCAGGAATGCGGCCGCCCCGATTGCCAGAATAGAAACCCAAAGGAATCTTGTTTTCATTAAGATAAAGCCCTCATTATGTTTGCGACGCGCTTCGTACCGCGAGCGCCCTTGTCAGACCGATGGGGGCCGGGGCCGCCACCGAGACATAAGTCAACCTTTCGTCAAGTGGAAGGTGTCCTATCATTGAATTATACCATCTAGCATGACTGTTTTGCGTGTATCGAGGTTACCTCGGTTACCGAGATCATGATGCTCTGAAAGCAGAGTTTTGTCAAGAAAAAGTATCAAGCGCAAAGAAGCTCATGCTCGCCAGCCAGCCAAGCTGCTCGTGGCGAGCTATGCGTACGGAGGTGAGAACATCGCCTCCACCATGCCAACCCCGGGCTGCGACGCCCTGGGGCTTCATCGAACCGTGGGGTCGTCTTAAGCTAGTGCGTCCCGGACCGGAACATCCTGCACCCGGGCGCTGAACCAATTCGGATAGATCGGAGCCGGCGCGGATAGCTCGTCCAATCCCGCGAGTTCCTCCGTTGACAGCTGGAGCTTCACCGAACCAAGGTTGTCCTCCAACTGAGCCAGTTTGTTGGCGCCGACCAGAACCGTGGTCACGTGGGACTTACTCAGCACCCACGCCAGCGCGACCTGCGCAGGCGACACGTTGTTCGCCGCTCCAATCTCCCGCAGACGATCCACGACTGCATGTCCCTTCTCGCGGTCATACGGCAGCATGTCGAAACCCGTTAAGCGGCCGCCGTCTCCCTTGGGATTCGCGCGCGTGTACTTGCCGGACAGGAATCCTCCCGCCAGTGGACTCCACACGAGTACGCCGATTCCCGCGTCTTGAACAAACGGCGCGAGGTCATGTTCGACATCTCGGCCTACCAGCGAGTAGTACAGCTCCGCTGCGCGGAAACGAGCCCATCCGTTCTTTTCCTGAAGACCAGCGGCTTTGGCCGCAAGCCATGCAGGCCAATTTGAGAAGCCCACGTAACGCACTTTGCCTGCTTTGACCAGGCTATCGAGTGCATCCAAAGTCTCTTCGATCGGCGTGTGGATATCCACGCGATGGACCAGGTACACGTCGATGTAGTCCGTACCCAAACGCCGCAAGCTTCCTTCCGCCGACGCGAGGATGTGCTGCCGCGACAGGCCTTGATGCAGGAGTCCTTCGCCCGTGCGGAAGCCAACCTTCGTCGAGATCACAACGTCCTTTCGGCGAGCTCCCAGTGCCTTGCCCAACAACTCTTCCGACTGTCCACCGGTATATACGTCGGCCGTGTTGAAGAAATTGACCCCCGCATCCAGGGCCTTCGCCACGAGCTCGACCGCCAAATCCTGGTTCACCTTTGATATCGTCGCGAAAATGCCGTCACCCGTGCCGAACGTCATGACTCCAAATCCTAGACGGGACACGATCAGTCCCGTGTTTCCCAGCCGCGCGTATTGCATTTGCATCTCTAGACCCCTATCCAGCATCATAAGAGAGGCTGAAGGAGAATCAAAGATTAATATGGCTGGCGACAATACACTGACTTTTACCGATGGCGCATTTGACGCAGACGTCTTGAATGCCGATGTCCCCGTGCTGGTGGACTTCTGGGCGCCCTGGTGCGGCCCCTGCCGGGCGATGTCCCCCACTGTCGACGCCGTGGCAACCGAGTACGCCGGGAAGGTCAAGGTCGGGAAGTTGAATACTGACGAGAATCCCGCCACCGCCATGAGGTATCAGATCCGCGGCATTCCCACGGTCCTACTGTTCAAGGGTGGTCAGGTAGTGGAGCAACGTGTCGGCGCGATGCCGAAGCCTGAGCTAGTAAAAATGCTGACGGCTCACGTTCCCGCAGCCATCACCACGTAAAAACATCAACCCCGGCCTCACGGCCTGCGGCTTAATGCCATAGGTTAAGCCGTTAGCCCGTGAGCAGGGTTTCTTGTTTGTAGGACCCTAGCAGGTCACTGCGCCCTGGGCCGCCGAACCCACCAGCTTGACGTACTTTTGGAACACGCCGGTCGTGTATTTCAAGGCCGGGGCGCTCCATTTCTTGAGCCGGGCGGCGATCTCTTCGGCCGGGACTTCGAGCTGGAGCGTGCGCGTCTCGAGATTGATGCTGATGATGTCGCCCTCGCGAACCGCCGCAATGGGACCTCCCATAAAAGCTTCCGGAGCGACGTGGCCGATCATGAAGCCTCGCGTCGCGCCACTGAAACGGCCATCGGTGAGCAATGCCACGCTGTCGGAGAGCCCCGCGCCGATAATCGCTCCCGTCACCCCCAGCATCTCGCGCATGCCCGGCCCGCCCTTAGGTCCCTCATAACGGATCACCACTACGTCGCCGGCCTTGACTTGTCCGCTGGTAACGGCGTGCATGGCATCCTCTTCACGCTCGTATACCCGGGCAGGTCCGCGCTGGATCTTGCGGTCGATGCCGGTCACCTTGATCACGCCGCCCTCGGGTGCGAGATTGCCCTTCAGGATCACCAACCCGCCTGAAGCTTTGATCGGATTCGTCAGCGGACGGATCACCTCCTGGCCGGCAGTTTCCTGGGCCAGTGCCGCCTCCTCCGCAAAAGTGCGTCCGGTGACGGTCAAGGCGGAACCGTGAACGTAGCCTCCGTCCGATAACCTCTTTCCTACCACAGCCCAACCGCCTGCATTGTGTACGTCAACCGCGACGAACTTGCCCGCCGGCTTCAAATCGACCAGCAACGGAGTCTTCGCGCTAATGTGTTGAAAATCATCCATCGACAGCTCGACTCCGGCCTCGTGCGCCATGGCCAGGAGGTGCAGCACCGCGTTGGTCGAGCCCCCCGTTGCCGCTACGGAAGCTATAGCGTTTTCAAAGGCTTGCCGCGTGGCGATGTCGCGAGGTTTGCGGTTCGCATTGACCGCATCTACGGCGATCTTGCCGCAGTTGAATGCAACTTTATGCTTGGCTTGGTCAACCTGAGGCACCGCCGCCGTATTCATGGGGGACAGGCCGATCATTTCCATCACGGTCGCCATGGTGTTGGCAGTGTACTGGCCGCCGCAGGCACCCGCGCCAGGGCAAGCCGAGTTCTCGATTTCCAGCAGTTCCGCGTCGCTCATTTTGCCGGCGGCGTTGGCGCCCACTGCTTCGAAAACCGTCTGGATCGTTATGTCCTGTCCTTTATGCCGGCCGGGAAGGATGGACCCGCCATACAGCACAACTCCTGGAACGTTCAGCCGCAGGAGCGCCATGGCCGCGCCGGGGATAGTCTTGTCGCAGGCCACCAGCGCGATGATGCCGTCGAACATGTGGCCACGGCCCACCAACTCGATCGAATCCGCGATTAAGTCGCGGCTGACTAGCGAGGCTTTCATGCCCTCGGTTCCCATGGTGATGCCGTCGCTGATGGCGACGGTGTTGAACTCCATCGGCGTGCCGCCGGCCGCGCGGATGCCGGCCTTTACATGCACGGCGAGTTCGCGCAGGTTGAAATTGCACGGCATGGTCTCGATCCACGTATTGGCTACGCCGATGATGGGCTTCTTCAGATCCTCATCGGTGAAGCCGATGGCCTTGAGCATGGCGCGCGCGGGGGCGCGGTCCCGTCCCTGGGTGATGGTGTAGCTATTGAGTTTCATGGAGAAGACACTATTTTAGCGCCTTACGCGATAGACCTGTGGATAATGGCTTTACCCGGGTGCGCGACATCAGAGTGGGAAAGCTGCCAAATTGCATACCAGCCGAAGAGATCTGAGCGTACCCTGTCCTTACAGATCCTGCGTGGTGGGGCGGACCCCCTGGTCCGCAGCCGACGCCCCCGTCGGCTTCATTGGATGGGCTGATTCTATTGGGGAAGTGCGGGTCCAGGGGGACCCGCGCGGACCAGGGGGTCCGCCCTACCAAGTGCGTTTGTCCCGCGACGTAAGACTGAATGGCTTCGACGGAGCGGAAAATATCGAGCAGGTAGGCAACCTGCCTAGGAGGCATAGATTTCGCGGGTTGATTCAAGGATGGACCGGCGTCGAATGGAGTTCTGATCCCGCTCGACCGAACGGCGTGTCAGCAGATCTACCTTGCAACCGAGGAGCTCTTCGAGCTCTTTGTGGAGTTCAAAGAAATCCCATCCGGGATGCACGTCGGGTTGAAACGTGACCATCAGGTCGACGTCACTGCCGGGACGCGGCTCGTCCCGCGCTAGGGAGCCGAATACTTCAAGCCGGGCGACGCCGTGACGCTGGCAGAACGGAGCGAGCCGTGACTTGATCTCATGCAGGGTCGGCGGAAGAACATTGTCCGGCGAAATCATCCTTAAACTCTCCCACTATCAACATAGCGCACGGTACGGTCTTGATAGCGCAAGGTCCGGGCCGGACTCTAAGTGAACTACGTCAGCTGGCCTTCTTTGGGATGATGGAGCTGTCCGCTTACGGCAGGATAGTTTTCAGTTCAAGACGTTCAAGCAAGAAATAGTTCAAACATAGAATTATTTACTAGTGATCTTCGCCATCAGCTCCAGGAAGATCTCGCGCTCACCCGGACTGAGAGCTTCCAGCATGCTCCGCCCGATCGCCAGCCGCATGTCTAGAAACGATCGGTGGAGCTCTTGTCCCCGTTCGCTCAATCCGACTTGCACAATGCGCCGGTCCTCGTCCAACCTGGTTCGGTCCACCAAACCTTTGGCCACCAGCTTGTCGATAGTATGGGTAGTAGTGCTCAGGGGCACGTCCAACACACCGGCCAACTCACTCATGATGGTAGCGCCCTTGCGTCCCAGGACCACCAAAGCCTTCATCTCCTGATGGGAACATTCGACATCAGGCACCAACACGCGCGGTCTTGCCAGCATCAGCCGCTGGGATAGAACATCAAAATGAGCAATCAACTGGCGCAATTGTTTTTCTAGCGCTGGCGAGGTTTCCGGCTGCGCTTCGGCAACGGGCGGGGTAACTTCTTTTTGCAACACTTCTATTATAGAATAGTTTCAGAGATCCTTGGCAAGGGAACTTCCTAACCTCAGGTTTCGTCATAAGCTCTCAGTGGAGATTCCATAGTGAAAAGCAAGGGAAAGATCATCCTAGGCATTATTGTCCTGCTGCTCGTGGCGGGCGGCGTGGTGGCCAGCGTCCGTTGGACCCAGCGCGACTTGGTGACGGTTCAAACCACCAAAGTGATTAAGGGAGACTTGGTTTCTCAAGTTACCGCGTCCGGCGAAATCAAGCCGAAAACCTATATCAACCTTGGCGCCAACGCCCAGGGACGGATCACCGACTTATATGTAAAAGAAGGCGATCGCGTTCACAAAGATCAGGTGGTGGCACGCATTGAAAACATCCAGGCGACCGCAGACGTGGACCAGCAGAAAGCTTCCATCAACGCCGCCCTCGCGGATGTGAACGCGAATGAAGCGGCGATCAAAGCCCAAGATGATGCCATCAAAACTCAGGCCGCGACGATCGACCGGGCCAAGTCGGATCTAGCTTTAGCAAAGATCAACATGGACCGGGCCGAGCAATTGGTCAAAGAAGGTGTGGGTCCCAGGCAGGACTATGACCAACGCAAAGGGGCCTACGACTCGGCGGTTGCAAGTTTGCATGAAGCCGAAGCGCGCCTTTCGCAAATGCAGTCCCAGCGCGCTCAGAACGCCGCGCAAATGGTTGGAACCGAGCGCCGCGTGGCGCAAGCGCAAGCGGGTTTGGCGCGTCTGAACGACATTCTGGAGAAACACGCCGTGGTCGCGCCGCTGAACGGCGTGGTCACTTCGCTTCCTGTGCGGATTGGTGAGACGGTGGTGATGGGTATCCAGAACTCCGCCGCCTCGACCGTGATGACCATCGCGGATATGTCGATCATCACAGCCGAAGTGAGAGTCGACGAGACCGACATTGTAAATATCCACCTCGGCCAACCCGCGGAAGTCACGATCGATGCGATTCCTAACCGGACTTTTCCGGGTCACGTAATCGAGATCGGCAACTCGGCGATTCTGCGGTCGTCCGGACTCGCGGCGTCGACCAGCGCCTCATCCAGCAGCGAGGCGAAGGATTTCAAGGTTGTCATCGGTTTGGATGATCCTCCGGAGGAGATCCGGCCGGGTCTTTCTTGTTCCACCAAAATCACCACGGCGACACACAAAGAGGTGGTCTCCATACCGCTTCAAGCGCTCACGATCCGCACCAAGGGCGATTTAGAGGACGCTGCCAAGAAGAAAACCGCCCCGGCGGATACCAATGCCGCCATTGATCCGCTAGCCGAGAAAGAACGCAAGGAAGAGATCCAAGGAGTCTTCGTTATTAAAGGAGACAAGGCCGTGTTCACCAAAGTGGATACCGGCATTACGGGCTCGACCGATATCGAAGTTCTGAGCGGAGTTGAAATAGGCGACCAGGTGGTCACGGGCACCTACAAAGCCATACGGACCATGCGCGACGGCACACGCATCAAGGTAGACAATCGGACGTTGTCGGCCGCGGACAGCAAGAGCTGAAACATGGCCCAGGCCGCGGTCATCGACAAAATCGAGCGAGGCGAGCAACTCAAGCGCGAAGGGATCATCATCCGCACGTGGGACCTGATGAAGACCTACGTGATGGGCGATCAGACCATTCATGCCGTTGCCGGCATCGATATCCAAATCAAGAAGAGCGAGTATGTGGCGATCATGGGTCCTTCCGGATCGGGTAAGTCGACCCTGATGAACCTGATTGGCTGTTTGGACACGCCCAGTTCGGGCTTGTACTATTTGAACGGAAGCCTGGTCAGCGATATGGATGACGACGAGTTGGCTCGCATCCGCAACAAGGAGATCGGGTTCATTTTCCAGACGTTCAACCTCTTGGCCCGCGCCACGGCGCTGCATAACGTCGAACTGCCGCTCATTTATGCCGGGGTTTCCTCGAAGGAGCGCGGCGCCCGCGCGCGCGAGGCGTTGCGCGCGGTGGACCTGGAACAGCGCATGCTTCACAAGCCCAGCGAGCTTTCAGGCGGTCAGCGGCAACGCGTGGCTGTCGCCAGGGCGCTGGTGAATAATCCGTCGATCCTGCTGGCGGATGAGCCTACGGGCGCTCTCGACACAGCCACGGGCAACGAGATCATGGCTCTGTTCGCGCGGCTGCACCAGCAGGGTAATACCATTGTGCTGGTAACGCACGAGCATGACATCGCCATGCACGCTCACCGAGTGATCCACATCCGCGACGGAAAAGTGGAACGGGACGAGCAAGTACAGCAGCCACTGTAGCGGCGCCCGCATCCACTTATCGCGCGATCTTGCCGGATCTGGCCTCCTCCATCAAGATGTGGTTCACTTCGAGCGTCCTCCCCAGCGTCTGATCGAGCGCCACCCGCGCCTCGCTATAGGAGGCCATCGCCGCAAGCTCCGCGGATTGCGCGTTGCTCAAATCCCTTTGCTGCTGGACCACGTTGTAAGAAAAGGACGCGCCCAGATTGAGTTTCTTCTGCTCCGCTTCGAGCAGCTTCTGCTGCAAGATGCGGTTCTGGACGGCGGTACGATAGCGGGCCCTGGCCTGACCTATCGCGACCACGTAATTCGACACGTCCACCGAGACCTGATTGAGCGTCTTTTGGGTGGACAACTGCGTCGTGCGCAACTGGATTTGGTCGTAGGCATAGTCCGCCTGCGCTTGATGATTCCCGACACTGGCCGAAACGAACGCGCCGATTCGGTTGGTCGGGAAGTTTCGCCGCAGAACCTGGCCTAAAGCCGTGCCGATGCCTCCCACAAAGTAAGCGTCTGCTCGAATGTTTCCCCGCGTGCCGGCAAGACCAGCCTGACTTTCGGTTACGAAGACTTGTGCCGTGGGTAGAAGACCGTTCTTGGTGCCGATCGCAGAGATTTCCGCCGTGGTCACATTAGCGCGGACCGCGGCGAGATCACTTCGGTTGGCCAGGGCTTCTTTGACGAGTTGCTCGACCGGCGGGAGATCGTCCGTGTCGGGCACCGCAATGCGATCGACCGGCATGATGCGAACGCCCGCGAAGACCGGATCCGCAACTCCGGTGCGGCTGAGCATGTTTTTGATCCGCAGTTCCTGCGATTCAAGATTGGTTTGGGATAAGGTGAGATCCGCTTCCGCCGTCGATACTTGCATGTCCGCCGCCGCTACATCGAGCGGGACGAGTGTGCCGATTTGTTCCTGCTTCCGGCTGTCTTCGACGAATTGCCGCGCGGTTTCGAGTGCGGTCCTCTTGGCTCTCTCATCTTCGTAGGCGACAGCCAGCGCATAATACAAATTCAAGACTTGAACCACCGTATTGGTGACTTGAGTCTTGAAATTCAAATCCGAGGTGGCGAGGTTGACCTTAGCCACCCTGATATTGCGCCCTCCCACGGCTACTCCAAATCCGTTCAGAAGGTTGTGCTGCACCGAGAGAGACAGGCTGGGCGCGACCGACGGATTGAGAAAGTCCGAGGGCGCATTCTCTTTCAAATAGTGGTCGCTATAGCTGAGCGTCGCGCTGCCACCGCTCAGAAAGCCCTCTTGCACGGAAAGGGAATGGGAACGGGTATTCGAGAGTAGGTTTGAGACGCTGCTCAAAGTGGAGTTCTGCTGCGGCTGCGACTGATGGCTAAACACGCTGCTTTCCTGGACCGTTGGATCCAAATTTTGCGTGACCGGGCCAACCTGCGAGATGGTTGCGTTTCCGCCGCCGCCCCTGCCACCACCGCCGCCGCTGCTCACTCCGGCCGCCGCCTGGCTGCCGGCCACGCCCTGACCGCTGGCGACGGACCCCACTTGGGACGCGCCGCTAGGGACACCCGCCAGAGTTCCGCCCGCTTCGAGCCGCTGAAGTTGCCATTGCGCATTGATGGGGCCGTAGCGCGCCAGCTCGATGTCGATGTTGTTCTCCAAGGCGAGCGCGATGGCATCCTGCACGGTCAAATACAGGACACCGGAACGGATCAGACCCTGCACACGCGTGGAATTGGACAGACGCACGGGCGGCACGGTAGTCGGCAGATAGGGACGAATCAGTGCGCGCGCCACTGGCGCGACAGGCTCAATCGAAGCTTCTTGTGCGCATAGGATCGAAGCGCAGCAGAGGTATGCCAATCCCATTGTGAGTGGGCGGGCAGCGGCCTGCGCTTGGGAGTAGGGCCGGTCACTGACCGGCCCTGGGCGGGCTGAAGCCCGCCGCAGCCTGAAGGCTACCCCACAGTTCTGCTCAGTGTCGATGATTTCGTATTTCATCGCAGGCCTCCCGCGGGCAGATTCGCCGGAAGCACGGAGATCTGCGCGACACGGCCGGATAAGGCTTCACCGATCGCGATATGGTTCACCTCCAGCGTGGCGCCGAGCGCCTGGTCGAAGGCGATGCGCGCGTGCGTATAGTTCGCCAGCGCCTGAGTCTCCTGGCTGATTGCGGAAGCCAAGGCTTGCTGGTCTTGCACGATCTGATAAGGGATGGCCACGCCCAACTCCATCTTTTTCTGGTCGGATTCGAGCGTCTGCTGCTGCAGGGCGTGACCCTTCTGAGCCGCGACATATCGGGCGCGGGCTTGCTGCAACCCGATTACGGCGTTTCGAACATCCACATGAATCTGGTTTACGTTCTTCTGGAGGTTCAACTCGTCTTGCCGCAGACCTAACTGACTGGTGACGTAATCGGATTGCGCCGCGCGGTTGTGAATGGTAATGCTCAGGGACACACCGGCGGAATAATTGGGATAATTCCGCCGAAAGATTTCGGCGAGCAGATTGCCCGCGCCGCCGGCAAGGTACGACAAACCGGGGAGGGCGGCTCCCAAGGCCGTAAGTTCACCGCTGAGTCCATTGTTGGTAAGCTCGGCGAACGCCTGGAGGCTCGGCTTCAACGAGCTCTTGATGCCCGTCAGGTTCATTTTCTGGCTGTCGATATTGAGGCGCGCCTCCTCGATCTCGACGCGCTGCGACAGGGCCTGGTCGACGAGCGTATCTAGCGGCGCGAGTGCGTCGGCGGCCGGAATCGAGATCCGGTCTAGAGGAATGACGTGGACGTTCGCAAGGTTGGCGCCAACGACTCCCATGCGGCTCAGCGCGTTCTTCAGGACGGTCTCCTGTTGTAGAAGATTGGTTTGCGATACCAGCAGATCCTGCTGGCTGGCATAGACCTGGGCTTCCGCCCGGGTGATCTCGATTTCCGCGATGGCGCCGAGGTCGACTTGCTTTTTATTGTTTTCGAGCAGGTTCTGGGACGCTTCCACCTCGCGCTGGCGCGCCCGCAAGTCGTCGTTGAAACTCACCAAATCCCAGTACAGGTTGAGGACGGCCGAAACCGTGGTGATCACCTGCTGCTTGAATTGCAGGTCCGTCACCTTCACGTTGTTCTTCTGCACCCTGATATTGCGCGTGTTGACCGCCCTTCCAAATCCGCTGAGCAAGTTCTGCGTCACCTGCACATCCACATTGCCGGTTTCGTACGGATTCAAATTGAAGGACGGACTATTGATGGCGATATGGCTTATCGAAAAGGAAGCCTGGGCATTCAATCCAAAGTTGAAGTTCTGGGAGTAGGACCCTTGAAACGAGCGTGTGTTTTGCACCAATGAAGTGGTGCCGGTGAGGAACGTGTTGCTTTGCGGCGAAGTAGCATGTTGAAAATTCGCAAAGGCCGATACCGTGGGATCTAGAGAGGGGATCGAGGGACCGAGTTGAGTCACGATGCCGCCGCCGGATCCGACTCCTCCGCCCCCGCCGCCGAGCGTGCCGCCCGGGTTGATGCTGACTCCCGTCAAACTCACGCTGGTGGGTCCTTGCGCCACTCCCAGACCGACGCTGCGCAGAGCGCCCCCCGCATTGGCGCGTCCCAGGATCTCCTTCGCCAGCAGCGGAGCGTAACGCTGAACCTCTATATCCAGATTGTTCTCGATGGCGAGCGCGACTGCGTCTTGCGCCGTCAAGTACAGATTGCCGGCGCGAATCAAGGAATCGAGACGCGACGTATCGGATAAGTTAACGGGCGGAACAACCCGAGCTCGATAGGGACCGGTTAGCTGGATGAGCCTGCCCTCGGCGGGATCGATCCGAATAGCGGTTTGGGCGGCGGCTGGGAGAATCAAGAAAGGAATGAAGCAGACAGCTTTCAGTGAATGAAAGGACAAAGCGGAGGCCTCCAAAGACAAGAGTACCGGATAGGCGGCGCATGCCGTCCTACCTGAATGGCATGTAGCCCGGGGCTTGCCACCGGTGAAGAATATGTTTAGGCTCAGTAGGAGTATGAAACCATTCACGCTATTTGCAGTTGGGCTTGCGACCGTCAGCCTCTTCGGGCAACAATCCGCTCAACCGGGAAGTTGGACCGCCGCTGAAGATCATCAGGACATGATGAACCAGCTCGGCATCAAAGCGCTGCGTCCTGGTCCTAGCGGTACGGAAACCGCGCCGAACCATGCGAACTATGACGAGTCCACGGCGAACCCTTTCCCGAACTTGCCCGAAGTCTTGACCCTGAAGAACGGCAAGAAGGTCACCACGGCGGGCATGTGGTGGAATCAGCGCCGCCCTGAGATCGTGGAGGATTTCGATCGAGAGGTGCTAGGCCGTGTACCCAAGAACGTGCCCAAGGTCACCTGGACGGTCACCAACACGGTAACGGCAATGGTTGGTTCGCATCCCGTCAACGGGAAGCAACTGGCGGGACATGTGGATAATTCGTCATTCCCGGAGATTAGCGTAGACATCCAGATGACGCTGGTGACGCCGGCCGATACAACCCATCCGGTTCCGGTGATGATGATGTTCGGCGGTGGCGGACTCCCAGGCGCTGCGGGACCGGGTGGACGCGGCGGGCGAGGCGCACCTCCTGCTGGTAGCGATCCTCCCGCGACGGAACAGTTGATCGCCGACGGCTGGGGCTACGCGTCCATCAATCCGGGGAGCATTCAAGCCGACAACGGCGCAGGCTTGACCAAGGGGATCATCGGTCTGGTCAACAAGGGCCAGGCACGCAAGCCGGATGACTGGGGCTCCTTGCGCGCGTGGGGATGGGGCGCGGCGCGAGGCCTGGATTACCTCGAAACCGATAAGGCCGTGGACGCCAAACACGTCGGCATTGAAGGTGTTTCACGCTATGGCAAGGCCGCGCTCGTGACCATGGCATACGATACTCGTTTCGCCGTTGTGCTGGTCGGTTCTTCCGGCGAGGGCGGCGCAAAGTTGCATCGCCGCAATTGGGGAGAAGCGGTGGAGAATCTCACAGGCACGGGCGAATATCACTGGATGGCCGGCAACTTCCTGAAGTACGGCGCGTCGGAAGCCACGTTCGGCAGCAAGAACGCCGGTGATTTGCCGGTGGATGCTCACGAACTGATTGCGTTATGCGCACCGCGTCTGACCTTCATAAGCTATGGCGTGCCGGAGAAGGGTGATGCGAAATGGCTGGACCACCAGGGCAGCTATATGGCGGCCGTCGCCGCCGGGCCGGTGTTCCGCCTCTTGGGCGCGAAGGACCTGGGGACCTCGGACAACTACCGCACCGAAAAAATGCCGGCGGTCAACGTAAGCATGCTCGACGGCCAACTGGCCTGGCGTCAGCATGACGGCGGACACACGGACGGTCCCAATTGGAAGTACTTTATTCCGTGGGCCGATAAGTTCTTCAAGCACTAACCGCGTGACTAGATTCAGGATGTGGGGCAGGATGGCATCCTGCGCGCCGGTTGGCTACCGGCGCCTGCTTCTGAGGCGGGTTACCAACCCGCCGCAGGTTGCCAACCTGCCCCACATGTTAGTTGCACTTCTTTGCACTGCCTGTGTGTCTCTGGCCCAGGCACCGGCGGATCAACCAGTTTCCAGAACGGATCAAAACTCCCTGACCGCCCATGCTCAGTTATTAGACAAAGCCAAACAGGGCGGCATCGACATCTATTTCGAGGGCGATTCGATCACCCGTCGCTGGGGAGCGACTGACTATCCTGAGTTGCTCGCTAATTGGAAGCAGAACTTCTTCGGTTGGAACGCGGCTGATTTCGGATGGGGCGCCGATACGATTCAAAACATCCTGTGGCGTCTCAACAACGGGGAACTGGACGGAGTCAATCCGAAAGTCATCGTCCTGCTGGCGGGCACCAATAACGTGGGCACCAGGGTGCCGGATGACGCAAAGATAACGGACATTACCCGCGGCCTTGAGGCGATCCTGCGGATCATGCAAGTGAAGGCGCCTGGCGCGACTATGATTGTGACCGCCATCTTTCCCCGTAACGACAATATGGCGGTCATGCCCGCGATCAATCAGATCAACAGCAACTTATCCAAATTTGCCGACGGCAAGAAGATCCGGTATCTCAACGTCAACGCCAAGCTGGCGGATCAAGACGGCAAGCTGTTTGACGGCATGATGAACGCCGACAAACTGCATCCGGCGATAAAGGGCTACCAGGTCTGGGCGGACGCGTTAAAGCCCATTTTCACTGAACTACTCGGCCCGCCCGCGAAAGAGGACCACGCTCCTCCTCCCACGGGTGATCCGAGCGCGCGCCGGTAGATCCCCGAACAACCCCGCCCTGACGGACGGGGCTTAACGCGGTTGGGATGTCGGTGAAGCCCTAGCTCGTGAGGGCAGGGTTACCTGAACAGTCTTTGCACGGGTTCCGTGTAATGAATATCGTAGTACGATAGTCGTTTGATCCGGTCCTTTCGCGACAAGAATACGGAATCGGTCTTTCACCAGTGGCGGGTGAGGCGTTTTCAGCGAATCGCCGCGATCGCGTTACGGAGATTGGTGCAGATTGATAGCGCGGAAGAGTTGCGCGACCTGGCTTCGCCCCCGGCAAACCGGCTCGAAGCGTTGAAGGGCGACTGGTACGGATACTATAGTGTCCGAATCAACGATCAATACCGGATTTGCTTTCGCTGGAAGGACGGGCATGCTTTTGACGTTGAGATCACTGACTATCACTAAGTTAAGGAACGTACGATGAGCCGAAAGACATCTGATCGCATCCCCTACCCGCATCCAGGAGAGACCATCCTCGAGGATTACCTGAAACCTCTAGAAATGAGCGTTAACAGACTCGCTCTTGAGTTGCGCGTGCCGGCGACTCGAATGACGGAGATCATTCACGGGCGACGGGGCATCACGGCCGATACCGCACTGCGTCTAGCACGATACTTCAATACCACGGCCAAGTTTTGGTTGAATCTGCAAACCTCCTACGATTTGGCACGGGCCTCCGAAACCCGCGCCGAAGAGATCCAACGTACTGTCCGCCCTCGCGAGGCAGCCTGATGCCGTCGCGGTGACGGCTTGACAGATGGCGTCACAGCTGTCACAGTAGTGATGTGACACAGTTCCGGTTCAACCTGCGTCCCGGACAATCCATCTTCGACCAGGTGGTCTTCGCGGCGACCAAGGCCCTCATCAGTGGGGAACTCTCCGCTGGGCAGGCGTTTCCTTCCGTCCGTGGACTCGCGGCCGATCTCAAGATTCATCCCAACACCGCTCACAAGGTCATACAGCATCTCATTCAGGAACGGCTGCTCGAAGTGCGCCCGGGGATCGGAACAGTAGTGGCGCAACTGCCCGCGGCCCGGGCCGGGGACAAAAAACGTCTCCTGCAACAGGAAGTACAGCAACTCGTAGTGGAAGCCAAACGGGTGGGCCTCGATTTGAACGAAGTGATGGACGCGGTCGAAACGCAGTGGAAGGAACTCGACCGTCTACTGGAGGTGAGCCGCGCATGATCCGCACGGATAACTTGTGGAAGAAGTTCGGGCGTCACGACGCCTTGCGGGGACTGAGCTTCTCCGTCCCGGAGGGCAGCGCCTTCGCCTTGATCGGCGCGAACGGAGCCGGCAAGACCACAACCATCAAAATCCTGATGAATATTATCGAGCCGACACGCGGCAGCGCCAACGTGCTGGGTGTCGACTCGCGCCGTATTTCACCACGCGAACTGAACCAGATCGGCTACGTCTCGGAGAATCAGGATATGCCCGACCGTCTGACGGTCGCGCAGTACTTGAATTATCTGCGGCCGTTCTATTCCAACTGGGACCGGGAGCTCGAAGCCTCCATACTGCGCCAGCTCCGTTTGCCGCTGGGGCGGCGGATCGGAGATCTGTCGCACGGAATGCGCATGAAGATGGCGCTCGCCTGTGCATTGCCGTTCCGTCCCAAGCTACTGGTGCTGGACGAACCATTCAGCGGGCTCGATCCTTTGGTGCGGGACGAATTCATGGAAAGCCTCCTGCGGCAGGCGGGCGACATGACGGTGCTGATTTCCTCCCACGAGTTGGGCGAGATTGACGGCGTCGCCACGCATGTCGCGTTTCTCGATGAAGGAAAGCTGATGTTCGAGGAATCGATGAACGATCTGACGGACCGCTTCCGGGACGTGAGCGTGACGCTGGAGAGTGAGGCTTCCGCGCCTGGGCAAATCCCGAAGGACTGGATGCATGTGCGAACCGCAGGTAATGTTTTGATGTTCGTCGACACGCGGTTCACGGAGGAGAGTTTCGGAGAGCGAGTTCGGTCCCTGGTGGGCGCCGTTCGGAGGATCGATACCCAGCCTATGGCACTGCGTTCCATTTTCACCACGCTGGCGCGCGCGAGCCGCGACCGACTGGAGGCATTGTGATCTGGCACATATTCAGGAAAGATTGCCTGTTGCTGTGGCGTGTGATCGTCGGCGTTGCATTGCTGCACTTCGCTCAGATCGCAGTGCTAGTCAAGATGGGGCACTTCAACTCGACGCGCGGTCTCAACAACCTGGTGCAGGTACTGTTCCTGACCGGCATGGTTGGAAGCGCGTTCCTGATCACAGCCGTGGTGCATCAGGATTCCATTCCAGGCGTACGCCAGGATTGGCTGGTGCGTCCCATCAAGCGCCGCGATCTACTGCTGGCGAAAATGCTGTTCGTGCTGGCCGCGGTGGCGGGGCCCATCCTGACGGCCAACCTCACGGAAGGACTTCCGGACAGTTTTCCGTTCGTGGCGACGTTCGGAGCTGCCCTCTCGCGAACCACTTATCTTACTCTCGCGGCAGTCTTGCCCATGCTAGCCTTCGCGGCGATTACCAAGAACTTCATGGAAATGATCGTGGGCGGCGCGGCGACGTTCTTCGCTTTCGCCGTCCTCATGCTGTTCAACGGCGATGCTCCCGGACTTCGGCAGATGGTATCGAACAGCAGCATTTACTGGATTGGCGACTCGTCGGCCGTGCTGCTTATCATATTGTTTGCCGCCGGGATTCTCGTCATTCAGTTCTTCCGCCGTAAAACGATGATCGGGAGGGTTCTCGCGGGGGCCGCACTGCTGGCTGCCGTATCCACCACCTTTCTGCCGTGGCAGACAGCATTCGCGCTCCAGCAACGGCTGTCGCCAAGCCCAGGGGCAAGCAGTCCCGTTGCGCTGGACTTCGATGCAAGCTTGGGCAGACTTCGTGCCGTGCCGACGTACGGCAGTACCGACAGCGCACGCCTAGTGGCTTTTCCATTGCGGGTGGGAGGCCTGGCGGACGGGTCTATTCTCGCCGTGGACCACACGGCAATACGCTTGGCCGAAGCGGACGGTAGGACTAGCGATCTCGAAAGAACGGGAGTATCAAGTCTTTGGACCGACAATGGCGATCCGGAGTCCCTGTACGCTACGATTCCAGTTCCGGCAACGCTCCTCGAACGTATCGGAACCCGGCCGATTCACGTCGAGATCGAAGAGTCTCTGACTTTGTTCGGCCGGACGGCTTCGTACCAGATTTTACCAACCGGGGCCAATCAACAATTACCAGACCTGGGATGGTGCAAGACCCGTGCGAATGACGTGGGCACTGCGATTCAGGTCAGATGTCTTAAGCCTGGCAGGGGTCCCGCATGCACTTCCGTATTTCTCGAACACGGTCCCAGCGGCCACCAAAACCCGAAGGTGTCAAGCTGCGGCCGCGACTACGCGCCGTTCTTCAGTCAGTTTGTGCCCGACTCGCTAACGCGCTTTAGCGTGAATCTCCCGTTCAGCGATCCTTCGGGACGGATGAAGTATCTGGTGGACGGACCGCAGATCCCGGAATCGCACGTGGTGGCTCGCGTGTACCAGCGGCAGGAGCATTTCACCCGCCACATCGTGATTCCGTCGGTTGTGTTGAAGGATTGGCTGCAGCAGTAAACACAAGACTCTTAGCCGCGGATTAACACAGATAAACACGGGTCGGACCGAAGCAAGATCTTTTATCCGCGTTCATCAGCGGCCAATAATGCCTTACGGTGTCACCCCGGCCTTCTTGAAATCGCCGGCCTTGAAGATCGAGAAAGATGCTGGATCGATCCACTTCTTGGCGACCGCGTTCACCTGCGCCGCGGTGAGAGATGCGACCTGTTTCTCACGAGCCTCGGTGCGCGCCATGGTGTAGCCCCAGCGCGCTTGCGTGGCCAGACTTCCCGCCAGTCCCCCGTCTTGGGAGCGTGCTTGCAACTGCTCGTCGAGCAACGTCTTCTTGGCCGCTTCTACTTCCTGTTCCGTGAACCCCTCGCGGACCGCCTTGGTGAGTTCTTCCTTCAGCGCCTTCTCGAGCTCCACGATCTTCGCCGGATTGCACACGGCCAGCGCCAGGAAACGGCCAAACTTATCCGGCAGTCCGGCGCTGAAAGAGCTCTGCACCTGGTAGCTCAGTCCTTCCTTTTCGCGGATCCGAGCCCACAGGCGGCTGCTAGGATCGCCTCCGAGCATCTGATCGGCCAGCGTCAGCGCGAGGAAATCCGGATCGTTCTGATCCATGGCCAAAGTCGTGGCAGCATACAAAATCGCATTTGCCTTGTCCGGCGTCTCGGTGGTTTGATTGACAGCTTCGAGCTTCTGCCAGGTGCGCGAAATGCGCGTATAAGGACCGGGGCTCTTCCAGCCGTCAAATAGTTCGCCGGCGAGCTTCTTTACCTCGGCTGGGTCAAAGTCGCCCACCACGGCCATCTCCGCATTGGAAGCGCCGTAGAAGTCATGATAAAACTTCTTGGCCTCATCCAGCGTGACTTTCTTCAGGCCCTCGATGGTCTCATCAATAGTGTTGACGTGACGCGGATCTCCCACGGGATAGGGGGCCATATGACGGCTTGCCTGCTCCGAGACGATGCGCTGAGGATCGGAGCGTCCCGCTTCCACACGGGCCAAGTTGGACTGCCGGATCTGCTCGAACTCCGTCTCCGGGAAGGACGGCTCCTTCAAGACCTCCGCCGCCAACCGAAGCGCCGCCGTGAAGGTGTCGCGCAGGGCGCTAACCGATGCGTTGGCGCCCTCCGCCGACCCGCCCACGTTTACTCTGGCCTTCAACTTATCCAACTCGTCGGTGAGTTGCTGCCGGGTGTGCTTAGTCGTGCCGCGCATGAGCATAGCCCCTGCGAGCCCTGCCGCGGTGCTCTTGCCGATTAGACTCTTCTCATCTCCGAAATGAGTCTCAAGGGTCGCCGTCACTGTGCCGCCGCGAGATTTCTTGGGCAACATGACCAGCTTGAGACCGTTGGGCAGGGTTGTGCGGATGACGCGGGCTTCAATATTGGCCGGCGAAGGATCGAACACCTCACCCTCCTCCACGGATGCCTTGCCTTTATAGTCCTTAAGGGCCGCCGTCAGATCCGGGCCTGCGGGAATCTCCGCGCGATCCGGCGCATCCACCGGCTGGAAGCGTCCGATGGTTCGGTTGTCCGGCTTCAAGTACTGCTTGGCGACGCGCGTGATATCTTCCGGTGTAACTTTTTCGATGCGGTCGCGATCGAGGAACCAAAGGCGCCAGTCGCCCGCCGAGGCAGTCTCGGAAAGAACTAGTCCGATGCTCGATGAATTGTTCATGGCAAGATCGATGTTCTTGAGAAGGCGAGTGCGGGCGCGATCCACTTCCTCTTTGCTGGGCGGTTCTTTCGCCAGACCTTCGACCACACCCAGCATGGTTTTCTCCGCGTCATCGAAGGATTGATCCTTGCGCATGACGGCCTGAAAGAGAACCACGCTCGGGTCGTGAAGCTGCTGCTCATCGCCGCCGGCGGATGTAGCCTTCTTGCTTTCGACCAGAGCCTTATACAATCGCCCGGAGGGCGGCGCGGTCAACATGTCCGTCAGGACTTCGAGAGCAGCGGAATCGGGGTGCGAGACCGCGGGAATGTGATAGGCGGCGATCACGATCTGGTTATCACCCGTTCGCCGCAACACCACTTGGCGTTCCCCATCCTGCGTGGGTTCCTCGGTATAAGTGGATGAGAGCTTACGAGTGGGACGGGGAATCTTCCCCAAGGTTTCATTGATCCAGCCCAGGGTCTTGGCGGGATCGAACTTCCCCGCGACCACCAGCACGGCGTTGTCGGGTTGATAGTAGTTGTGATAAAAAGCCTGCAGCTTCTCGATCGGGACGTGTTCGATGTCGCTGCGCGAGCCGATGGGGCTGCGTCCGTATCCGTGCCACAGGAACGCGGTCGACATGACCCTCTCTTCAAGAATCCGGCCGGGACTGTTCTCTCCGATTTCAAACTCACTGCGCACCACGGTCATCTCGCTATCCAAATCCTGGCGCGACACGCGAGAATTCACCATGCGGTCCGCCTCCAGATCGAGCGCCCATTTCAGGTTTTCGTCGGTGGCGCTTACCGTCTCGTAGTAGTTGGTCCGGTCTTGACTCGTCGAGCCGTTGAAATTCCCGCCATGACTCACCAGATCCGCCTTGACGTCGGGATGCCGGATAGTGCCCTTGAACAGCATGTGTTCCAGCAGGTGAGCCATTCCGGTTTCGCCGTAACCCTCATGCCGGGAACCGACCAGGAAGGTCATGTTGACGGTTACGGTTGGCTTGGAATTATCGGGGAACAACAATACTTGCAGCCCGTTATCCAGCCGGTACTCGGTGATTCCCTCGACGGAAGTTACTTTGGTTTGTGCGGCGGATAAGGCCGCAAAGATAGCAAGGGACGCAAGAATCCTCATGAGCATTAGCCTAACACTGCCCTGCCCAAAGAAGGAGCGTTTGCCTGGCATCGCCGTGGGGCGTGCGTCCACGCAAGCAACCCCGGGCTGACGCCCGCGGCTTCATCGGGTCAAGCCCCGTCCCGTAAGGGCGGGGTTTCCAGCTTGAAATGTCCGAAGTCCAGCGTCCGGCATTCCTGCCGGACTTCTTTCGGGCATTAGGGCAGAATTGCCTCTATCACCACGGATCTTGCGCTTTCGTTGCCCGAAAGGTCTACCGCGGAGACGGCGTAACGGTAGCGTTTTCCGGACTCTACCTTGTTGTCGCTAAAGGTCGGAGCTTCGATTTCCGAGGCTATCTTCTCGAAGGCTCCGTCTCCCGTTGCCCGGTACACGTTATAACCCTTGAAGTCGGATTCGGTATTGCGCTCCCAGGCTAGCTCAACCGTGTTCACTCCGGGGACGGCGCCGAGTCCGGAGGGCACGGCAGGAGGGAAGATGTCCTTCGGAGTCACCGCAGGCGCTTCCGCCGTTACGCTCAATCGTGTTTCGCTGGCGACGGCCTGCACCAAATAACGGTACCGTGTGCCAAACTCCGCGGACTCGTCCAGAAAAGTGGGTTGATCCGTGTCGTTCCCCAAGCGCGCCGGCTCGCCGTCGCCCGCCGCGCGGAATAATCGATAACGCGGGCCCGAGCCGCGCCAGGTGACCAGGACACCCCGGGGGTCCGCTTCCGCTTTCACATTCGCGGGGGACTCCAAAGGTTGCTCCACGGTGAATGTGGCTGTGTTGGACCAGGCAGACATCTTGCCCTTCGGTCCACCCGTGCGTACCGCGATCAAGATTTCCTTGCCGATCCATTCCTGTGCCGCGAAGTCGAAGCTGCGAGAGCCGATGTCCACGCCCGGTACGGGAAGCTTCTTCGCCCCTGCCGCCCAATTCTCGATGGAGAAGCTCTTGGGGATCGGTCCAACGCCGAGCTCAACGGATTGAACCGTCTTGAGTTTCAGTCCATCGACGGTTTGATCGGGCACGGTGAAGTCAGCGATGATTCGGTCCCCATACTCCGCCGCGCGCAGATCCACCACCGGGATCGGGATGTTAAGCGCTGGGGCTTGAACCGGTCCGATGTATCCACAGCCGGTTAAAACGACCAGCAAGCAAACCACATTTGTGGAGTGGCGCCACGCGCCGCTTGGGGCATCCTGGCGGGGCATGGCCCCGCCCCACTTTTCCACCCGGCGCTTCACAGAATATACCGGCTGAGGTCCTGGTCCTTTACAATCTCCGCGAGTTGCTTGCGGACGTACACGGCATCCACCTTCACGTTCTTCTTCTTGAGGTCGGGTCCATCAAACGAGACCTGCTCCAGCAGCTTTTCCAGAATAGTGTGCAGCCGCCTCGCCCCGATATTCTCGGTCGACTCATTCACCCGCGCGGCGAAGTGAGAGATCTCTTGCAGCGAGTCTTCCGTGAACGTCAGCTTGATCCCCTCGGTATCGAGCAGCGCCTGATACTGCTTGATCAGAGCATTTTTCGGTTCTTTCAAAATCCGGATGAAATCACCCTCGGTGAGCGACTTCAGTTCGACGCGAATGGGAAATCGGCCCTGCAGTTCGGGGATCAGATCGCTCGGCTTGGACACGTGGAATGCGCCCGCCGCGATGAACAGAATATGGTCGGTGCGCACGAACCCGTAGCGGGTGTTGACCGTGGTTCCCTCGACGATCGGCAGGATGTCACGCTGGACGCCTTCCCGGCTGACGTCAGGGCCGTGGCCACCCTCGCGGCCGGCAATCTTGTCGACTTCGTCGAGAAAGATGATGCCGCTGCGCTCCACGCGTTCGATCGCGATGCGTGTCACCTGGTCCATATCGACCAGCTTCTGTTCCTCTTCCTGAACCAGATAGTCCATGGCTTCGCCCACGCGCATCTTGCGCTTGCGGGTGCGGCCGCCGAACAGGCCCGGCAGGACATCCTTGAGGTTGATGTCCATCTCTTCCAAGCCGCTGGCAGTGGTCACTTCAAAGGAGGGACCGCGCTCCTTGACGTCGAGCTCTACCATGCGATCGTCGATCTTTCCGGCGCGAAGCCGGTCACGGAGTTTTTCGCGCGTCCGATCCGCGCTGTCGGAGGTCTCCGGCTGCGCGGGCATCAGCAGATCCAGCAGACGCTCCTCGGCATTGCGTTCGGCGCGTTCCCCGACCTCATTCAAGCGTTCCTCACGCACCATGTCGATCGAGATCTCGACCAAATCGCGGATCATGGACTCGACGTCACGGCCGACGTAGCCGACTTCCGTGAACTTGCTCGCTTCAACCTTCAAGAACGGCGAGTTCGCGAGCTTCGCCAACCGGCGCGCGAGCTCTGTTTTTCCCACGCCGGTCGGACCGATCATCAGAATATTCTTCGGCATCACGTCTTCCGCCATCTCGGGATCGAGTTTCTGGCGGCGGATGCGATTCCGCAGAGCAATGGCGACGGCACGCTTCGCATCGGCCTGACCGATGACGTACTTATCCAGCTCGCGGACAATTTCGCGCGGCGTCAGTTCATCCAGAACTGGTGTGTCTTCGGAGGCTTGAGCGGGGAGATAGATAACCATTAGCCTAGTTCCTCGTACGTCGCGCTGTCATTGGTGTAGATGCAGATCTTACCGGCGATGGCCATGGCCTTTTCGACAATTTCGCGCGCGGAAAGGCTGGTGTTCTGATACAGAGCTGTGGCCGCGGCTTTCGCGTAGGCGCCCCCTGAGCCGATCGCGGCGATGGCGTCGTCGGGTTCAATCACATCGCCGTTTCCGCTGACCAGGAAGGTGGATGCCGTGTACGTC
>Ga0207110_10078_pt1 | contig 23773 bp, 18 predicted proteins | sample Alteio_BWMinHeat_74_FD_153582 | JGI IMG/M metagenome (GOLD analysis project Ga0207110, IMG submission 153582) | Enriched cells from forest soil in Barre Woods Harvard Forest LTER site, Petersham, Massachusetts, United States -... | ecosystem: Environmental > Terrestrial > Soil > Temperate forest >...
TAATCTCATTATGCGGATGCTCGTGTGATCGCGTCATGACTTCATTACGCGCCAGCTACACTGCAAGCGGCGGATCAGGCATGTATCAACGCCTGCGGAATCTCCTTCATGTCCCCATAACCGCGCTTCACGCAGTTCAGATTATCCTGCACCACGCGGTCGCCGCGTTTGCCGAAGTATTTCCGCAGCGCCTTCTCCACGCCCTCGTAGACCTGGTCGTCGGTCATGTCGCTTTGCTTGGCGTAGGGCGTGAGCTTCAGGAACGCCCCCAGCAGCACGATGCCCTGCATGCGCATCTGCAAGTCGGCTTCGCTGGCCATCTCGCGGGCGATGGTCACCATGTCGCAGAAGTAGACGCGGGCCTTCTTTTCGCGCACCTCTTTCTGCACGCTCGCCGGAATGTGCTTCCACACTACGGCCGGGTCGGTGTGCGGCGACTGCATGAAGACCGCCCCGTTGGCTTGCAGGCCGTCGAGCGTGAGCGGGTTCAACATGGCCGTGGGGTCGTTTATGCACAACAGGTCGATATGCTCGAGTTCGCTGTGCATGTAAATGTGCGAATCGCCGATGGTCAGGTAATACGTGGTGGGCAGGCCCTTCTTTTCCGAGCCGTACTTGGGATACGCCTGCACGTCTTTGCCGAAAACGTTGCCGGCAATGGTGGCAATGACCTTGTTGGTCGTGACCGAGCCGAAGCCGCCCACCGAATGGCCGCGCATCGAGAAGCCGCCCTTGGGCCGCAGGTCCGGGTCTTCGCCACGCTTCAGGTTCAGGGCATGATCGATGCCCACGCAGAAGAAGTGCTGGCCGTTGGGCTTCATCATGTTCTCGATGACGGCGATGATGTCGCCGGGCCGCACGTCGCGGCTGCCCAGCCCCGCCGCCCCGTGGTAGATGCGCGGAATGCGGTCGATCTTCTCCTGGCCGTTGACGCCCAGCGACGCATCGCAGAACGCCGCCTTGATTTCGCGCGTGAGATGGTTGCCGGTGGTGGACATCGGGTCGTCCATGCGCTCGAAGACGGCAAAGGCCGTGCAGTTCTTCAGGGCATTGACAATGTGCTTGGCCGCGAACGGGCGAAAGGCGACCACGTTCAGGCAGCCCACCGGAATGCCCTTGGCCCGCATGTAATCGATGGTGGCCTTGGCCGTTTCCATGTAACTGCCCATGCCGACGAGGATGAACTCGGCATCGTCGCAGCGGTGCGCTTCCACAAAACTGTAGCGCCGGCCGGTCTTCTGGTAGAACATCTCGAAACATTCTTCCAGGATGCCTTCCACGCGGTCGTAGTACCAGCGCTGGGCGATCTTGCCCTTCATGTAGCTGTCCTGGTTCTGCACCACGCCCGACATCAGCGGGTTGGCCGGGTCCATCAGGTTGATGAGCTTCTGCTTCGGGTCGCCGATGAACTCCTTCATGAACTCCAGTTCCGGCAGGCGGACGCTTTCCACCGTGTGCGTGGTGAGGAAGCCGTCTTGCACGTTGAAGAACGGCGTGAAGCTGGCCTCGGCGGCCCGGCGGCAGATCAGGCACAGGTCGCACGCTTCCTGGGCGTTGCGGCCAAAGAGCATGCCCCAGCCGCAGTCGGCCACGCTCATGAGGTCATCGTGCCCGGCATGGACGTTCAGCCCCTGGCTGGTGAGGGCGCGGGCGCCGATGTTCATCAGCACCGGCAAGCGTTTGCCGGCGATGGTGTACAGCACCTCTTTCATCAGCACCAGGCCCTGGCCCGACGTGAAGTTGGTGACGCGGCCGCCGGCCACGGCAAAGCCTTCGCACACGGTGGCGGCGGAGTGCTCGCTTTCCGGCTCGAAGAACTGGATGGTGTCGCCCCACAAGTTCTTGTAGCCGTTCATCACCGCGGCATTGAAGCCGCCGCCCATGGTGGTGGAGCTGGTAATGGGGTAGGCCCCCGCCGCCTGGGCGACGTTGACCTCGACGTGAACCACCGCTTCGGCCCCGTCGCAGGTGGTGGGCATGCCCGGATACTGGAATTTTGCTTCGGCGGATTTGTCGGCAACTTGCAAACCAGGGCCGGATGCCCTCAGAGTTGGCGCACTCATTATCTTGTGTTCTCCCGTGATCCAATCGTGTGAAAAACGCGAGTCTTGGGGTAGGTTCGGCGAGCGTCGAGCCGTAAGGCCGACGTGTGTTCGACTTTCACGCCGGGCTTGCGCCTCGACGGTCGCCAAACCCACCGTCTTTCGGTTGACGATCTGGCAGCGTGGGTGGCGTCTTCAAAACCCACCTTACACACTACCAAATTATCGGCAAGGAACCGCTGAGATTCATGGTAGCGGATTCGCCGCCGCGTTCAAGCCGACAGTAGCGGCGAAACCCGACGAGAGCTGTCGGGATTGGGAGGATTGTGCCGGGTGGTGGGGCCTTTCGTTCGGAGCCCGCGGCGCAAGCAAGGGAGCAAGACTAGACCCTTGCAGGCGCAGCGGGTACAAAATAAACCGACGAACTTGTGAAATCCAAAACTAGGAGCGAAATCCGGCGACACGCAGGCAGGAGCCATGGGCCGCTTAGCGGCCCAGTGACGGTAGCCCGGCGTTTCAACGCCGGGCACGATCGACATAGCGATGGGCCGCGTAGCGGCCCAATGATGGTAGCCCGGCGTTTCAACGCCGGGCACGATGACACGCTCTGCCGGGCGTCGCGTAGCGACGCCGTGACGACGTTCAAGTGTCGCTACGCGACACCTTTTCACGCTCCCAGGTGGTCGAGCCCGACGGGATTCCGCAATGGCTGGAAACCCCCAACCCAGCCTTCAACGGCCTGAAACCCGTCGAAGTGATCGAACGCGGCGAAATCGACCGCTTGTGGGACATGATCTACTATCTGGAATCGGGGGTGGCGAGTTGAGGACGTTTTTCTGCTGCGCGGGCGAAGTATGGATGCACCGGCGGGGGTGCCATGCTCCCGCGCTTCGCGTGAGTATGACTGGGCGTGCCGAACCTTCGCGATTTCGCAATGCGCGTTGAAGCCTGTATGCCCTGCAAAGCCATGGACATGGCACACGGCGCGGGGCGAATTCGTCTTGAAAATGCCCGAGTTGGCCTGCCCAATAGAAAAAATCCTGTGATTCGCACGGATTTTGATTCGTCGCCCCAATAATAAGGTGCAGCGTTTAACCCACCACCTTTTTTGAGGGTTATTGAAATGGCTCCTGCATCAAGCGAGCATCGGATCAAACTGTTTGACATCATTGCCGCCCGGGAGGTCTTTGAAGCGAGGGAGCCCCGCGACCTCTTCTACCGCGCGGCGACCGAATTGGTCGGCCGCGCGCTGCGTGGCCCGTCCGACCTCACAGTCGCAGAAGCCCTAGCGATCTTGCTATTGACGTGGAACAAGTGCTATTACAGATTCCATAAGGCCTTCGACGCGGCTCACTTCGCCGAAATCGAAGGCGTTCTACAGGACCACCGCGAGCAAATCACTGCCTTCAGGCAAATGAAGATCGAGGAATTGCAGTGCGCGGACGGGCCGCGAGTGCATTTGGTCTTTGAAAAGTTTGAAACGATTCTCGGTCCCGTCGGCGCGGCCAAAGCTCTGCACCTCCTCGCTCCAGATTTCTTTCCCCTGTGGGATCGCAAGATCGCCAAGGCATACGGCGTACCGCTGGATGGTCCCGAGTCCAAGAGCGACAACTACTGGTTTTTCTTCCTGTTCACAAAAAAGCAGTGCCATGAATTAATCGAACAGGGCTTCCGGCGTAAGCCGCTGAAGGCAATCGACGAGTACAACTATTGCAAGCACACCAAACGATGGATTTGATGCCGATTGCCATTCCCACGGCTTTGCGAAGAAAAAAGGCGGCGGGAGTGGTTTCGACAGAAACCATTCCCGACCTCTTTATCCGCCCATAGTGTACCAAGACACTTTACGCTCGTAGTGTCATTTCCGTCCTTGCGTCAGGTTGCTCATTCTCGCGTAAAGTCTTTACCTGCAAAATGTCTTTGTAGCAATCCCATGCATAGTTCTTCGCCTCTTCCAGAGTATCAAGCCGAAAACCATGTTTCAGATATTGTCCAATCCATTCAACTCTCGGCTGGTATTTCCGCCCGGCATCTATGATCTCAAACGTGACAAACCGAAAACTGTCCAGCGGCTTTCGTTTCCATCCTCCCATTCCGTCGTTTTTCCAGGCATTGCAATCCATGAATAGATGGCGGGCCGCCTCTTCGTTTTTATGTACTTCGTCCATTGCTCCTCCCTATAGAATAGCCGTACATTCGGCGGAAGTATCCCACCCCCACGTCCCGGCGTTCGCCGGCACACTACGGCACCGCTCCGCTATCGCAGGCCAGTATCGTTTAGGGTAGCTGGCATTTCATTTCCCGTTTCCCCGAGAGAATTAGGGGCTCTTTGCAGTTCTCGCCGTTTTGCCAAAACATCCCAATCACGCCCTTTCGGTACTAAACGCTTCGTTCGCGCTGGCGGAATGCCGGGTCGCGTTACAGCTTCTTCAGCAGCTCAGCGGCTTCTTTCGCTGCCTTCGTGTCGGGGTATTCTTTGATGAGCTTCTTCAAGCGTTCGATGGCGCTGTCGATCTTCTTATCGGCGATCATGGCCTGGGCAAACGCCAGCGACGCGGCAGCATCCTTTTCTTCTCGCATCGACTGCTCGACAAGACGTTTTGATATCGCTTCTTCGCGCTTTCTTTTCTCTGCGGCGGTTTCCTTTTTGTCCTCTCCCACCGTCTCCCCTAGCTCCGCCAATTTTTTCTCCTGCTCCGCGAGGCGCTCCCTATATGTTTTCAACCAGTTCTGATAGTGCGCCCGATCCTTGGCGCTTGTGGCGTTGCGGAGGCGCTCTTCATCGTCCTTCATCGCTTTCTTGATTCGCACGATTTCCTCCTTGACAGTCTCTATCTGCTCTTTTTTCTTCTGGGGTTCTTCGACAGTCTGCTTACTTTCAGCCGCGCGTTTGTCCGCCAGTTCTTTTTGACGTGACCCGAAGACTGACTCCATCGAAATGCGGAAGCGAACCATGCCCTCTTCGCCGAAGTTCTTTGCGGGTAACTCCAGCTCCAGGTAAATTGCCGTGTCTGTTGGCACCTCGAACACCAGTACATCCTTGACCGACTTCCTCGGGTAAAGCGCCTCCGACCGCTCGACCGCTCCGACCGGGTGAGTGCCGAAGCCGAAGTTGAGACGCTTGTAGCCATTTCCGAAGTTGTCCTTGAGGGTGGCGTAGTCGCGTTCGGTCGCGAAGTCCGCGCCGGCCCAGGTGCGATATTCCAACTTCTTCGTCGCGTTCTTGTTCCACAGGTCTACCTTGACCATCAGCAGCTCTTTCTTGGAAACGGCGTCAGTCCCCAAGTCCTTCAGCGGCACCTTGTCGATTTTGATTTCGTTGATTTGGACTATCACGTCGCCTTGCGTAACCGCTTTTTCCTTATCCCGCTTACCACCTTCTGCTACTCGTTGTTCGACTTCTTTGGTGGTTTTGCATCCCTCGAACAGTTTCTCCAGGTACGGCGGGTCATTCTTCTCCAGCTGCGCCAACTTCTTCTCCCACTCCGCCAAGTTGTCCTTCTCGACTTTGGTGTTGCGGCGGCGCTGTTCATCGTCTTTTATTGCTTTCTTAGTTCGCGCGATGCAATCTTCGACCGATTTGATTTCCTTTGTCCAGTCGATGATGAACTGGCTGCGCCAGAAGCAACAAACATAAGACGCGCAAACTGAATCGCTCTGGCCTTTCGCCTAGCTTCCCAGTATTGTCTGTCTTTGCTTTTTTGAAGCTCGCCGATTGGTACGACGCCACTCGCCGTACTCAAGGAGGATTCACATGCGAGACAGCCAAGAAGGAGCCTTTTTCCGAAGGAATCGGAGCCAAGCCGGCGGATAGCACTACATCGCCTCTGGGAGGCTCTTCGTCCAGAAGACCGTCGGCAAACGCTGCAAGTGCTCAGTCGCATCGTCGCGCAACAGCGTCAGCTTCCTCCAAACGTCGAGGAGGAACATCATGAAGACTGCTGAGCTAAGTGCGGCCACCACGCCGGCTCCCGCGCCACCGAATGGGTTGCTGAGTCGGACGAGTTCCAAGATTCGCTCAGACCACCTGGAGAAACTCGCAATCGTCTACGTGCGGCAATCGTCGCCGACACAGGTTCTCGAACATCGAGAGTCCACAGCTCGACAGTATGCTCTGGCCGAGCAGGCGATAGCCTTCGGCTGGCCGCGTGAGCGCGTCTTGATCATCGACGAAGACCTGGGCAAAAGCGGTCGGACCGCCGAAGGCCGTAGCGGCTTTCAGCGCCTGATCGGCGAAGTGACCTTGAACCACGTTGGCATGGTCCTCGGGCTGGAAATGAGCCGGCTGGCTCGTTCATCCAAGGACTGGCATGCCTTCTTCGAGATGTGTGCCATCTTCGGCACGCTCATCGCCGATGCGGATGGCGTCTACGATGGCAATGACCCCAACGACCGGCTCCTGCTGGGCCTCAAGGGGATCATGAGTGAAATGGAATTGCACATCATGCGTAATCGCCTGGAACGCGGCCGGGATCATAAGGCACAGCGCGGCGAACTGTTCTTCAGTGTGCCGGTGGGCTATGTGATCTTGCCGACGGGCGGAGTGGACTTCGATCCCGATGAGCAGGCGCGGGAAGTCATCCGGTTGATCTTCGACAAATTCGACGAGTTGGGCACTCTCTACGGGCTGTTTCACTGGCTGATCCGCAATGACATCACACTCCCGATCCGTCCCCTGTCGGGCCCTAAGAAGGGACAACTGGACTGGCGCCGCCCCAAGATTTGCACGCTGGCGAATGTGCTGGGGCATCCGATCTACGCGGGCGCGTACAGCTTTGGTCGTCAGTCTGCCGATCCGAAACGCAAATTGTCTTCCTCGAAATATCGACCACGGCTACCGATGGAGCAATGGAAAGTACTGCATAGGGACCGGCTGCCTGCGTACATCACCTGGGAGCGTTATCTGCAAAACCGTGAGCGGATCAAGCAGAATAGGAATCGATTCGATTGTCAGGGTGCACCGCGCTCCGGTGTCACGCTGCTCGCGGGATTGTTGGTCTGCGGCACTTGCGGCCAGCGGATGCGCACTCTTTACCACGCCCACGGCAAAGCCCAATATGCCTGTAACCATCGGCTACTCACGGGCGAAGGACCGCGCTGTCCCGGGCTAGCAGCGCGTGCCGTGGACGGCTTAATCGCTCAGCAGGTGCTGCGCGCGCTCGAACCCGCGGCCCTCGAGCTGAGCATGCAAGTCCATGCGGACGTCGAGCAAGAACGCCAGCGACTCGAAAAGCACTGGCAGCAACGGCGGCAGCGCGCACGCTACGACGTGGAGTTGGCGGAGCGCCGCTATCAGGCGGTCGATCCCGAGAACCGCCTGGTAGCGAGCACACTGGAAAAACGCTGGGAAGAGCTGCTCTCCCAGGAGAAACAACTCCAGGAAGAATACGACCGCTTCCTGCGGCAAACGCCGGTTGGCTTGAGCGCAGCAGAACGGGCACGCATAACCGCTCTCACTGTAGACATCCCTACCTTGTGGAACGCGCCAGGTACAACCAACCTCGATCGGAAGCAGATCGTGCGCTGCCTGGTGGAACGAGTGACTGTCAACGTCCGTACCGACAGCGAGGTCACGGGAGTGACGATCCACTGGGCGGGCGGTTATGAGAGCCAGCATGAGATCACTCGTCCCGTGAGACGGTACGAGCACCTCCGCGACTTGGAGCCGTTGCTCGACCGCGCTGCGGCGTTGCGTGCGCGCGGCCAGACCATCCGCCAAATTGCCGAGCAACTGAACGCGGAGGGGTTCCACACTCCAATGGGCCGCGGCCGAATCAAGGTGCCGATGGTCAATCGACTCTTGCAGCTTCGCGGTATCGTTCCGAACGAACGTGCCCACGACGAGATGCTCGGCCGGCACGAATGGTGGCTTATCGATCTGGCTGACGCACTGAAAACCGGCCGAGAGAAATTGCAGACATGGGCAATCCGCGGCTGGGTGCATGGCCGAAAAACGCCGGTGCAAGGCTGCTGGATTCTGTGGGCAGACAAGGACGAGCTACGGCGACTTCGCAAGCTGATTGCGAAGAGCCGACCCGGCAAAAATCGTCACGCCAGTGAGTTGAAAATACCGAAGAAACAGCCAGGAGGGCGCTGATCACAGCGACCTCGCCGTTCGGCGTTGCTGATTATGTAGCGATCTGGAGCACGATGCTACCATCTTGACGGGTTTGCTCGGTGACGGAGTAACCCTTTTTCCGTGCTTCAAGCTTCGCTTTCTCGACCGCGTACATTTGGAGCAGCCGCTCCAGATCTGCGGGATTGCCCCAGCGGCCCTCGTAGTTATCGTACTTGATAGACCCCTCTGCGATGTCAACGACAATGGGGTATTGCCAGCCGGGGAGCATTACTGCCAACCCCGTCGCGTCGGCGCTAAAGAGTTGAACCTTGGCGTGGACGGGGTCTGCGAGGCCGAGGCGATGGCAGGCCGCGGTGAGCGCGGCTGTATCGTGAACTCTGGTTTCGATCGTGACAAGATGGGACATTGGATTCTCCTTTTGGTGTTGTCATCTGTAGACCGGCACTCTTCACTACGGAGGTATCATGCCTACGCCTTCCAATTCCCGGAAAAGTTATCGTAGCGGACGGTGCCCGAGAGCGTGTCTATGACCGTGGGGTACTGCCAGCCGGGCAATTGGACGATCAAGCCCTCGGCCTGGCCGCTATAGAGCTTGGCAGTGCCCTGCACGGGCGCTGCCAGGCCCATGCGCGTGCAGGCGGCAGCGACGGCCGCGGGATCGTGAATTTTGGTCTGGATCGTGACGAGATGAGACATTCAATCGATTCCTCCTGTCGGTTAGTTATGGTTGTTGCAACAACCGTGATGAGATGGCGATCACGGATGGAGGCGAGTTGATTATCCCGGATTTCCAACCGTGAGCTCTGATGCCAGCAGATTGAGCGTCAGGTCCGGATCGACCGGCAACCCTCGCAACCAGCGCGTGAATTGGGCCAGCATCAACCCGGCGGCGATGCTGGCCGTGTAGATGGTCGATTTGGCCGTGCCGGAGCCGGCATAGGCTTGCTCGGGCTGAAAGAGCGTGGTGGCGTAATAGCGGTCCGTCGCTGGATTTTCGGCGGCCAGTACGCGAATCACTTCGGCGCTCATGCGGCCATCGACCAGGAAGGCCACGCGTGGGGACAACGATTCCCAAAGGAGTCGGCGAGCCTGAAGACCCAATCGCCCGTGGCATGGCGCAAGGATTCGTTGCGAGCTGCGGCGAAGGAATCGATCCAGGGAAAGTCGAAGACTTTGGCGCCGAACTTCTCGGCAAACGACGATTTCATCGGGGCTGCTACAGCAGGCCGGCGATACGGAGCGGCGTGTTCGTCGCCCCATTTCTGTCTGAAGAGCTCGAAATTCTGCTCCAGGAGGGCGGGAGCGTTGAGGCCCAAGGAACGGAAGGTTCGACCGCCTTCATTGTGGATAAACACATCCGGGGCAATGCGCAGGCGCAGGCCGGCTTTTCGTGCCCGCAGACAGAGATCATCACCCTCGAAAAAACCGGTGCCGAATCGTTCGTCCAGCGCGCCGATCTTTCGCAGGGCGTCGCGGCGGATCAGCAAGCAGAATCCGGTTAGTCTTGGAAACTCCGCGGCTTGTCCGGCAAATTGGCGTTGGTGATCCAAAGCAAAGGCGTCCAATTCCGCCGGCTCCGTGAAAGAGTACGGCACGAGCTGCGGCGGGGGAGCGCCATTGCTGACCGCCAGCGGCAACATGCCGCTTGTAGTGGGCGACAGCAGCAATTACTTTGGCAACGGCAGGAGCCTGTACGGCATGGATTCCCTGGTCTCGGACGCCAGCGGCGTGCTGTACGTCTACGGCGGCACCGGCGGTGGGCGCTATTTCACCGGCACGAGCGGCAATCTGACCAGCCCGGCCAACGATTATGGTTTGTTGACCAAGCACGTTGATAATTCTTATACCTACACTGCGTATGATCAGTCCAAGGTCAATTTCGACAGCAATGGCCGAATCACCACTCGGGTCGATCCGCATGGCCTGACCCTCACCGAAGCCGTGGGTACGGGCGAGCAGCGGCGCGAGACGTTCACCTATGTTGCGGCCGACCATCTGGTGACCAGTTCCGACGGATTGGCAAACGTTTCTACGTTCAGTTACGATGCAGTGGGCCGGGAAACCGGCGTGCAAGATGCGATGGGACACCGGACTACGACGGTTTACGACCTGGCGGGGAATGTCACGGCGATTGCCGATGGGCTGAACTACCGCACCACCTTTAGCTACGATTCCATGTATCGGGAAACCGTGGTGAAGGATGCGTTGGGCGACCTTGCGACCACGACTTATGACTTGGCCGGCAACGTGTTGTCGGTAAAAGATGCCCTCGGCGTCGTGACGAGTTACGCCTACGATGCGTTGAATCGCCAAACGCGCGTGATCGAGGATAATGGCGGCGGTCTGGCGCGGACGACCACTACCACTTACGACGCTGTGGGGAATGTCCTTACCGTGGTTGATCCCCGCGGAAATACCATAACATTCACGTATGATGTGCTGAATCGCGAAGTTACGCGCCAGGACCGTCTTGGCCACACGACGACGATCGCCTACTACGTTCTGACGAACCAGGTCGCCACTACTGTGGATGCGTTAGGGAACACGACCACGCAGACCTACGACCGGGCAGGGGAATTGGTGAGCGTGTCGCGCCCGGGCGGTGGCACAGCCACGTATGCGTACGATGCCGTCGGAAACATGACCGGCTCCACGAACGATCTGGGCAACCGTACCACCTATACGTTTGATAATCTAAACAGAAATACAGTTGTGCAGGATGCTTTGGACGGCAAAACGACTTACGTCTACGACCTGGCCGATAACCGCACAGTCGTAGTTGACCCCAACGGAAATCGGACGACTTTCGCCTATGATGCCGACAACCGGCTAACCACGCAGACAGACCCGCTGAATCACAGCTCCACTTACGCATATGATGCGGCCAGCCGGTAGCGCTGACCGTCGCCTCGCCACGCGACGCTCCATACCGAGCCTTTGTGTCCGCGCAGACAGAAGAGTTCCTGGCCCGTTGCCGTGCAGCAGCAGAAAATCAGAGGCGCGAACGACATTCTCTTTCGGGATCGTGCCGCCGCCGTAACTGGTGCCGGCCAGCAGCCGGCGGCCGTCGCGCGACCGCGCTTTCACGCGTTCGATCAGCTCGTGAACGCGCTCCGGCTTCAGGATGGCGTGGTGATAGCGGACGTTGCACTCGTTGTTCACTTCCACCAGCACATGGCGATAACCCTGGTCGAAAATCCAGTCCAAGGTGTGATCCAAGGCCCGCTTGATCGCATCCTCGTCCTTTAAGCGTTCTTCCTGGCCGAAGTAGAAAACCCCCAGGATCACGACCATACGCAGCTCTTCGGCGCGATTGAGGATTCTTTTCAGCCGGACCATGTACTCTGGTCGCAGGCCGCCCTCGGGAGTGATGGCCGAGTTGTGCCAAGGCTGTTCGTTGGCGTAGCCGGTCGGGCTGCTGCCTTGCAGGTTAATCGTGAACGCGAGCAAGCCGTGCTTGCGCCACTCCGGCATGGCGGCGACAAATTCACGCATGTTGCGCTCGGCGTCCCACTGGCCGGTGTCGGAATACTTCCAGCGCTCCCGCGTTTGCGGATTGAGATCATCAAAAATGCCCTGCACCATGCGTGAATTGAAGAGCAGGCCTTCAATGTTCTTGCCATTCCAGGTGCGGCTCTCGTACGTAGGCTTGCCGTTGATCTGAAACATCTCGCCGCGAATCGTTACCTCGGTCCGCGGCGGTGGCTCGGCCGGAAGGCCGGAGATCGTGACAGCCACAGCGACGAAGGATAGCAGGGGCTTTTGCAAACGCACGGAAAAGCTCCCAGAACGACTGGCACGTTCGCATTGCACGGTATTTTACCCATGGAAGGAGTCAGACGCCAGGAGTATCCCAAAGCAGCCACCGAGGATGCCGTCGCACAGCACGGAAGCGTAATCTCGCAACGTGCCGCGACAAATGAAATTCGGCTGTACCACGCTTTCCCACGTATGGCGTACTGCTTTCGGCCGACCTGCCATTGGGCCGGCGGCAGCACGAAATGATTGCCGCCGTGGTTTCCCTTAGGCGGTATTCTATTCCTTTTCTTGCAGTATGAGGGGCCCAAAGCGGTTCCCAGCGCCGGAGTTGAATTGGGCCTGTCAATTCAGCAGAGCGCGAATCTGGTTCACGAACGGTTCTCTCCTCCCTGCGTGTGCATGGAATCGCCGTGCTTCGCGCAATCGCCCGGTGAACGTGTAAGCCCTTACTCCAAGGACATCCCATACTCCGCGAACAGATCGTTCAACCGCTGGCGGACTTCGGCAGCGCTCAAGTCCATTTTCTGAAGCAGAGAAGCGTAATTGCCAAGTGATACTTGCAGGTGCGGATGTGGGTGGCCGGTCTGACGAGTGAAGTTGAAGAAGATGCCGACCATGCGTCGCGCGAGCGGTTCGGCCTCGGCCACTCGGTTCGTGGCAAGCAGCAAGCCGGCCAGGTTGCTGACGCTTATGGCCACGTCAGGGTGATCGCTTCCGAAGCTGCGCTCGTCGATAGCCAGAGCCCGACGCATCAACGGTTCGGCTTCGGCCATGCGGTTCGTGGCCTGAAGCAATCCGGACAGGTTGTTGAGGGCAGTGGCGACGTTGGAGTGATCACTTCCGAAGCTGTGCTCGTTGATGGCGAGTGCCCGCCGCATCAGCGGCTCGGCCTCGCCCAGCCGGTGCGTGTCCATGAGCAGCTGGGCCAAGTTATTAAGGGCAGTGGCGAAATTCGGGTGGTTTTCACCCAAGCTCATTTCCCAGATCGTCACCGCGCGTTCCATTAGGGGCTCGGCCTCGGCCAGGCGGTGCGTGGCCTTAAGCAACTGGGCCAGGTTGTTGAGGTCTGTTGCCACTTCGGGATGATCGCTGCCGAAACTGTACTCGTCGATGGCCAGTGCCCTCCGCATCAGCGGCTCGGCCTCGGCCAGGCGGTTCGTGGCCTGTAGCAACTGGCCCAGGTTGTTGAGGTCTCTGGCGACCTTGGGGTGATCCATGCCGAGGCTCTGCTCGTCGATCGCCAGTGCCCGCTGCATCAGCGGCTCGGCCTCGGCTAGGCGGTTCGTGGTCTTCAGTAACCAGCCCAAGTAGTTGAGGTCTCGGGCCACATTGGGGTGATCAGTGCCGAAGCAGCGCTCGTCAATGGCCAGTGCCCGCCGCATGAGCGGCTCGGCCTCGGCTAGGCGGTTCGTGGCCTGCAGCAACCAGGCTAGGTTGCTGAGGATAGTGGTTATATTGGGGTGATCCCTGCCGAAGCTATTCTCTTCGATGACCAATGCCCGACGCATGAGCGGCTCGGCCTCGGCTAGGCGGTTCGTGTCGTGCAACAACTGGCCCAGGTTGGTGAGGTCTCCTGCCACTTCGGGGTGATCGCTGCCGAAACTGTGTTCGTCGATGGCCAGTGCCCGACGCACTAGCGGCTCGGCCTCCGACCAGCGGGCGAGACCTTGCCAGTAATATCCCATGTGTTTCAGGAGCCTCGCGGCTTGCGGCTGTTTCCTCTCGTCCCATAGTTCGGCCAGTGCGGTGAGAGGTGGCAGCTCCCACTCGGCCTCTTCCCAGTGAATGGTCTGCTTCAACACGGCATCCCTTTGCATGACCAGGTCATTCAGCACTCTCTGCCTCGCCGGCTCATCCGTCATGCGAGATCGTACATAGTCCTGCACGAGTCGGTGACAGCGTACGATGCGCACGTCTCCCTTCGCTTCATCGCCGCGCACCAGCAGGGCCAGGCTCATAAGTCGTCGCTCGATATGGTGCCAGGCTTCGCTGGCGTCGGGATGCGCGACAGAGGACAGCTCGCGCAGCCAGGGGAGCACCACATGATCCGGCGCGAGCAGGGACGCGAACTCCAGCGTGGTGCGCTCGTTTGGCGTGAGCTTCGCGAGCGTGAGCGCGAGGATGGCGCCAAGGCGTTTTTCGTTGTTGTGGCGGCGGGTGACGGTTTCCTTTCGCTCGGCAGCGGCGTCCACTTGTTCCAAATCGGCCAGGCCCATCTTGTCCAGGAAGCTGGTGTAGCTCTCTTCGGGATGTTGGCCGAGGTAAGCACCGACCACCTCCACGCACAGGGCGAAACCGCCAAGCCGGCGGGCGATCTTCGCCGCGGCGTCAGCCTCCGCTCCAGCATAGTGGCGGTGTTTTTCCAGCAGGCGCAGCGAGTCCTCGAAGGTCAGCTCGCCGAGCGTGAGCCAATGGATGTCGTCTCCCGCGCCCGGTCCGACTGGCGCGCCGAGGCGGGTGGTGGCCAGCAGGTGAAGCTGCGGCCCGAGGATGCGGAGCAGGTCGGTCTGCTCCGGCGCGAGCAGGGCGAGGTCAGAGACGTTATCCAGGACCAGGAGAATGCGGCCCATGTCCCCGTGCCGCTGCCGCAGCGCCTCGCGGAGGGCTCCGAAGTGGAGGTCGAGCGACTTGCGCTGCTCGTCGCTGGCCGCACCGGGGAAGACGCTGTCGAGCTGGAGCACCACCAGACGCATATCCGTGAGGCGCTCGCACTGGAGGAGGAACCGGCCGCCAGGATACAGCCCCGCAAAGGCGTGGGCGTAGGTGAAGGCCAGCTCCGTCTTGCCGATACCGCCCAGCCCATGCACGCTGGCGAGCCCGGCCAGAGCGCCTTCGTTGTGCCCCGAAATGACGCCAGTGCGCCCCTGGAACAAACGCTCGCGGAGCTTGACCAGTTCCTGCAGCCGGCCCACGAAACGGCGATTGTAGGGCGGGATCGTGCTCTGCGACTTCGCCGCATCGGCAACATGTTGAGAGCGATCGTCGAGATCTTTGGCAAGGGTGACAAGCACCTTGCGCAAGTCCTCACGCCGCAACGCCTCGACGCCCTCTTTGTAGAAGGGGCGCACCTGGGTAAGCTGGCGCAGGGACATTTCCCCTGTGACCTTCAACGCGTCGGCAGCCAGGTCTGGTTGAAGACCTCTCTGCGTCAATTGCGCAATGGCATCGGCCACCTGCTGCTCGGTCATCGTCTTGCCCAGCCACGGCACCTCGACGATGTAGATGGGAGCCGCACCATCGGTGAGGATGTGCTTGGCGATCTCGACATCAATCCACGTGCGCCACTCGCGCCGGCACCACTCGCTGACGAAGTAAGCCGGCGACACGAATGCAACGAACAGGCGCGAGGCGGCAAGCGAGCCGTAGATGCGGTGCTGCCAATCATCGAGGGACCGGATATCGCCCTTGTCGAAGAAGACCTTGAAATCGCGCCCGCCGCTGAACGCGCGGTGCTCCGCCTGCAAGGCTTCGAGGAAATGAGTAATCCAGCCGTCCGCGTTGTCGCGCCGGGCATAGGAAACGAAGAAGTCGAGGTCGGTGTTTGCGGGCATCGGGTAATTCTATGTCATGGGCCTTCAGGTTTCGGGCGCAGGGCGGATTCCTGGAAGTCTCGTTTCCGCTTGCACGTCGCGGAAGGTTGAGGAGATGAAGACGCGGACGGTTTGCCAGGTGCTGGGCATGGAGAGGGTGTCCTTTAATCGTCATTCGTTCGGACTGTATGAATCCTACAGTCCGCGACCGCATTCGTGCAGCGTGAATTCGGTTTGGCAGTGGGGCAGCAAGGGGGAGTCGCCGTGGAAGCCGGTCACGACGGTTCCGCGGGCCAGGCTCCACACCTTCAGCGTCGTAGGCGTTACCAGGCCACGAATATGTGGATCTCCCCTTTCTGCATCACACCATTTTCGCATTGACAAAATCAGCCCTCTTGCGCTCAGGCCATTGGGGTTCCACGGTTGCGAAGCGGACTATTCGTCGCCTTCGAGTTTGAAGAGGTACAGGTGTCCGTTTGCCACTACAGCCCATGCCTGACCAGCGGGATGCGTCTGCATGATCTCTGGCTTAACGGGCAACCAGGCGATTGCTTTTTTGGTCCGGGCGGACTCGAACGCTGTGTCCAGTTCGTGCAATCGGCAGGGAAAATGCTGTGTCGTCGCTGCAATACGGACAGCATCGTCCGCGCCCTCGATCCTGCTCAGGCATTCATGTGTCTGCGCGTCCCACACGCGCACTGTCTCGTCTGCAGACCCGCTGACGATGTGCCGGCCGTCGGGGGAGTAGGCAACACTGGTTACATGGTCCGTGTGGCCCTCCAGGCAAGCCAGTAGCCGACCGCTGGCCGCGTCCCACACCCGCACCGTCTCCTCCACCGACCCGCTGACGATGTGCCGGCCGTCGGGGGAGAAGGCAATGCTGTGTACGCAGTATTTATGGCCCTCCAGGCAAGCCAGTTGTCGACCGTTGGCCGCGTCCCACACCCGCACCGTCTCGTCTACCGACCCGCTGGCTATTTGCCGGCCGTCGGGGGAGTAGGCTACGATGTCTACAGCGTTCGTGTGGCCCTCCAGGCAAGCCAGTTGCCGACCGCTGGCCGCTTCCCACACCCGCACGGTCTCGTCATACGAACCGCTGACGATGTGCTGGCTATCGGGGGAGTAGGCCACACCGCTAACGGTGTCCGTGTGGCCCTTCAGACAAGCCAATAGCCGACCGCTGGCCGCGTCCCATACTCGCACGGTCCGGTCCTTTGACCCGCTGGCGATGCGCCGGCCATCAGGGGAATAGGCCACGCTTTTTACGGCTTCCGTGTGCCCCTCCGGGCAAGTCTGCTGCCGAATGTTAGCCGCGTCCCACACCCGCACCGTCCGGTCGTGCGACCCGCTGGCGATGCGCCGGCCATCGGGAGAGTAGGCCACACTGAATACTGCAGACGTGTCGCCTTCCAGACAAAACAGTTGCCGACCGCTGGCCGCGTCCCAAACCCGCACCGTCCGATCGTGTGACCCGCTGGCGATGCGCCGGCCGTCGGGGGAGTAGGCCACACTGTCTACAACTCCCGCGTGGCCCACCAGGCACGCCAGTTGCCGACCGCTGACCGCGTCCCACACCCGCACCGTGCGGTCGTGCGACCCGCTGGCGATGTGCTGGCCAACGGAGGGGGAGTAGGCCACACTGGCTACGGTGTTCGTGTGGCCCTCCAGGCAAGCCAGTTGCCGACCGCTGGCCGCGTCCCACACGCGCAGCATCCGGTCCTCTGACCCGCTGGCGATGTGCCGGCCGTCAAGGGAGTAGGCCACACTGCGCTTAAACAAGCAGAGCCCAACGCTCACTCGGTCCGTGTGGCCCTTCAGGCAGGCCAGTTGCCGGCCGCTGGCCGCGTCCCACACCCGCACAGTCCCGTCGATAGACCCGCTGACGATGTGCTGGCCGTCGGGGGAGTACGCCACACCAGTTACGTAGTTGGTGTGGCCATCGAAGCAAGCCAGTTGCCGACCGCTGGCCACTTCCCACACTCGCACCGTCTCGTCCCACGACCCGCTGGCGATGTACCGACCGTCGGGGGAGTAGGCCACACTGCTTACGGAGTTCGTGTGGCCCTGCAGGCAAGCCAGTTGCCGACCGCTGGCCTCGTCCCACACCCGCACCGTCCGGTCATGAGACCCGCTGGCGATGTGCCGGCCGTCGGGGGAGTAAACCACACAGTGTACATGGTCCGTGTGACCACCAAAGATGGCCCGCTGAGCACTGCCTAGATGGATCGGGGAGGGACGCATAGACCGTAGCCATACGAAGCCGGGCGCTGCCCTTGATTTCGCAGCGTGCCAGGATTCCAGCAAATCCGACAGCTTGGGCGCTGGCCGCTTCCAAGGTGGTTCTTCGCGCGGCCCAGCGTCTTCTGGGAGATAATAATAATTGGCCGCTTCGGGACAGTCGTACCACCAGCAGCTATTCCACAGGCATTGAAACAATCCCTGCGAATAATCCTGGGCATGCCTGGCGACAAAATGGATGTCGCGGCGCAGGGCTTCGTCCAGCAGTGGCAACAGGTGACGCCTCGGGTCTGTGTTCGGCACGATCTCTTGAGCGGCGGCGTAGTCTGTGGTCAGGTCAAATGTCAAACCCGTTTCGTTTTTCTTCTCCAGCCAATTGAGATCGAGCAGCAGATCGGTCATCTCTTCTCCTCGTCCACTTTCTTGGAGATGATGCCGCAGGTTCTGGAAGAAGTAGCCGTCATTCGGCCCGCTGGGCCAGCCGGCTGGACAGCGGCGGCGATAAGCCTCCAGCAGCCGCGCGTGCAACGCGGTATCGGCGCCATAGTGCTTGCGGGCCAGGCGGATCGCGAAATCGTGAATCAAGTCGTGTAGCGACACCTCACCCACGGTTTCAGCCGCGGCATCGGGCGGGCGCGTCAGTTGCACCAGCGAGCGTTGTTTGAGCTTGACCAGTAACCACCGGGCATCGGGTGGGTCGAGACCGCCGGTGTGTTCCCACAAGGTCGTAACCGCGGCCTCAGGGACTGCGGCGTCTTCGGGAAAGACCGCTAATTCTGCCAGGCGTTGCTGAACCTCTTCCGGCAGGGCCTTGACGCTTACTTCAATCGCCCGCCACAGATTGCGATGCTGCTCGATAGCATGTTCATCTTCCAGGAATTCCAGCTTGTGATTCTTGAGCGCGTCGCGGACATCGCCCCATGGCGTGCCGGCCTGGAACATGCCGCCGGCTAGCGCCACCGCCAGCGGCAGCCGGCCGCATTCGCGCAGCACTTCCAGCGCTGCCGGCGGCAACTCTTCCACCTCGCAGCCGGCGGCCAGGGCCAGCAGGCGCAGCGCTTCGGCATCGGTCAGCAGTTCGACCACGTGATGCGTGCCGCTTACTTTGCGCAGCACCTCGGCATCGCGCGTTGTGATCAAGGCCCGACACTTTGGCCCAAGCACTTCGAATGCATCCACGTCGCCGCGCCGCCAAACGTCGTCCAGCACCAGCAGCACGGCCTTGTCCTTCAGCAACTCGCGAAGCTTGACCTTGCCTTCGTGCTCGGTTCGGAAATTGCCATCGCCCCCCAGGTCGGCATGGACGCGCCGCTGCAAGGCGGCCACGTCGGGCATGGGGCCAAGGCCGACCCAGACGATGCCATTGGGAAACGCTTCGCGAACCTTGCGGTCGTGGGCCAAGAGCGCCGCCAGGAAGCTCTTGCCGATGCCGCCCATGCCGTGCATGCCGACCTTGGCTGCCGCGCCGCTGATGACGACAGTGCGATCGAGATCGGCCCGCAGCGCGTCGCGAAGTGCTGTGAGCGACGCGGTCCGCGAGAGATAGTGCGCCGGCAACGACGGCACGGCAATCAACTTGCCGAGCCGAGGCGCCGGCTCGCCGAGGATGCGAATGAGTTGTTCCAGATGGAACGAATACTGCTCCAGGTTGCGAAAATCCTCGTAGTGGAGCAGTTTCAATTCATCGGGCACGTGGGATTGGTCGCCACGGCAGAGGATCGGCGTGACGATTTTCTCGGCCTCGAAGTACGCAAACTGCCATTCCTGGCGGACGTATTCGGACATTGCCGCCCGTGGCCCGACCATAAGCACGAGCCGATCGCAAGCCGAAACTGCGTCGCGAATCTCCTGGTGAAACGTGAGACTGCGCGACGGCATGCTAACCCGATCGAACCAGACCTGGAAGTCTCGCTTTCGCAAGTCTTCGGCCAAGCGCGCGACAAACGACTTGTGGGGATCGAACCGCGAGGTATCCAGCGTCGCCGTAGGATTGGCGGGATCAAAGTCATCGGCCCGCGCGTAGGAGAGAAAGATCTTGGTCATGAGCGTGGCCCGGCGGAAAATGCCGCCGGGCAAGATCCCGGCGGACTGGCAACGCACCTATGTTACCGCGCCATCAACCACTACTCAATAATCAACAGCTGATGGCCAATGATGTTGCGAGATGGTTCAAATCACGATTGCAAATACCGAACACTGTCTCACAGATGTCTCCCCGGTACGCTCAAAGTTCATCAGGTGGAAGCGCTGCTTCTCCAGCCGCTCGCTTGGCGCTCCCAGCAGCGCCGGTTCCTTCGCCGTCAACGCTCTTCAGCCCGCGGCACTCTCAGGCGATACCGTTTCGACTGCACGGCGTTCAGTGTTCGACCGATCCGTTGGACAATGATTTGATCGTCGGCAGTCCCGAGCAGTTCCAGTTCTTCCGCCGTCCAGGTCCGCCCGCCGCCGATGTACTGGGCGAGGTTCTGCCGGATGGCTTGCTCTCTCTGCTGTTCGACCAGTTCAGGCAGCAAAGGGATCGAACCCCTGGGCCGCTGGGGCCGGGTTGTATCGGTCTGCCTGTTTCGACAAAGAGCGGGGGACGGTGCGTTCCTGAGTTCCTCATGGCGTTTTGTTCTTGGGCTTCCAGTTGACGAAATACACGGCTCCGTCCAGCCGCGTGAGTTGCCGCGGCTCGCCTGCCTGAGGGGCGACCACGAACAGTTGCGGGTACTTCCCCTCGAATGAGACAAAGGCCAACTGTGTCCCATCCGGGCTCCAGCGCACGCGGCCGCAGGGCGTTTTCCGGAAGGTAATCTGTCGTTGTTCTGAGCCATCGAAGTTCACGAGACAGACGTTCGGAACCCCGTCCTTGACTGCGACGTAGGCAATCCGTTTTCCGTCCAGCGAAACATGGGGGCCGTCAGTGGAACCGTGCCGGTCCTGGGCCGAGAGTCTGAACTCAACATGGTGGTTGCCCTCGGTCAGGCGACGGAGATTCTTGCCGTCGGCATCAACGCGGTACACATCTCCGTCACGTCGGATGAATACGATTGTTTTTCCGGCGGGTGTGAATTGCGGCACGAAGCACTCGGTATGATCCGGTGTCAATTCCATTGGCTTTCCGTCCGGCAGCGTTACGAGCAGGAGCCGATAGCCGCGGGCCGGACCGGAAAAGACCACCCGGTCGTTCTTGGGGCTTAGTGCCGCCATGTAGGTGTAACCCAGCTCCGGCGCGATGAGCCGCGGCTCCGAGCCGTCCGCGTTGGCCAATGCCACACGGCCGGTGCTGCCGTCGTGGACAGTGTAAAGCAGTTTCATCCCGTCGGCGGACAGAAAGTAGCCGTAGGCATCATTCCACTTTTGGCCCAACCTATCGCCTGCTGTGAGGTTGGCGACGCCGCTGCCGTCGGAACGACAGCGATAGACCTGCGACCGGCCGGTCGCGTTCGACTGGAAGTAGACCCATTGCCCATCCGGGCTGACGGTCGGGTAGTCCGTGTTCCGACCGAGCGCGACCACTTTCTTGAGGCCAGTCCCGTCACCATTGATCGAGCATAAGACGCCGACTGCGGGAGTGGTCTCAACGCCGCCAGGCACGTCCTTCGAGGAATAGTCGCCCTCCCAGGTCTTGACCGAGAAGACCAACTCTCCAGGTTCGCGAACCTGGACCGGTTGGTCCGCACAGGATCGATCGGGCACAAGAAGGACAAACGCCAGCAACAGGCTACTCCAGGCACGGGGAGGGATCGATTGCATGGCAAAAGCACCTCATGCCAACGTGAAAAGAGAATCTGGGAGCGCCAGAAACCAGTCTACTGACCAATTTATCCCGATTTCGAGACTCTCGCGAATTGCATCTCCGGTTGGGCCGGGCGTGAAGGTGGGGTTGGTCATTCTGCTTCCGTGCGTAATCGCCTCTTCGTCGTCTCGGTTACGACTCCTGGTTGCGGAGCAGCGGTTTCTTCGTGTATTGCTGGGGCAAGGATCGCAGCGTGTCTGGCCAGCAGTATTCTTCCAGCTTTGCCTCTCCCCGGCGACGACCAACGACACGGACGTATCCGATGAACCGGCCCCCGTCCTCCTCTATCGCTTTGATCTCCGTGGTGTTGTCGGGGGCGACGGCCCGATGCCAGTCAAGCCAGAGCTTCCAGCCGTCCGGCATCGTTTCGGCCAACTCGACATCCACGATGCCCGTCCGTTCCCAATGTCGCTTCCACCACGCCGCAGAGTGGAAAGCCCACAAATCCTGGGTCCACCACGCTCGCAGGTGTTCGGGAACGGCCCCTTCTATTTCTCGAACCAGTCCAGCCCCGGCGATGCCAAGGGTTGCGCCCGGCTTCACGAATTGAGCGAGGTAATTAAGGTACAGATCGTCCGACCCGAAATATGGGAAAGAGTCGATGCACACGATGGCGTCGAAGAAGCTGGGTGCGAACGGCAGCGACCGGGCGTCCGCATGAAGCGGAAACACGCCGTCTTCAACTCCAGCATCCCGGATGCGCTGAATGTTCTCTGCGGCGCTAAACCACAGGTCAGTCGCCCATACCTGCACGCCGAATTCACGCCGCAGGAAAATGGACGAAGATGCCCGCCCGCAACCGAGGTCCAAAACCCTCATGCCCGGCCGAAGCTCCAGCGCCGAGGCGAGCCATTCCGTGAGCCACAGCGAGTTCGCACCACCGCTGGCATTCGACAAGACCCACTCCGGGTGGTACTGCGAAGCACGAGGGAATTGTTCGGAAACAAGCCGAAAATCAGAGTCCATGAAATTGCCTCAGGTTGTATAGTAGACCGCCAGCCAGATCGTTGGCTCGTCCGGCGTCGTCCACTCGACCCGGTGTTTTGTATGCGCCGGGATGTTCACGAAATCGCCGGGTTTCATCTCGACGGTCCCATCCTCGAACCTCAACCGAGCCGCCCCCTTCAGCACCACGACCCACTCGTGCTGGTCCTGGTCGTACCAGAAGCCTTCCGGCGATGCGTGGCCCTTGGAGACGATTCGCTCGATCCGCACACTGCGGGCGTCGAGGAGCGTGATAAGCTCGTCCCTCAAGTGCGAAGGGAGGTCATCGAATAGGTTTGAGATTATCATGATACCTGCTTGGTCGCCTGAATCATCGCTGCTGCGGAATCCTTGGCGAACCGCTTTTGCAACCTGCGCACAAACGGGTAGCCAAGACGGGCCAAGAAATGGTGGGGCCTTGAAAATGCCAAAATGTCATACCAAACGGAATCATCGGCCTGGTGCCATTCCACTACAAATCTTTCCTCGCCGGATTCCACATGTTCCGGCAGCGTGCCATAAGCGAAGCCAAATTTCGCCGTATCTCCCGTTTCGTTGACCGTGTAAACGATTCGACAAGCATTGAGGGACCACAATCCGCACATATGGCCCAGGATAGCGACGACCTGACCAATCTCAATGGGGGTACCCGCACCGTCTTATCAGATGACCCGATGGCGATGCGCCGGCCGTCGCCGCTGACCGCCACACTCCACACCGGGCCCTCGTGCCCGTGCAGGCAGAGCCGCTCCTGGCCGTTGGCCGCGTCCCACACCCGCACAGTCTTGTCAGATGACCCGATGGCGATGCGCCGGCCGTCGCCGCTGACCGCCACACTCCACACCGGGCTCACGTGTCGGCGCAGGCAGAGCCGCTCCTAGCTGCTGGCCGCGTCACATTCCCGCACCATGGCGTCCTTTGAGCCGCTGACGATCCGCGGGCCGTCCTTGCTAACCGCCACGCTCGTCACAACGCTCTCTCGCGCGCATGAGTACCAACCAGCGAGAAAAAATCGTGCATCAAATCGTCCACGTGCGCGTAATGTAAGAGAAGAGGGTGGGCGTTACCACCTGCCGAGGATGGGACTAGATGACGACTCGGATTAACAAGGTCATTCAGCACCTTAAGTGTGAACGCCATCCATCTGTCCTCTGCAGATCAAACGGAACCCAAAGCCGCCTCCGAATCCATCATACCAATGAGCACTAGGAACGCGCACTCGATAGGCGCACCGCGCCATCCAAGCAAGGCTATGGTAATCCCCCCTCTTAGAACACGTTCGCCTGCTTCTCCATTATCACGGCCGTCACTGTGATTGTAAGGATAGCCTCGGTATTGAGAGACGGTCCATTCAAGCACA
>Ga0207110_10066_pt3 | contig 23204 bp, 14 predicted proteins | sample Alteio_BWMinHeat_74_FD_153582 | JGI IMG/M metagenome (GOLD analysis project Ga0207110, IMG submission 153582) | Enriched cells from forest soil in Barre Woods Harvard Forest LTER site, Petersham, Massachusetts, United States -... | ecosystem: Environmental > Terrestrial > Soil > Temperate forest >...
GGATAGGGACGGGAAGAACATCAAGTCATACTCCTTTGGCTCTGGCGGGGAAGCGGCGGCCCTTGCGGCGGTGGCCGCGCTGAAAGCCGATGGTTATGACGTGAATTACAATCCGACGTCTCATATGGTTGGTATTCGGCACCGGAATTCACACGGACGGTGGCGGAAGGCTGAGGAGTGGACTGAATACGTCCGCGTTTACGACGGCGGGACCATCACCGCAACGAAGGAATTCGACGGCTCCCATAACGAAGCCATCACCCACAACACCCTCTTCGATGCCAAGGGCCGAGCCGTGTCCCAAGACATTAAAACCGTCAATGGGTCCGCGGTTTCTACCGAGCATCGGAACACGTCCTACGACACGCAAGGCCATGCTTTGCGCATCGCGAAGTCCGTATCTGAAATGAGTCCCGACGCGAGCGGCCAGACCGTCACCAAAACCTACGATCAGACCCAACTCTTCAGCTATGGCTCCGATGGGAAGGTTTCCAGCGAGGTCTTCATGACCTACAACGACGGCGGCAGTCCTTGGCTCTCTTCGGAGACCAAGAACGACAACATCACCTACAACGCCAAAGGCCAGCGCATCTCTTGGACGACGACGAGCTCGTCCAACGCCACCACCGACGTGAACGTGGTTAAAGCCACGAACGCCATCTACGATGGCTTGGGCCGCCTGTTGAAGTCCGATCAATCCACTTCTCTGAATGGAATCCTGCAACACACGGACCTGAACCAAACCAATTCCTATGACGATTTGGGTCGGGTCAATCTGACCATGTCGGATCGTTATTGGGGAACGGTCGATTCCCCTAAGACGGCCGTGACGCCCGTCAACGGGGCTATCCCGTTGGCGCCTACCTCTGGTTCCTGGAACGCTGGAGCGGAATCGGGTGGCGGAATCAATGGTTTGAGCGACGCCTGGTCCAACGGCCATGCCCAGGTGGTGACCACAAGCAGCTACTATGGCAACGGGAGCCTCCTGTCCGGCACGCGCACCACAGCCGCGGGCACCGGAACCAATGCCGACGGCGCCGTCCAGGCCCTGGGCATCCGTTCAGACTATGTCCAATCCAATATGGCCTATAACGCCACCGGCCAGGTCATCAGCTATCACCAGAGCATCACCCAGGCGGAAAGGTACTCGTACTATAAAGAGGTCAAGAAGGGCCTAAGCAAGAAGATCAAAGCCACTGAGGTTGTCGGGATGGATTCCGTGGCTTCGGATGTAAGCGGCATCCAATATGACAACTTTGGCCGACAGGTGCATAGCGTTGCCAGCAGTTACGACCAAAACGCTAAAGCCCATACTCAGGTGGAGACCTGGACCCGGAGCTTCGACGCCAATGGCCGCGCCCTCAAGGTGGACCGGACCACCTGGAGCCATGTAGACATTCCGGCGCACCGGGGTAGCTTCATGCAACGGATGGGGACATTCGGAGTCTTGGCTCTATTGACGGGGAATATCGGGATTCTTTTTGTGGGCGCGGCGTTGGCCTCGGGTAAGGGGTCTCTGACGGGTGGGAAGTCTATCGTGAGCTACAACCAGACGAGCCAGATCATGGCTTACAAGGCCGATGGCACCGTGGATGATGCCCGGACTCATACGGACACCCTGGCGAACTGGACCAAGGTGAAGGGGATGAATTGGGACGACCACGTGATGCAAGTGACCGACATCACGATGAAGGCCGCCCAGGTGGTGGGAGCTGTCCTCTCGTTCATCTTCCCGCCTGTTGGTTTGGCGATTACGGCGGTGGCGGCCATATATAACACGGCACGGGCTGGCATCAGCTTGCATGATTTGGGTGTCGGTGGTCGGGACCGAGAGGGTGCGAAGCAGCGGGCCATGGGCTTCTATACGAACGTGGCCTCGGTGGTGATGTCGTGGGTTGGCGGGCAGTTCGCGGGCGCGGCCAAGACAGCAACGGCGGCTCAAGTGGCTCAGCAGGCTGGAGGGGTGAGCCAGACGTTGACAGGTTTGTCGGCAATGAGCACCGGGGCTCGGGTGATCGCCTATGCGGGCATAAACGCAGGTGTGCAGATGGGCGTGGCGACGTTGAGCGGGGCGGATTCTCGGACGACCTTCCAAGTGGGCGCGATGGCGGCGGCCAGTGGCTTAGTCCAAGGGTATTTAGGTGCCTCGGGCCTCTCGGGCGGGGATATGAGTGCCACTGCTGTGCATCTGGCTATGACTCTCTCCGGGGTCGGGGAAGCCCTCGTTCAATTCGGTGGTTCCCAGGGGACTGAGGCCAGCCGGAACGGGAACATCATGGTCGGTGGCTTCTTGAAAGGGGCTGCTGGGGGAGCAAATGGTTTTGACGTTGGCGGTGGATTACAAAGCATCGGAGAACGCCTGGCCCTGAATGCTCTGGACAAGGGTAAAAACAACCCTGGTAGTGATAACGCGGCCTTACGTAGTGCCTTGATCCAGAACCAGGCATCTAGCCTTCTGGGTGCGATTGCGAACTTGGGCATGGCCCAAATCAAAGCCATGAGTGATGGATTCAACAGCATTGGAGCCCAGCGTTCGGCTCAATTCAAGTCAGAAGTCGTCCAGGAACGGCAATTTTTGGCGGGACTCGATGGGATTCGAGGACAGATGGGCCTGAAAGACCTCTTCTTGGAGAGTTTCGGGTTGAACGTGCATTCTGCCATTGAACCACACCTGCCCACCGAGGGGCAAAGGCCAACGACCCCAACCGATGAAGGGCCTCAAACGCTCCCTGAGAAAACCCTGGAGCAGATAGACCGGGGCATCTTGGATCTTCCTCTTCCCTTAGTGCCGTCGTTCCAGATGCCCGGTATGGGCTTGAGGAGCCAGTCCGAGCCGACGATGGAAGACATGCTGTGGACGGCTTTGAGCGATCCCCGGCCTGGACGGGTGGTGGCGCTGTATGCGAAAGCAGCGGGTGCGGACGCGACGGATGCTACCTATGTGAGCGGGGTAGATCAGGTCCTCCGTATCGGTGGGGCGGCGGCGAAGAACCTATTTGCGGCAGAATCCACGAAACAGAAGGCGTCAGACCTGAAGTTCTCTGCCCAGGTGGACTCCGAATTGAGGGATGCCACCGTAGGCAAGGACATCTCCCAAGTGAAACTGAAGACCTTTAACTTGGCGCTTCAGGACTCCGGGACCGAGAATGCCGCCATCATGTCCGACCCCAAGATCAAGCAGGACCCTCGTTACCAAGATCTGACTTCCCTTTCCTATCGATATGAATTTGACGCGGCCCTGCACAAGGAAAAGAGCCTGCTGGAGGTGAAGACGCTCATCAGCGAGGGGAAGTGGGATGAGGCCAAGGACGCTTACAAGGCGGGGCTCGTCCAGGGAGAGGCGGACCAAGTAAAGATTATGCGGGTGAGCCTATCCCTGACACTTCGCGGGATCGAGATCGACACCAGCCGGTTGTCGCCCCAAGACGCGAAATCAGGGCTTCTCTTTAAGGCCGCCACGGAGTTCACCAAGCTCCGAGAAACATTGGACGGCAAGTCAGTCCCGACGGCGGATCGCCTTAATCAGGTGGGGGACCTCTTCAAAGCCTTGGCCGCGCGGGACCCTTCACGGGTGGCGCAGAGTTTGGTGGGCCTGGCTGGTTTTGACCAGGACAAGAGCGTTGGCGAGAACATCCAGGCCATTTTCTCCCGGCTGGGCAACCCGGCGAACGCCATCAACCCGGTCAAGATCATCACCGTTCTGGATGACGTCTTCGCCAAGAAATACGAGCGGGACCAAACCCTTCAAACCAACGTGGCCGAGGCTTCCAGCCAGAAGGTGGCCCGAGCCGAGAACATCCTTTCCCAAGGGATAGATGCCCTGACCCATGGGACCAATGTCCAGCAGGCGGGGTTGAAGGTCGAGGCGGCAACCTTTGCGGCGAATACCCTTCTGGCCGATCATGGGCAGGCCCAGAGTGAACAAACGCTCCGGCTCCTGGTCCAAGACGTCAATCCGATGGCCGCTCACGGCGTGGCGATGTCCGATGACATTAAGAGTAAGACCGAAGCCCTTCTGAGCACCCTGACCGGGATGGTGACTGGTAAAGTGCCCCTCGACAATGCGGTCTTGTCGCGCTCAGAGAGTTCCCTGACTGAACTTCAAGGGAAACAGGACGTCCTCTCGGCCAACACCACCCTCCTTGAGAAGAAGGTCGAGAACAATGCCAGCTTGGCCGCCCCCATCGGACGCTTGTGGAACTGGCACGGGGCCAAGGAGATGGACACTGGAGCCAATGCGGTTCTGAATAACGTGTTTACCCTCGGGCATTTGAGCGGCAAGCGAACTGATGCCAACCTGTCATCCTCCCTGGCTGAAGGATATGGGGCACAAACGGATTTGGGTTGGCTGACGGTCAAGACTGTGGCGGATGTGGCTCTCTTGGGCTACAGCGCCTTGGCAAATGCGGGGTATTTGGGTGGCCGGATGATTCTGGGCGCGGCTGAAGGCAGCTTGAGCGAACGGTGGCTTTATAAGGCTTCGACCAGCTTGTATGAGATGGCTGGCACCCCGACCCAACTCGCGGGCACCGTGATGAAAATGGGTTCTGGTGGACTCTTCAATGTCGGCCTGGGTGACGTGCAGAGCGTATTGTCCGGGAACGGTCTTATGAGTTGGAAGCAGCACCAGAATTCGTTCCTTGATGGTGCCCTGATCGTTCCCGCCTTCGAGGTGTTGGCCGCTCCTGTGAACGTACTGGCTCGTCCGAGTGAGAAGCTGGGGCTGACAGGCTTCCTCACAGATAGAGTGGGCGGCACCGTAGGCAAATACACTTTGCAGGGCGTGAACATGGCCGAAGACTTGGCGGCGATGCACGTGATCAAAGCTGGTAGTCAGCCGGTGATGCAGTATGGTTTAGGGAAGGTCAATGATTCCTTGGGCGGACCCTTGAGCCATGCGGCAGTGCAGGAGGTGGCGGATCTAGCGTCCAGCGTGCTGAGCTTCGCCCAAGTGTTCAAAGCGCCCGGAGTGAATCTAACGACGCGCCCACAGTTTGAAATGAACGAGACGGGGATGGACGCTTTCCCTGCAAAGGTGCGCTCTGCCGCTGAGTCCTATGCGGCTTCAATGGAGAAAGTGGGCGGGAGCTACGGCTTGATGATGGTTGGTCAGTCGGGTCCATTGGAGGGGGGTGTCACCGCGAAGGACGTCCCAGCCTATCAAGAGGCTGCCTATAGTCGTTTGGCGGAGAAGCACGGTATGACGGTAGGGGAAGTGAAGGTCTTGGCGGAGGTATACCCCGATCATGCGGGTAAGTTCTTCATGGGCCTGGAGAACGAGAGTATTCCGGCATCCGTTCGGGCAAACAATTTGGCGGACTTGCGGGCGAACGTGCTGTATCCTATGGCCGAGGCGTCACAGCGATTTGAGCCGGCGTTCCAGGAGTTGGGGGCAAAGCCGAGCACACTGGAAGCTGTTAATCTGGGTAGGAGCCGGACAGCTGGAGAGGTATTTGAGAAACTTCAGGCGTTGACCAATGACCCTGGATTCAAGTGGGTCTTGGAAGGCGCGGCAGACTTCGCCAAGAAGGGCGGGGAGTTGGATTTCAACGCTTTGTCGCAGTTGAAAGGCCACGCCGAAGTTGGGAAGTTACCCTCCCAGAGCGCGGACGTGGTGTTGGGTCTGAAGCCGGGGACGTTGGATGCAGCGGCAGAACTTTCCCAGAAGCTGTCTCTCCAGCCGGAGTTGTCCGCGCAATATGGGAAGCCCGGAGAAGTCATCCTTCGGGTTCAAGTCCCTGGACGGATGAACGAGACGGTTTCGTATCATGCCGGAGAGAATGGGGGCATGGCTCCGGACGGCCAATTCAATGATCGCGTAGATTGGATGAAGACGGTCGGTGAATCCGCCGGGAAGGTCGATCAGGATATTGAAATTACGCAGAACATTTTTAAGTCCCAAGAGTCCAAGATAACGGAAATACAGGATAAACTTACTGCGTTGGACGTTCTAATCAAAGAGGTGAAGCCGGATGTTCAAGCATACGAAAAGCATGCGGGTGAGCCCGCAAAAGTCGAAGGAACAGGTGCAGGCGCAGATGGAGCGCGTCCTGAAACTCTTTCCAAGCTCCTTAAACAAAAGACGGAGCTCCAACAGCAATTACATGAGTCGAAACTCAACTTTATTGCTGAACTTATGGGGACTCTGCGATCAAATAAAATTACCTCCGGTTATTTCGGAGAGGCTACAGAAGCTTCTGGACATCAACGGGGAGGCGCGGGACAAGGAGGAGAAGGCTTGGTGGGAGGCGGCGAAGGGCCTCAAGAAGCTTGGGGACGTATTCGGGAAGCTATTGAAACAGAAGGAGCGATAGACGCGAGGGGATTTAAGACTATCAAGGAATCACTCCGCGATCTCTGGAAAGATGTTCGAACTGACGTCAACGCCAAGACTACTGACATCTCCCGCGCCTTCGGTGACGCTTTTAGCAGGTCCTCCAAAGTCCAAGACATTCTGAGCACTACGGGTGGTGAGGGTCTCATCAGCGCCGAGCAGTTCACCCAACGGATTCAGAAGCTCACCGACCTCTTCAAGCCTGAGGTCGAAGCCTACCACAAAGTCATCACCGACAACGTTGCCCTGGCTCAGGACGCCCTCGCCAAGGGTTACGACCAGTCCACGCTGGAAGCCAAACTCACTGAGCGATCCCTGAAGGACACGCTGCCGAAAGAAGCCGTCCGAGCCCTGTTCGAGCAGATGGGCTTGGACGCCAACGGTCATGGGCCTGTTTATCGGGCGGTGGTGAACGAACTCCATGCGGATATGGCCAAGATCGCGGAGGGCGACTTCAAGGACCCTAAAGCCATCGAAGGTTTCATGAACAAGGCCCTCGGCTACCTCGCCAAGAAATACAGCTTGGACATCGGTCTGGAGTCGGTGAATCCCGAAGCATTGCGTCGAATGGTGCAAGACGGGGCCGTCGGCAAACCTAAGGCGTTGGACGCGGTGACGCGCAATGGCGTGATCCCCGTGGGCGACAAATCCTACATGGACGCTCTGGCGAAAGACAATCCCCAGGCTTACCAACACATCCAGGATGGCCTCGCGAACGGAACCTACCGGCAGGAAGGCGGGAATCTGAGAGACAGCATGAACCGCTTGATCACGGGGGACTTCGACCCCTTCATGATCCGGTCTGCTGAAGGCGGGAAGCTCTCTCAGAACCACAATGATCCCTTGATGGGAGCGACCTCCGACCGAGCCAAACTGGCCCTATCTGAGTTGAACGACCTATTGTGGGAGTCCTTCGGTGGCAAGGCGGGGGAGCGGGGTAATTGGGAGGTTGTGCGGCACGACGGATTGGCAAACTTTGAGACCCCGAATGACCGGGTAAAGGCCCGTGGCGTTAAGGTGGGAGAGAACAACCCCGTCATCATGGGGACTCCAGAGGGCGTCCTCAACCTGCGGAGCAAAGGCCAGCTGGATACGTTCTCGCGGGAACATAACCAGCAAGTCCCTGAATGGCTGAGTGAGAATTGGAAGGCAAACCCTGGTATCCGTGAGTTGCCCGCTGTGGTGGGAAGCGTGAGCGCGTTCCTGGACAAGGCATTCGGGGCGCAAATGACGGAGGCGGGTCCGCTGAGCAAAGTGCTCGTCAGCGCCGCCATGAAAGATAATGACCATCACCCCGACTGGCAGAAATACAACGAAGCCAACCCCAACAACAAGTTTGGCCCTGGCGCAGCCAACGCCACCGATCCTGCCTTTTCCGATTCTCCCAGAACCAGCGTTGTGGACCCCACATGGGGAGGGATGTTTAAGGCGGAGACGATGTTTGACAACCTCTCCCGCCCTCGGAACCAAGCCCCGCGAGAGAACATTTCCTCACGCGACATACTGGCACAGCAGTTAGGCGAATCCGCTGGCGAGAAGATCCCCTCACCGCCCAATCTATTGGAACGCCTGTTCGATAGGCTCAAGAACACTCTGCGTGGAGACGAAGGCAACCTCCTCCTGGGGACAGATCGTTCCCCGGTGGATATGAGTCAGTGGGCGAATTCAGCGGACAACTTGATCACCAACGCCACCCGCGACCGTGGAGAGCCGGTCTACGATGTTCTCCCGACGCGTGTGCAAGAAGTTCTGTCCCGCCTGGACCAGAGGCCCAGCCAACTGCCTGGAGCTTCCCGTGAGGTGCTCCCTATCGAGAGCGCCGCCCGAGCTAATGCCGCCGAGAATATCCTCAACGGCAATGGGCTCACCAGGGCAGGCGTAGCCTATGAAGGCCTGATGCAAGCAGGGGAGTTGCCCCAGGTAAAAGGGACGGACGCATTGAATAAGGCCGGAGCGGAGGTCGTGGCTTCGGCTTTCGAGTCTTCAACCCGGCAGGCGGACTGGGTCAAGGATGGAAAGAGAACGTATCTAACGGTCCACGACGGCAAAGGTGGTAGCGAGGTGGTTCTGACCTTGGATGGCGGCTTCATCGGTTTCCGGGGAAGGAGCGGGAAGTTGGTGGACGTCTGGGAAGTGACGAAGTCTGACTATAAAGTTGGCGAACGGATGCCCAATGGGGAGGTCGCAGGGCATGGCCCAGGCACCCCCATGGCGGCCGAGCTTGGCGGGCGGACCCGTGAGGTCAGCCCACTAGAGGTCAAGATGCGTGGCACGGCGGCATTGCCGAGCCAGGAGTCTCCTGGCCTGACGGAAGCGGGAGCGGCCTACTATCGGCTTTCGAGGAACCCTGAATCAGGTCTCCCCTCCATCACTGACCCGAAAGAGATCAACGTCACCGGAGAGAAGCTGGTCGGCCAAATATTCAATGCTCCTGAACGGAGGGCATCCCTCATCGAGCATTCGAGCTTGGGCCAGCTCATCGAGATCAAGGACCCACGAACAGGCCACGGGATGCTCTACAAGCCTGATGGACAGTTCGTTGATTTCGCGAGTGCCAATGGGGGGACAACCGGCCAGTCCGGGCACGTGACCACCGGAGGCTTGTTGGCAACGATGAGCCTGACCGGGATAGGGTCGGCAGTGATGGGCTGGCTGGGTCTCGGGAAGAAGCAGGAGGCCGGGGACTCGGAAGACAATGAAAAGAACGCCATGCGAAGGCTGGACCCGCGAGTGATAGATGAGACAGGCCAAAAGCAAGGCGTAGGGGAAACGATTGCCCGTGACATATCAGTCATGCTAAGGGACGCCTTTAAGCAGGAAGCACCGGAAGTGACCGCTGCCAAGGACCACATCCAACAGGCCTACGGGGTGAAGGTGAAGGACGGCGAGGTTGAATGGAACGTCCGGGACCTGGCGATTCTGGACACCGCTTTGAAAGACCTGCCTCAAAACTTCTGGGGCAAGGACTCTCTCAAGGAAGTTCGGCGTGATGATGTTTACGTCAACTCCGTGGGGATCAAGAAGACGTGGACGATGGGGCTCTACCGGCCGGACGATAAGACGGTGACGATCTACAACACAGCTTTCTACTCCGATTACTTCGATAGCCCGGCGAAGGAGCTGGAAGGAGTGCTCGTTCACGAGTTTACGCATTCGATCCAGAGCTATAACCCGGCTGACGGGACGACCTACGTGAACGCCTATAAAAACCCCTTGGTGCAGGATTTCATCAGTCGGACGGGGGGCTGGCAACAGAATGCGATCACGAAGGAATATAGCTACACAGGCAAAGGTCTCCCTACCGGATACGCTCACAAGAGCCCGCTCGAAGACATGAGCGAGAGCGCAATGCTGTATCATTCTGATCCGGCGAAGCTGAAGGCGGTTTCTCCGGATAGGTATAATTTCATGCGGGACAGGGTTTTCGGCGGTAAGGAATACGGGAGTGGAGGGAAGCCGTGAAGAAGGTGAAGTGGGTTTTGGTGGGCCTGATAGCCTTAGTCCTTTTGCTCATTGGCGGCTATGCCATGCGCAAGGCGCATCCCAATGCCGATGCGGTGATCCATGGAGAGATCATCGTGGGATTCAAGAAGGGCGTTACGCTTGAAGAGGCCCAAGCCGTTATGAAGAAGTTTGGCCTGGAATTTACCCAAAGCGAGCATGTTAACCTTGGGCGAGTATTCTATGACAAGACGGACCTTAAGTTCGTGGTGAAGGTCCCAAATGGGAAGGAGGGGGAGTGGTGCCAGAACTTGGTCCATGAGCCCGGCGTCTATGATACGGACCTGTCCTATGATCCTCAAAAGATGATCGTGGATTGATGGCATGCCGCCAACCAACGATAGGTCTACCAGTTCACAGGAGTAGCTAATGCCGCAAGTAGCCACCAAGCGCAGGAACAAGCCAATGAGCACCGACTTAAGGAAAGAACTCGGTCGTCGCCTCCGTGCTCTCCGTAAGAAGCGGGGCTACTCCCAGGAGGAGATGGCGGACAAGTGCAACCTCCATTGGACCTACATCGGCGGCCTGGAAAGGGGAGAACGGAACCCGACCCTGACCACCTTGAAGCGGATCGCCGATGGCTTGAAGGTGGACCTCGCGCCCTTGTTGGGCCGGCTGGAGAAGGAGGAGACCCCCACCCTCACGGAAAGGGAGAAGCACCAGCGCCTGACCGTGAAGTGGCTCCAGAAAGGCAGTGACGCCACAGTTGCTCTAGCCGCCCGGCTGGTGCGAGCCATTGTCCAGGATGACAAAAAGCGCCGGTAAGCCGGAATCCTGGCCCCCACCAAACGAACGATGTCGGGCTTTGTCGGCCCGGTCGACCCTCCGAAAGAAGCGTCCTACCCCAAACTCAAAAGAAACGATCCTAACCCCCTTTGTCGCGATCCGAAAATTACACAACCGGTCAGATGCCAAGAAACGCCTTAAACTGCCCATGAACCAACGGCGTAATATAACGAAGAATCCGCCACCGTTTTCACAGAAACTGTCGTAAAAACTGTCGGAAACAGATTGGTAACGGAAATAGGGGGTAGGGCGAAATACGGTCTTTTCACTAGCATAGTAAGATAGTTGACTGCCGACGGAAGAGTTGCTACAGTCGGAGCATGATCTGGCATCGACAGCCCTACTTCGACCTCCTATATAAGGCCCTCTCTGGGGAGTCCCGCTTCCATGTGTTGATAGGCCCACGGGGAGGGGGTAAATCCATCTTGGCGGCCCAGGTGATGAAACGCTGGAATGGCCCCAAACGGCTGGCCCAGGCGGACCTACCTTACGCCTTGCCGGTGGAGTGGATCTCCAAGGAGTGGGGGAAGCTCCAAGTCCCCGGTGCCCTCCTCGTGCTGGATGAGCCTCAACGCATACCCGGCTGGGGGGAGAAGGTCCTCTCCCTGATGGAGACTAACCCCGGGGTCAAGGTTCTGGCGCTTTGCTCCACCTGGGGCGAGGCCCAACGGCCACCGGCTGGCTATACGCTCCAACGCATACCTCATTGGGATCAACAGGAATGCTTTCAGCGGCATGGCCTCCGCATGAGCATAGAGTCGTTTTTCCTGATGGGTGGCTACCCCGGAGCCCTGGTGAACCGGGAACAAGAAACCTTCCGGTGGGGAAGCTACCTGCGGGACGCCATCCTTGAGGCCGTCCTCGGCAAGGACCTGCTCTCCATGTTCCCGGTTCAGAAGCACGAGCTTTTGCGGAAGGCGTTCGGCCTGGCCTGTGCCCACGCGGGAGAGGTGGTCAGCTACTACCAGCTGGCCCAGGAACTCCCCGAGGCCGGCAACGCCATCACGATCACCCGCTACTTCCAAGGGTTAAAGGACGCCTTCTTGCTGTTCCCGCTTCCCCGGTGGCATGGGAACGAGACGAGGGAGAACGAATCTGCCCCTAAGATCGTCATCCGGGATAACGGCCTCATAACGGCGCTCCTCTTCCCGACCTTGGAGGAAGGAGAGATCGACGACGCCTGGAAGCGGAAGCTCGTGAAGAACGCGGTCCTGGCGGGCCTTCTGCGCCTAGCGGATGAAGAGGGTTGGGAGCCTTACTACTGGAAGGACCGGAGCCTTGAGGTCGATTGCGTCCTCGTGAAGGGGGACAGGCTCGTGGCGTTCTATGTGGTGGACGACCCGAAGAAGGAGTATTCTTTGATCGGGCTCCATGCCTTTAAGCGACGGTATCCGAAGGCGGATATCAACGTGATAGGGCCTTATCGGGAGAAGAGCGGAATGCGGTACAAGCCGCACCTGTCCTTCTTCAAAGATCCCAGGTCCGTGTTGGAGCCCGTGGAACCGGCAAGGCCGAGAGGCTGGACCATTGAGATGAATAGGCGGAACAGAGCAACAAGGCCGCTTGAAAATGGAGGGGTCGACGATGGAGGGGAATAAAACCAGATGTCTCAAATGACCGAAGTAAAGGATGACATCAAGAGGAATTGTTTGTTGTGCGACACGATACTGAGACCGGGAAATATGTCGCTGGAACACATAATTCCTAACGCTTTGGGAGGCAGGCTCAAATCGAGCAATTTGATTTGTGAGAAGTGTAATTCAGAATGCGGTGATGGTTGTGATGCGAAGCTGGCGAACGACTTTAACCCATTTGCAAATCTATTGGGGATCAAGCGTGATCGTGGTCAGCCTCCAGCGATAACTGGAATGATGAGTGGACGCCAGGTGTATATGAACACCAAAGGTGAGGTTGAGCTGGTCAAGCCGGATTTTCAAAAGGAGACCGTTGGCGATTCCGTTAAATTTAAAATCGCTGAGAGTAGCCGACCTCGTTTGGAAGCCATGCTCAGGAGGTTGGCCGCAAAATATCCGATTAATGCTGAGGAAGCATTAAAGCAGGCGCAGACCGAGCATTTGGGTGATTACGTCACCTTTGATTTGCAGATCGGTGGGAGGGAAACCTTTCGGGCCATCGTCAAGATGGCCTACCTTTTCTTCAAGCACAAGCACCCCTTGAATAAAATAGTTGGTGAGGATGCCCTTGTTTCATTTATCCGAGGTGGCCGGGACTATAAATCCGCCTATTTCTTTTTTCCTCGAAGTGAGATTGTGAAGAGGAATCACGGTGATATTTACCATGTCTTGGCTGTGAAGAGTTTCCCAAAGGAAAAGTTGCTGGTGGCTTTCATCGACCTTTTTAGCGTTATGTCATTCGTGATCACGTTGTCAGAGGACTTCACGGAAGACCTGGAGGGATATTACCTCTTCGATCTTGTAAAGCAGAAAGAGCTTCAGTCGGTTGATATTTCGTTTCCTTTAGTTACGAAAAAGTTGCTCGATGATATTTTCAATAAATTGGTTTTCCCCGCCGATTCGTTTAAGAAAAGGTTGGCTAGTTTCCTGTCCCTAGCACAAACGCAGAAACAATTCGACGCAATATTGGAGAAGGCGATACATTCCGTCTTTGATCGATCTCCAGTAGGGACGACAATAACAGCTCAAATGGTGAATGAATTCGTCAACGAGATCATGATAGGGTTGGCTCCCATTCGACCAATGAGGCCAATGGTATAAGCGAAAGCGTGGGGCTGAAGGAGGGGGCGCGATGGGGACGGTGGTTGCGCAGAGATTGAACGAGATGCTGGGGCTTATTTGCTCGACGGCAACGGTAACGTGGCTGATCTATAAGGGGTTAACCTTGGTCGGTCGGGAATGTAGTCAGACGGATCGTTGGTGGTGGACAAAGAAGCAGGTGTCCGAGATGGAGGCCCTGGCTTTAATGACGACGATCTATTTCCCTGCGTCTCTTTACTTTGGTCTTATTGGAGAAAAAGCGACAGCGTGCCTGCTGGCTTTGGGGTTTTCGCTGATGACGGAGTTGTTCATCTTCACGGTATTCCTATGGCCGTCAACGTTGGGGTTGATCCGAGATTGGAAGGAGCGCACATGACCATGAACACGCTTGGCGTATGCGACACGAACAAGCTCAACCTGATGATGGATGACAGGGATGTCAGGGGCTTGCTTCCTTCAGAGATGAAGCGTCCTAGAATCCTCTTTCGCGGCTACCCGGGTACGGGAAAGACAATCCGTCTCTTGCAGATGATGACGCATTACGGTAGCTCTCCCAGAAAAACCCTCTTCCTCTGTTACAACAAGGTCCTTGCCAGCGACGTTCGTCGGATGCGGGACGCCTTGAAGGAACGTCTTCCGGCGGGGGACGTTGAGGTTTTAGACGTGTTCAAGTTGGCAATGGATCACTACAAAGAGCGTCCTATTGCCCCGGACTATGATGGTTGGGGAGGCAGGGCTGTCACCCATATGCGGGACATGGCATCCCTACGGAAGTTTGACATGGTTCTGTTGGACGAGGCCCAGGACATGAAGGCGTGGATGTTCGAACTGGCCGAATTGCTTTGCTCGGAAGATGCGGCTCTTTGCGTGGCCGGAGGTAAAGGACAAGGGCTCTACGGGAAGCCCTGCGACAGATACGAACGGTTCGTGGTTGAGGCCAACAAAAGAGAGATGCGGCGGAATTTTCGGAACGCGCCGAACATTGGAAGATTGGCCCACACATTCTTTGAAGGTTTCCAGCACCCAAAGAAGGCGGACGAAATGATTGGACGGTTTCAGGCCAAGCAAGCCAGCGAGGAAGATGAGCTCCCGATTTTCAGCGGTGAGGGTAATGGGTGGCCTGTCGTTGAGTCCTACGACCCCACGAAGAGGAAGGACGAGATCAAGAGGATTGTTGGTGATTTTGTGCTTCTGATCGGGAACGAGAAGCCGATCGATCTTCTCATCCTGTTCCCAAGAGAAAAGAACGAAGATTACCACCGCGTCCGAGACGCCTTGGGCGAGATGAAAGTCCCCTATACGGATTATGTTCCCCTGAGCAATCGTAGAAAGGAGGGGCACGTCAACAGGATCCGGCTCTGCACCTTCCACAGTTCACGGGGCATCGAGGGGACCCGTGCTCTGATTTTCGGCTTTCACGAAATCCCCAAGATCTCAAAGGAAAAGAAGTCCAACTCCAACCATCTGGGCTATATCGCCTTATCGCGGGCCATGAGGGCGTGTACGATATGCATACCCAAAGGCGAATCCTCAAAGGCTACGGAGTTCCTGAAGGAGTCCCTGACCAAACTCCAAGAAGGATTACCAAAGTTTAAGAAGGCTGAGATCGGAGGTCGACGATGAGAGAGAGGGAAGTCCTTCTGAAGTGGCTGGAGAAGCCCTGCCGGTGGATGATGGGCTACCTTGGTTTTGAAGGCTGGCGACGGGACGCGTTTCGTTTCCTGTGCGGATCGGCGGTAGGGACCATGGGAACGACGTTGCACCTTTACGTGGTCGGGAGCAGGGGCGCGGACTTCCTCTTTTGGGGAGAGGCCTTCCAGCTTTCGATGCTAGGCATGGCCGTCGTGAGCTTCCCTGTTTTTGTGCCGAAACGCACACGTCGATCCATGAGAATGTCATAATTTAAAACAATGGCCGCAATAAATCTGACGATTGACCAGCTCTTGCTCCATTCTGCGAACCCGCGCATAGGCAGTGCCACGAGCCAGCGTGATGCCCTCCAAAAGATAATCGACGACCAGGAGGATAAGCTCGCGGAACTGGCCGAAAGCATCCTAAGCGATGGGATGAGCCCAATCGAGCGCATCCTTGTACTCAAGGATGGCAAGGATCTTTACGTTGTACTGGAAGGCAACCGCCGAGCGGCGGCCTTGAAGATCCTTTCTAATCCGACGGTGCTAGCAAGCTTAACGATCGGTACGGGGCTTCAGAAGCGGTTCGAACGCCTGGCGAAGGACTTTGACCGCAAGTCGGTCGAGCCGCTCTCCTGCTTCGAGGTCGCCAACAACTCCGAGGCTACCAAGTGGCTCTATCTGCGGCACACGGGTGAGAACGAGGGGCGCGGCGTTGTGCGATGGTCCGGTTTGGCGGCCGCGCGTTTTAGGGGCAACCACCCCGCTCTCCAAGCTCTAGAGTTCGTCCGCACACACGGAAACCTAGATGCGAGTCAAAGCAAGCTACTTGGCGATGGGTTCCCGATCACGACCCTCGACCGCCTGTTATCAACGAAAGAGGTTCGCTCGTTGGTCGGTGTCGAGATAAAGAATCAAAAGCTAACGTCGAAGCTTCATGGCGATGAGTTGATAAAGCCACTTCGCCGAATAGTGCTCGATCTTGCCCACAAGCGGGTAAATGTCAGCCACCTAAAGAACCGAGACGCGCAAGTCGAATACATCAAGGCTTTCACGGTAGAAGATAAGCCGAACCTGTCTAAGACCGGTGCCGCGCGGGACGTTGAAGAATTCAAGAGCAGCGAGTTCAAGGCCAAGGCGGCAACCGCCACTGCCACGACGAAGCGTCCCGCTTACGACCCCTCGTTGCGAAAAACGGTTGTCCCCCGGGGGAAGCTGAACATCACCGTGAGCAAAATCTCGGAGATCTACCGGGAATTGCGGACCCTATTTATGGAGGACAACCCGCACGCTTGCGCGGTTCTGTTGCGCGTTTTCCTTGAGCTAAGCGTCGACAACCATCTGAAAGCACACAAGTTGCCTACACAGGTGAAGGCCCACGATGGCCGCATGATCGACAAGAAGCTAACTGACAAGGTCCGGGATGTCGTGGACCATCTCGTCAAAATCAAGGGCTGCAACAAGAAGGACTTCGCGGGCGTCACACGTTCCCTGACGGACTCAGGTAGCCCTCTCCACATAAATCTCCTGCACGCCTACGTCCACAGCGCCTTTGTTACCCCTAAGGTCCGCGACTTGCGATCTGCGTGGGATGAAGCACAACCGCTGTTCGATAACATTTGGGCATGACGTCCACGAAGGAAACACTCTCTGAGACTCGCCGGCTAATCCATTACACTCCGCTTCGTTATCCAGGTGGCAAGGCCAAGCTTGCCGGATTCGTCAAGCGCATCTTGGAGGAGAACGATCTCCAGGACGGTCAGTACGTCGAGCCATTCGCCGGGGGCGCTGGTATCGCGCTCGAGCTGCTCTTTCATGAGTACGTGTCGCGCATTCTCATCAACGACATCTGCCGTCCGGTCTATTCCTTTTGGAAGTCTGTTCTCGACCATACAGAGCCTTTTCTAAAACTTGTCCGTGACACACGCCTCTCGGTCCGATCTTGGGACCGACAGAAGAAGATCTTCAGCAACCCGGACGATCATGATGATCTTGCCCTGGGATTCGCCACGTTCTTCCTTAATCGCACGAACCGATCGGGCATCCTGAATGGAGGCATCATTGGCGGGCGCGATCAAACGGGTCCCTGGAAGATCGATGCCCGCTACAATGCGGACGAGCTCGGCTTCCGCATCGCTTCAGTTGCTAAGCTCCGAAAGCGGATCAGTCTGTCCTGTGAGGATGCCCTTTCGTTCCTCGGGAAGCGTGTTGGTCACATGGGCAAGGCACTCATTTACCTTGACCCGCCCTACTACGTGAAAGGGAAAGACCTCTACGACGACTACTACACGGTCGACGACCATAAGAAGATCTCTGCCTTTGTGACGACGCGCATCCGATGTGAAAAGTGGATCGTATCCTATGACAATGTTGAACCTATCCGACGCCTATACCGAGGACACCCGAACATCATCTACGAGCTGGGGTACAGCGCAAGAGAGGCGCGCAGAGGGTCCGAGATCATGTTTTTTCAAAGAGGATTAATAATGCCTGAGCCTATCGGAGCGATGAAGGCATTGACGGTGGGGAGTGACCGCTACGAAGGCGTATGAGGTGGGGGCTGAAATTATGCGCGCTGACGATTTGCAGACCATAGGAGCGAAGGTGTCCAGCGCCGGGACTTTTACCGGCTACCACACCAAGTATTTCGCCCATGAGTTGAAGAAGCGCTGTTCTTCGGACAACGTGGAGAAGCTCTCCCAGTCCATCAATAACGCCACCTCAACAATAGACCTTAATCCTCATCAGATTGATGCGGCCCTCTTTGCCTTCAAATCGCCCCTTTCACGAGGCGCTTTGCTGGCGGACGAAGTCGGCCTCGGGAAGACCATTGAGGCGGGCTTGGTTATCAGCCAACTATGGGCCGAACGCAAGCGGAAGATTCTATGCATCATGCCGGCGGCTCTCCGACAGCAATGGGAGCGAGAGCTTTCGGAGAAGTTCTTCATCAACTCAGTCATCCTTGAGTCGTCCAACTACAAGGCGTTCCGGGCCGAGGGCCTTACAAACCCGTTTGACCAAAAGAATAAGGTCGTCCTTTGCTCATTTCAGTTCGCTCGACGGGAAGCGGCGGCCATCGCCGGGATCACTTGGGATCTCGTGGTCATTGATGAGGCCCACCGCCTACGGAACGTATATAAGACGGGGAACAAGATCGCTCGCGCGATACGCGATGTCATTGGGCACAGGCCAAAAATCCTCCTTACCGCCACGCCATTACAAAACTCCCTCATGGAGCTCTATGGTTTGGTCAGTTTCATAGACCCCCAGCTTTTCGGGGGCGAGGACTCCTTTAGGGTTCAATTCTCCAGGGCCGCCGGGGACGACTCCAGCGACGAATTTTCCGCATTGCGCTCCAGGATACAGCCGATATGCCAGAGGACTCTTCGGCGGCAAGTTTCGGAGTACATCCGTTACACCAATCGGGTTTCGTTGACGCAGGACTTCACTCCGACGGACCAGGAATGGCAACTCTATGAAGCCGTTTCCGCCTATCTTCAGAGGCCGCAATCCCACGCCCTCCCCCAAGGCCAGAGGGCGCTCATAACGCTCGTCCTTCGCAAGATACTGGCTTCCTCCTCTTTCGCCATCGCCGATACATTGGGCACGCTCATTAAGCGCTTGGAGGCCAAAGAAAAGCAACTTACCCCCGCGGACGCGGCGACGACCGATGCCCTTCAATCAGAATATGAGTCTCTCATGGAAACGAAGGAAGAGTGGGAGGGAGAGGGGCCTGATAGCCAAAGCGCCCCGACGACCGATGCCGCGCCGAGTTCCAATGCGAACGATATCGCTGCCATCAGGCAGGAGCTTGCCGACCTCCACAACTATAAGAAGCTGGCGGAATCAATCTCTCGGAACGAAAAGGGGAATGCCCTGCTCGTGGCTTTGAGGACGGGAATGGACCGGGCCGAGGAGACCGGGGCGAGTCGGAAGGCCCTCATTTTTACGGAGTCCCGCCGGACCCAAGCTTACCTCAAAGAATTGCTGAAAAACAGCGGCTATGCCGGGAAGCTCGTGACATTTAACGGGACCAATGATGACCCGGAATCCCAAGAAATTCACAAGGCGTGGCTGGATCGACATGCCGGGCAGGATTGCGTGACGGGCTCCGCGAGCGCCGACGTTCGGTCCGCCTTGGTGGAGGAGTTCCGCGATAGAGCTTCCGTCATGATCGCCACGGAATCGGCGGCGGAAGGGATCAACCTTCAGTTCTGCAACCTCGTCGTCAACTATGACTTGCCCTGGAACCCGCAGAGGATCGAACAACGCATTGGGCGGTGCCACCGCTACGGCCAGAAGCATGATGTCGTGGTGATCAATTTTGTCAACCGGAAGAACGACGCCGACCGTCGCGTATTCGAGTTGTTGGCCGATAAGTTCAAACTCTTCGAGGGCGTTTTCGGCGCGTCCGACCAAGTTCTCGGCGTGTTGGAGTCCGGGGTGGACTTTGAGAAGCGGGTCAGCGATATTTATCAATCCTGCCGCACGACCGAAGAGATCAACTCGGCTTTTGACAGGCTCCAGTCGGAACTCGACCTTCAAATCCAATCGAAGATGGAGACGGCCAAGACGCAGTTGATGGAGAACTTTGACGCGGAGGTCCAGGAGCGGCTTCGCCTTAAAAATGAGAAGGCCGTTTTTCAGCGGGGCCGGTTTCAGAACCTGCTTTGGTGGTTGACCAGGGGGGAATTGGGCGGTTGCGCGGATTTTGCTGATGACGCTGATGAAGTTTTTGAATTTACCCTTAAAGCTCTTCCGGAAGCGATCCCCTCCGAGGGAATCCCCCTTGGGGCCTACTCTCTTCCATCATCCAAGATGCGGGATGGGGTTCATCATTACCGGGTGGGGCATTCTCTGGCGGAGCAGTTGATCAGCGCGGCCCGCGACCGTAGACTTGAGCCGCAAACGCTTGTCTTTCACTACAATCCTCAAAGGAAAATCACCGTGGTGGAGGGGCTCTTGAGGCGGTCGGGATGGCTTCGGCTTCGCCTGGTGTCCGTTGATTCTTTAGAGCCAGAGGATCACTTGGTTTTCTCCGGAGTCCAGGATGACGGCGGGGTTCTTGATCCCGAGACGTGCGCCAAGCTGTTTGAGGTTCCCGCAGAGATGGCGGGTCCAACGGAGCTACCCCTTTCCATCGCGGAGAGCTTGGAGAAGTCAAGCAAATCCGGAGCTGAAGAGGTTCAGACGGCGACAAAAGAGAGGAATAAAAGGTTTTTCGACGCTGAAATCGAGAAGCTGGAAGGATGGGCCACGGACTTAAAAGAGGGGTTAGAGGCAGAACTGCGCGAACAACAAAAAATCATCACTGCCGCGAAACGTGAAGCGCGGCAGGCGGCGGACCTGGCGACGAAGGTAGAATTACATAGGAAGATCGCCGATTTGGAGCGGAAGCGGAATGAAAAGAGGAAGAGTCTTTTCGAAAACCAAGACAAGATCGAGAAGCAGAAGGACGACTTGCTGTCCAACGTCGAGGCAAAAATGAATATCAAACTGACCGATGAAATCCTTTTCACGATACGCTGGCAATTGCCGGCCGTGCCCCAATGACCATGGACCGGACCCCGGACCAACTGCTGGCCCAGGAAATCATCGCGGACCTCCGTGCGGATCGGTTGTTGGCCGAGAAGCAGATGGCTGGCTTGGCGGCCAACCTGGAGTCCGGAAAATTAAAACCGGAAGACTGGCGAGTGATCGTTGAGATGGCTGTTGACTCCCAGCAAGGGGGTAAGAATGCCAAAGCGAATTGAGAAATTGTCTTTGGCCGGGTTTCGAGGGGCCACCGTGCCCGTGGACATCCCTTTCGAACCCGCGAAACCGATAACCCTCATTTTTGGGGAAAACGGGTCCGGCAAGTCCACAATCATTGACGCCTTGGATTTTGTCTGTAACAAAGAGTTCGGCTCCATCGTGGAAAAAAGCGGGACCAACCCGAAGGACCAGTATGTCGTTTCCCTGAAAAGCGCCGCAAAGGATCTCCGTGTGACGCTCAAGATCAACGGCGAACCCCAGCCGTGGGTGGCGACCTTGGAGCGGGGTCTCCCATCTGTATCGGGGAAGGACCACGCACCCCGCGCCAGAATCCTGCGAAGGAGCCAAATCCTTAAGATCATCAATGAACGTCCGGCTGATCGCTATAAGGCATTGGAAGGTTTTATCGCGCTTCCTGGTATCGAATCATCGGAGCAAGCGCTTAGGGACTGTATCCAGGGAATAAAGGGTGACTTCGAAAATGCCACTCGCGCGAAAACCCAATCGGAAGCATCTTTGTCTGATTCATGGCGGGACGAGGGAAAGCCGGGGACCGATTTTCTCACTTGGGCAAAAGAGAGGGGGAAGGCTGATGCATCCGTCTTAAGGGCAAGCGTGGCTTCCCTTGGGGAAATCCAAGATGCTTTGGCGACGGCACAGAGAGCCGTTGATTCTTGGGGCCTTTCCCTCAAAGACCGGAATGAGAAGGAGGGGCGGTTTCAGAAGGCCGAGCAGGCCGTTAAGGCCCTGGAAGCAGCGGCGAAAGAATCCGACCTTATTGATCTTTTGAAGGATGCCCAGAAATATCTCCCCCATGCCATTCGGCCCGAGGAGTGCCCCCTTTGTGAAAGACCCGGCGTGGAGGTGGCCAGTTTACTCAACCGCATTGCCGTCCGGCTTGCTGAAATGAATCGAACGGCGCTTTTGAAAACTGCGCTGGATACATCCAAGAAGGCTTATGAAACGGCGCTCACGACGAATACAAATGACCGGGCTACTTTGATCCTCTCAGCTTGGACCCTCGCCGGGGCATTGTCTAAATCAAGCGTCCCCGAAGTAATTGCCCTGCATTTGGATTGGTTAAAGTTCCCAAACATGAAGGCGGCGACCTCTCCCTCCGACACCGATGAAGTTTTTCGTGAAGCGCAAACGCTTCAGATTTCGGCGAAAGCCTGTCTTGATCCTCTCAAAAAAAGGCGGGAGGCGGAAACGCGCGCTCTCAACCAACTGGGGATGATTCAGAGAGGCGTAGCCTCCGTCCAGGAGAATACCAAGAAGGCAGAGGACTCCGAGGCACAGCAGAAGCGGGCGCAAGCGGTCCTTAAGGTCATTGAGAAGCGCCGAAAGGACTTCACCGACAAAATCCTTGCCGACATTTCCAAGGAAGTCGGCGATCTGTGCGAGGTAATCCACCCGGGGGAGGGGGTCAAAGTGCGGTTTTTCCTCAACCCCAGTTTCCGAAATTCGCTTGAATCCTCCGCGGAGTTCGCCGGGGTGAAAGATGTCCCTCCCCAAGCCTATTACAGCGAGTCCCATCTAGACACCATCGGCGTTTGTATTTTCATGGCTTTAGCCAAACGTTTTGGCGGTGGGGACGAGATCGTCGTCCTGGACGATGTCGTTACCTCCGTAGACGCTCCGCACATGGAGCGCTTCATGGACCTTTTGATATCCCAGGCGTCCCATTTCGGACAACTCATCGTTGCCACCCATTATCGCCCGTGGCTTGAGCGATTCCGCCATGCGAGAGGCCCCAGCGCCAGCGTTCAATTGCTACGTCTCGGCCCTTGGAGCCTCACGCGGGGGATTAGGCATGGCAGGATCAAGGTCGCAGTTGAGGAATTAAAGGATGCCGTCGCGGCGGACCCCTTTGACCGCCAAGCCGTTGCTTCCAAAGCCGGTATATTTTTAGAGAGTCTGCTGGATCAATTGACCTTGCTTTACAAATGTAGGATGCCACGCGTGCCGGAGCCGGATTACACCCTGGGTGAACTGATGGGTGGTTTTGGAAAGGGGCTCCGCACTGCCCTTAAGAGCGTCGTACATGCCGATGGAAAGCCACCCAAAGAAACATCGATCACGGCGATGCTCGACGATATCGATACGTTTAATTGGATTCGCAACCAAGTCGGTGGCCACTGGAATTTCAAAGGATTTGACGTTCCTGACGCCGACGTGGCGAAATACGCGCAGAGAATCACGGACCTTGCCGAAGTGCTGATATGCGTCGGATGCGGTTCATTGCCAACCAAGAACAGAGGCGAAAGCCATTGGCATTGCCGTTGTGGAGAATCCAAAGGTCTCCGGCTCTTCCCGCTGGAAAACCCGGACAACTGACCATGGGAAAGACAAAGCTTGAACTTACGTGGATTGGGAAGGAGAATCGCCCAAAACTGGAGCCAAGGATTCTTCTTGAAGACCCGGCGCGGTCTTATCACGCGGCGCATCGGGTGAGGGATTCGG